>Ga0137796_10000363_pt1 | contig 28757 bp, 26 predicted proteins | sample OV2TP3_FD_97704 | JGI IMG/M metagenome (GOLD analysis project Ga0137796, IMG submission 97704) | reverse complement strand
ACGATGCCGCCCGGGCGCTGCAGCGTGCGGCGGAACGGCATCAGGACGGTGCAGGTCCCTGCCCCGACCGACACCACGCGAAATCCATAGTGGCGCAGAAAGCGCGAGCCGTCGAGCAGCGCCTGCAGTTGTCGCTTGCTCGCCGCAAGCGGCGCTGCGCGCTTCACGGCAACTCGAGCGCGAGCGCCGTGGCTTCGCCGCCGCCGATGCACAGCGCGGCGACCCCGCGCCTGCCGCCGTACTTGCGCAGCGCGCCAAGAAGCGTCACCACGATGCGCGCCCCGGAGGCGCCGATGGGATGGCCGAGCGCGCAGGCGCCGCCGTGCACGTTCACCTTTTCGTGCGGGAGGGCGTGTTCCTGCATCGCCGCCAGCGTCACCACGGCGAAGGCCTCGTTGATTTCGTAGAGGTCGACGTCGGCGGCGCGCCAGCCGGTGCGCTCGAAGAGCTTGCGGATCGCGCCCACCGGCGCGGTGGTGAACCATCCCGGTTCCTGCGCATGCGTGGAGTGACCGACCACCGTCGCGAGGGTCGCGAGGCCGCGCCGATCGGCTTCCGAGCGTCGCATCAGGACGAGCGCCGCCGCCCCATCCGAGATCGAAGAGGAGTTCGCCGCGGTCACGGTGCCGTCCTTGCGGAACGCGGGCTTGAGTCCCGGGATCTTGTCGATCACCGCCTTGAAGGGCTGCTCGTCCATCTCGACGAACTTCTCCTCCTTTCCGAGCTTGATCGCGAGCGGCGTGATCTCCCATGCGAACCAGCCCTGCCGGTTCGCCTGCTGCGCGCGCTCGAGGGAAGTGATCGCGAACCGGTCCTGCGCCTGCCGCGAGAACTGGTATTTCTGCGCGCAGTCCTCGGCGAAGGTGCCCATCAGGCGGCCCTTGTCGTAGGCGTCCTCCAGCCCGTCGTAGAACATGTGGTCGAGCACCTGCTGGTGGCCCATGCGGTATCCGGCGCGCGCCTTGGGAAGGAGATAGGGCGCGTTGCTCATCGACTCCATGCCGCCGGCGACCACGATCGCGGCGCTTCCCGAGGCGAGCTGGTCGTGCGCGAACATGACCGCCTTCATGCCCGAACCGCACATCTTGTTGATCGTGGTGCAGCCGGCCCCGAGCGGAAGGCCGGCGCCGAGCGAAGCCTGGCGAGCCGGGGCCTGGCCCTGGCCCGCGGGAAGCACGCAGCCCATCAGCACTTCGTCCACATCCTCGGGCTTGAGTCGGGCGCGCTCGACCGCGGCGCGGATCGCTGCCGCGCCCAGCTCGGGGGCCGTAAAGCCCTTCAGTTCACCCTGAAAGCCGCCCATCGGCGTGCGGGCGGCGGCAACGATGACGATCGGATCGGCTTGCATGAGCTACTCCTCGATGAATTCGGCGACCTTGCGGATCGCGGCGATGGTTTCGGCCTCCAGGCGCTCGATCAGGTCGGCCGCGGGAAGCGCGCGCGCAAGCGGCGCAGCCTGGCCGGCCCAGAGGGCGTAGAAATCAGGGCTGCCTGCCTTGGCGGAGGCGGCCCGCAATCTGCCGGTGAGGCTATTCTGCGCCGGGTGGGCGATGTGGGGAAAGTGTTTCGCTTCGGCTTCGCGCAGGAAACGGTTGGCGATGCCGCGTGCCGGCTTGCCTGAAAACTTTTCGGTGATCCGGGTGTCGTCCTCGCGCGCGGCGAGGATCGCCTGCTTGTGGACTTCCGGCGCGCCACTCTCCGGGCAGGGGATGAACGCGGTGCCGAGTTGCGCCGCTTGCGCGCCGAGCGAGAGCACGGCCGTGATTCCCTCGCCGTCCATGATGCCGCCTGCGGCGACCACCGGGATCTTCACGGCGCGCACGAGAAGGCGCGTGAGCGCAAGCGTTCCGGTGAGCGCCTCGCGCGGATCGCGCAGGTAGGTGCCGCGGTGGCCGCCAGCCTCGGCGCCCTGCGCAGTCACGAATTCGAATCCAAGCGCCTCGGCCCGCTCGGCCTCGGCGACGCAGGTTGCGCTTGCGCCGACGCGAATGCCGAGTCTCTTGAAGCGGCGCACCCACTCCTCCTCGATCTCGCCGAGGTGCGCCGTGAACACCGCCGGCCGGATTTCAGCAACCACCGCAAGCTGCGACTCTAGTTCAGGCGCGTAGGGCGCTCGCGCCGGTTCGGGCGGCGGTAGTCCCAGTTCGGCATACCAGGGGCCGAGCGCGGCCAGCGCCGCGCTCTGGTGCACCGCGTCCACAGGCGCCGGCTGCGGCGCGACGATCAAATTGACGCAGAACGGCCGCTCCGTCCTCGCGCGCACCGCCGCCGCCTGTTTCTTCATGTCCTCGGGCTGGGTAATCGCAAAGCCGAATGAGCCGAGCGCCCCCGCGGCCGACACCGCGGCAACCAGCTCGGGCGAGCTGGGGCCGCCCGCCATCGGCGCCTGGATGATCGGCACGCGCAGGCCGAGCGATTTCGATAGCGGGGTCGAAAGTTTCACGCAGTCTCGGAAAACAGTTCCCTGCCGATCAGCCAGCGGCGGATCTCGGAAGTGCCGGCGCCGATCTCGTAGAGCTTGGCGTCGCGCCACAGCCGCCCGGTGGGCGTCTCGTTGATGTATCCCATGCCGCCGAGCGCCTGGATCGCCTCGCCCGCCATCCAGGTCGCTTTCTCGGCGGCAAAGAGGATCGCGCCGGCGGCGTCCTTGCGGGTGGTCTCGCCGCGGTCGAGCGCCTGTCCCACCGCATACACGTACGCGCGAGCGGCCGAAAACGTCACGTACATGTCGGCGAGCTTTCCCTGCATGAGCTGGAATTCCCCGATCGGCTGGCCAAACTGCTTGCGCTCGTGCACGTACGGGACCACCACGTCGAGGCAGGCCGCCATGATGCCCAAGGGGCCGCCGGCCAGCACCGCGCGCTCGTAGTCGAGGCCGCTCATCAGCACGTTCACGCCGCCGCCTTCCGCCCCGAGCAGGTTTTCGGCCGGCACCTCGCAGTCGCGAAACACCAGTTCGCAGGTATTAGAGCCGCGCATCCCGAGCTTGTCGAGTTTCTGCGCGGTGCTGAAGCCTTTCATGCCTTTTTCGACCAGGAACGCGGTGATGCCGCGCGGCCCGGCGTTGGCATCGGTCTTGGCGTACACCACCAGCACGTCGGCGTCCGGACCGTTGGTGATCCACATCTTGTTGCCGTTCATCACGAAGCGGTCGCCGCGGCGCTCGGCGCGCAGGCGCATTCCGACCACGTCCGACCCGGCTCCAGGCTCGCTCATCGCGAGCGCTCCGACGTGCTCCCCGCTGATCAGCCTGGGAAGGTAACGCCCTTTCTGCGCTTCGCTGCCGTTTCTGCGGATCTGGTTCACGCACAGGTTCGAATGCGCGCCGTAGGAAAGCCCGATCGCGCCGGAGGCGCGGGAGATCTCCTCCACCGCGACGATGTGCGCGAGGTAGCCCATGTGCGTGCCGCCGTAGACCTCCTCGGCGGTGATTCCGAGCAGGCCGAGCGCCCCGAGTTTCCTCCACAGGTCGGCCGGAAACTCGTTCGTGCGGTCGATCTCGGCGGCGCGCGGCGCGATCTCGTTGCGCGCGAACTCCTGAACCGTGGCACGCAGCATCTCGATCGTCTCGCCGTGCTCGAACCTGAGGACAGGGATCTCCATCGCGTTCACTCCGCGCCCGTGCGGGGGACTTCGTCCGCCTCCGGGGTATCGGGGGTATCGGGCAGCATCATGAGGGTCTGCTGCGTGGCGGCGACCAGCACGCTCCGGCCCGCGTGCCGCGCATACACTTCGCCGCTCGTGATGGACAGCGTGCGCCCCGGCTTGACGACCGCGCCGCGCGCAACCAGCAGGCCCTGCCGCGCCGGCGCCAGGAGATTGATCTTGTACTCGACGGTGACGAGCGAAGCCGTAGCGGGCATCAGCGTATAGGCCGCGTAGCCGCAGGCGGAATCCGCGATCATGCCGATGATCCCGCCATGAACGTAGCCCTTCTGCTGGGTCAGCGCCTCGTGCCAGGGCAGCTCGATCTCGCACAACCCCGGTTCGACCAGCGAGAGCGTGGCGCCGATCAGTGTCATCGCGCGCTGGCGGGCGAAGCTCGCGCGCACGCGGACCGCGAATTCCGGATCCTGCGGTTCGAAGCGGGTTGCGGAGGTGGGATCTGGGGCGTTCATCGCCCGGCAAGGCTACTTTACGTTTACGTAAGCGTCAACTCCAACCCGATTTCCCTGGGGCATCCGAACGCGCCTCGCACGCCGTCAGGTGTCCTTCCGCCGGTTGCGCCCGCCGAGCCGCTGGCGGATGCGCTTTTCGAACATGCCGATCTCCGAGAGCTGCGCCTCGATGTCGGTGCGCTGCTGCTCCAGTGAGGAGCGGTGCTGCGCGAGCACCGCGAGGAAGCGCTCGAGCTGCGGCCGCTCGTCGCGCCCGGGTTCGTACATGTCGATGAGTTCGCGCACTTCGGAAAGCGTGAGGCCCAGCCGCTTGCCGCGCAGCGTGAGCTTGAGCCGCGTGCGGTCGCGCAGCGTGTAGATGCGGCGCTGGCCGGCGCGGCGCGGGGCGAGCAATCCCTGGTCCTCGTAGAAGCGGATCGCGCGCGGCGTGACGTCGAATTCGCGCGCCAGCTCGCCGATCGAATACTCGGCAGGCTCCTTTTCGCGCTGTCCCCCGGATGGTTCGCTGGTCACGTCGGCGGTTCGCGGGCCGCCCGGCTGCTGCGGCGCGGAAAAAACCAACTACAATCGCTTCATTCTAGCTCATGCCGGCCGCAATCCCAGTCGAATACCAGTACCCGTTCGCCTCGCTTCCCGAGTCCGGCGCCGCGGTTCGGGCAGCCCCCGGCGTCCACTGGATCCGGATGCGGCTGCCGTTCGAACTCGACCATATCAACCTCTGGCTGCTCGAGGACGAGGGCGGCTGGACGATCGTCGATTGTGGAATCGCCGACGACGCGACACGCAGCGCGTGGGAACGGATCTTTGCGGACCAGCTCGGCGGGCGGCCGGTCCACCGCGTGCTCGTGACGCACTATCACCCGGACCATGCAGGCAACTGCGCCTGGCTCTGCGAACGGTTCGGCGCGGTACCCTGGATGAGCCGCGGCGAATACCTCACCGCGCACGCCGCGCGCGGCGGAACCGCGGGCTACTCCGCGGCGGCGCAGAGGGCGCTCTTTCGCGCCCACGGCCTCGCGGAGCCGCACAGCGTGGCGCTGCTGCGGCGCGGAGATCTCTACCGCAAGCTGGTGCCGGAGTTTCCCAGCGGACACCGCCGGCTGCTCGACGGCGAGCGGATCGCGATCGGCGGCAGGGTCTGGCAGGTGATCGTGGGCTACGGACACGCGCCGGAGCATGTCTCGCTTTATTGCGAGCAGACGAAGGTGTTGATCGCCGGCGACATGCTGCTGCCGAAGATCTCCACCCATGTCGCGGTGCGGCCGGTGGACCCGTGGTCCGATCCGCTGAAGGTGTTTCTCGGTTCGATTCGCCGCTACCGTGAATTGCCCGCCGACACGCTGGTCCTGCCTTCGCATGGCCAGCCGTTCCGCGGGGCGCATGAGCGCGTGGCGGCGCTCGAGGCGCACCACGAAGCGCGCCTTGCCGAGCTGCTCGGTGCCTGCGCCGCCGGCCCGCGCTGCGCGGCCGACGTGCTCGAAGTCCTGTTCCGGCGGCGGCTCGACGGCAACCAGATTTTTTTCGCGATGGGCGAGGCGATCGCCCATCTGCACCGGCTGTACTACGAGGGACGGCTCTCGCGGGCGGTCGGCGCCGACGGCGTCGTGCGCTTTGCGCGCGCTGCGGCCGAGGCTACCCAGACGAGGTGAACAGGATGGATGCGGCAAAGTTGGGAGTGGATCCGGAGCAGATGCACCACATTTTCCGCGAGGTGGCGGAGCGTTCGGGACGCATCCTGGGCGAGTTCGCGCAGAAACACGTCGCCAACAGCGTCTCGGCGGCGGTGAGCGACGAACTCGGCATCGCCAAGGCCTACATGGACCTGTACGCGCGCATGCTGAGCAATCCGTACCTGCTGGCGAGCGCCTCGGCCAACCTGATGCTCGACTACGCGCGGCTGTGGCAGTCGAGCTGGATGAAGGTGCTCGGCATGGACGCCCGGCCGGTCGCGGAGCCTGCCAAGAGCGATTCGCGCTTCCGGGACGAGGACTGGAATTCGAGTTTCCTGTTCGATTTCATCAAGCAGAGCTACCTCATCGCCGCGCGCCAGATCCAGCACGCGGTGGCAAGCGTGGACGGCCTGCCCGAGGAGTCGCAGAAGAAGGTCGCCTTCTTCACCCGGCAGTACGTGGACGCGCTCGCGCCTTCGAACTTCGTGCTCACCAATCCCCAGGTGCTGCGGGAGACGGTTTCGAGCGGCGGGCAGAACCTCGTGAAGGGGCTCAACAACCTGCTCGCCGACATCGAAAAGGGGGAAGGGCAGCTGCAGATCAGCATGACCGACGAGAACGCGTTCCAGCTCGGCAGGAACGTCGCCACCACGCCCGGCAAGGTCGTCTTCCAGACCGACCTCATGCAGCTCATTCAGTTCGCGCCGACCACGCGCGAGGCGTACCGGCGGCCGCTCGTCATCGTCCCGCCGTGGATCAACAAGTACTACATCCTCGATCTGCGGGAAAAGAACTCGTTCATCAAGTGGGCGACCGACCAGGGCCACAGCGTGTTCGTGCTCTCCTGGGTGAATCCGGACGCGCGCCTGGCGCAAAAAGGCTTCGACGACTACATGCTCGAAGGCACGCTCGCCGCGCTCGAGGCGGTCGCGCAGGCGACCGGCGAGCGCAAGGTGAACTTCATCGGCTATTGCCTGGGCGGGACGCTGCTCGGCTGCACGCTCGCGTACCTCGCCGCGCGCGGCGAGGACCGGGTCGGCTGCGCGACGTTCTTCGTCAGCCTGCTGGACTTTTCGGCGCCCGGCGAGCTCGGCGTATTCATCGACGAGCAGCAGGTCCAGAGCCTGGAGAAGAAGATGAACGAGCGCGGCTACCTCGAGGGCTCGGAGATGGCCTCGACGTTCAACCTGCTGCGCGCCAACGACCTGGTGTGGTCGTTCGTCATCAACAACTACCTGCTCGGCAAGGACCCGTTCCCGTTCGACCTGCTGTACTGGAACTCGGACTCGACGCGCATGCCGGCGCGCATGCACAGCTTCTACCTGCGCAACATGTACATGGCGAACCGGCTGGGGGTGCCGGGCGGGATCTCGCTCGCCGGCGTGCCGATCGATCTGTCGCAGGTGCGCATGCCGGCGTATTTCGTGTCGACGGTCGAGGACCATATCGCGCCGTGGAAGACGACCTACCGCGGGGCGCGCTATCTCGGCGGCCCGGTGCGGTTCGTCCTCGGCGGCTCGGGCCATATCGCCGGGATCGTCAATCCGCCTGCGGGGCGCAAGTACCACTACTGGACCAACGAGGATCTGCCCGAGGCGCCCGAGCAGTGGTTCGAGGGCGCAACGCAGCACCCGGGTTCGTGGTGGGAGGACTGGCAGGCGTGGATCGACGCACAGAACGCGGGCGACAAGGTTCCGGCGCGGGTGCCGGGCGAGGGCGCGCTGCCGACGATCGAGGATGCGCCGGGCCGCTACGTCATGCAGCGCCTGGCGGCGAAGACTTCGCCAGGCGCGCGCTGAACTCGGCGAGGTAGGCGAGGCCGCGGATCGCGCGGCCGCCGTACCAGGACGTCATTTCGCCGTCGATGAGGGCGGCGGGCCTTGCGGAGATCGCCGCCACGGCGCGCAGATCGCGCTCGCGAAAGGGGTAGGGTTCGCTCGGAAGCAGGACGAGGTCAAAGCGGCCGCCTCGGATGTCTTTGAGCCTCGGATAGCGCACTTTCGAGGCTGCCGGAACCGTCTGCATGCCGAACAGCGCGAGCATGCGTGAGATGTAGGTGTTGCGCGACACGGTCATCCACGGCTTTTTCCAGACGAGGTAGAGCACCCGGCGGCGCGGGAACCGCATCGCCGCCACTTCGTCGTAGGCGCTCTGAAAACGCGCGCACAGCGCCTCGGCTTCGCGCTCGCGTGCGAAGGCCGCGCCGATCTGGCGATAGAGCCGCAGATTGTCGAGCGGCCCGAGCGGATGCGTAACGACCAGGTGCGGCACGAACTGCGCGATCGCGTCCGCGGTCGGTTTCTCGTTCTCGTCCACGTTGACGATCACATGCGTGGGCGCGAGCGCGCGCACCTTCTCCACATTCACCGACTTCGTGCCGCCCACCTTCGGAATGCGCCGCACCACCTCGCGCGGGTGGATGCAGAACCCGGTGCGCCCCACGATCTGCTCCGCGAGGCCGAGATCGCACAGCAGCTCGGTGATCGAGGGAACGAGAGAAACGATGCGGTTCAAAGGCGGACGTTGCGCGGCTTGCGAGGGGCGCGCGCGGCCAACCGATCGTAGAGCGCCGCCGGCACGAGGCGCAGCAGGCGGCCCACGAGCGCCATCTGCCACGGGATGATGGCGAAGCGCCGCCTTGCCTCGATCGCGCGGGCGATGCGCCGCGCCGCCTCGTCGGCGGGAAGGAGAAAGGGCATGCGGTAGCGGTTGACGCGCGTCATCGGCGTGTCGACGAAGCCGGGACAGACCGTCACCACCGCCACGCCGCTTCCTGCAAGTTCGACGCGCAGCGCTTCGAGCCAGGCGATCGCGGCCGCCTTCGAGGCGCTATAGGCCCCCGCGCCCGGCAGCCCCCGGATCCCCGCCACGCTCGCGATGCCACAGAGCGTGCCCTGGCGCGCGGCGCGCATCGCGGGCGCAAACGCGGCGAGCGTCGCCGCGAGCCCCGCGACATTGATGTCGAGCAGCCGGCGCAACTTGGGTAAATCGCCGCAATCGTCGGCGTGCGTGCCGATCGAGACTCCGGCATTGGCGATGACCAGGTCGGGCGCGCCGTGCCTCTGCACAAAGCCCTCAGCCGCCGCCTGCACCGCGGCGACGTCCGCCACGTCGAGGGGGAAGATCGAGACGCGGCCGGGCAATTGCGCCGCCAGGGCGTCAAGGAGGTCCTTGCGTCGCGCGGCAAGCCCCAGCACGACCCCGGGGCCGGCGTACTGGAGCGCGAGCGCCGCGCCGATGCCCGACGAGGCACCGGTGATGAAAATCCGCTTCACCGCCTACTTCTTGGCGCGCTCCTCGCGGGCCCGTGCCACCAGGTACTCGACCACGTCCATCATTTCCTTCACCCCGCCCGCCAGGCGCGCCGAGGTGAGGTAGCGGCCGTCGACGATCATGGTCGGCACGCCGCGCACGTTGTACGTGTCGAGCAATTTGCGCGCGGCCTCCACGTTTGCCTTGACGTCGTCGGAATCGAAGGCCTGCTTGAAGCGCGTCGTGTCGACGCCGTTCGATTGCAGCCAGCCGAGCAGGTTTTTCTCGTCGTTCAACCGCCGGCCGTCGAATTGATGATTGTCGTACACGGGCCAGTGCAGGCGCTCGACCAGACCGGTCGCTTCGAGCGCGTAGAAAACGCGCGCAAACGTCGCCCACGCCTCGCTCGACACCGCCGGCACGCGCTTGAGATCCACGCTCTTGCCGGCCGAGAGCATCCAGCGCGCGATGTGCGGCTGCGCCTCGTAGCACACGGGGCAGCCGTAGTAGAAGAACTCGATCACCTCGACGCGCGCGCCGCTCGCGGCGGCGCGCGGAGCGTCGAGCACCGTGTAGTCCCGGCCCGCGACCGGCTGCGCGCGCGCTGCCGCACAGGCCGCGGCGAGCAGAACCAGTGCCGCGAAACGAAGAAAGGAGGCTCTCATGGAATCCCGTGCCGCCTGAGGAGGCTCCAAGTCTACCCCCGATTGCGCGTCCGGCGTCAAAGCCCTAGCCTGTGGCCATGCCGCGGCGCGCGCTTCTGTTCGCGATCGCACTGGCGCTCGCCTGCGCGCCGGCGCGCGCCGACGAAGATGCCGATTACGGCCTCGCGCCGGTGGCGACGCTTCGCCTGGCCGATTTCGCCGCGCCGACACCGCGTGAAGTGCCGGGCGCGCGGACGGTGGGCACCGCGCTGCTGCGCGATTGGCTGCGCGGCGAGCCGCGCGCGCAGCCGCTGCTTTTCGACGTCCTCGGAGGCGATACGCACGACTCGCTTCCGGGAGCGATCTGGCTACCCGGGGCGGGTCGCGGGCAATCGTTTCAGGACGCGATCCAGGAACAACTCGCGAAGACGCTGCGCGCCGCGACCCGGGACGACCGGGCACGGCGTCTGGTGTTCTTCTGCCAGGGACCGCAGTGCTGGCTTTCCTACAACGCGGTGCTGCGTGCGGTCGCCCTGGGTTACCAGGAAGTCTATTGGTATCGCGGCGGGATCGAGGCCTGGATCGCCGCCGGCGGAACGCTCGCGCCGCCGCGCCTCAGCTGGCGGCGGCCCGCCGAGTAGCCTTTACTTCGGCGCGCCCGTCTTGCGCGCCAGCTCGATCAGATAATCCACCGTCGCGAGCATCGTCTGCTGGCTGCGGGCCTGCTCCGCGCCAACGGTGTAGCGCCCGTGGACCGCCATCGCCGGCGTGCCGTCGATGCGGTAGGCGACCGAAAGCTGCGCCGCACGACGCACCTTGCTCTGCACGCCGAAGGAGCGAGCCACCTCGTCGAATTTCCTGGTGTCCACGCCCTGCTTTTTCAGCCACTGGCCGAGCGCCTCCCCGCTGTCGGTGCGAAGCCCGTCGCGATGGATCGCATCGAAGAGCGGCCGGTGCAGGCGCTCGGCGACGCCGAGCGCCTCCAACGCGTAGAAAATCGCCGCGTCCTTTGCCCAGCGTTCGTTGAAGACGGCCGGAATCCGCACGAACCGCGCATCGGGCGGCAGCCGGCGCAGCCAGGTCTCGATCAGGGGTTCGAGCGTATAGCAGTGCGGGCAGCCGTACCAGAAAAACTCCACCACCTCGATCTTGCCGGGGCTATCCACCGGAAGCTCGGGCTTGAGCGTGACGTAATCGACCCCAGGGCGGGGCTGCTGCGCCCGCGCGGCAAGCGGCGCTCCGAGCGCAGCGGCCGCGAGCGCGACCAGAATCGCACGGCGGTTGAGGTTCATCGGTCTCCTAGTTCGTCTTCAGTTTGACCAGGTTTGCGTCGATCCCGTTCTGCGCCAGCATCTGGCGCACGCGGTTCAGTTCGTCGATGCTGCGGTACGGCCCCAGGCGCACGCGGTACAACGTGCCCTTGTCCGCCACGCTCGCCGCCTCGACGCTCGAATCGATTCCCAGGATCGCGAGACGCGCCTTCTGGTTGTCCGCATCGGCCGGGCTCTGGAACGAACCCGCCTGGATGTAATAGAGGTCCTTGGCGTCTGCGGGTCCCTTCGCGGCGCGCGCCGCCTCCTTGAGTTCCCGGTCGGTGACCGGCTCCTCGCCCCCCGGAAGGATCTTGTAGAAATCGAATTTCGGCTTCTCGGGCGCCTGGCCCGAGGCGGCAGCACCTTGCGGCGGCAGCCCGACAAGACCGGGCGTGCGGGCGGCATCGGCCGCGGCGTCCTTCGCCGTCGACGGCTTCGCCTTGGCGAGAAACGGGATCGGCGTGCGGTTGAGATAGAAGGCGACGCCGAGCGCGATGCCGAGACCGAGCACGAGGCCGACGAACACGCCGAGCAGGAACCCGCCGCGGGCGCGGCTTCTGGACACGGTCTTGGCAGGCTTGCGCATCACATCTTCTCCGGCGCGCGCACGCCGAGCAGCGCCAGGCCGTTGGCCAGGGTCTGGCGCACCGCCGCGCACAGGGCGAGGCGCGAAGTCCGCAGGGGCGCGTCCTCGACGAGAATTCGCTCGCCATTATAGTAGCTGTGAAACTCCGCCGCGAGCTCGCGCAGATAGAACGCGATCGCATGCGGCGCGAGTTCGCGCGCCGCGCTCTGCACCAGCTCCGGAAATTCCGCGACGCGCTGCGCCAGCGCGAGTTCGCGCTCCAGCGCGAGCGGCGCCAGCGATGCGCCTTTCAGGAGCGCCGGGTCGCCGCCCCATTGCGCGAACACGCTGCACACGCGCGCGTGCGCGTACTGGACGTAGTAGACCGGGTTGTCGGCGGATTCGCTCTTGGCGAGATCGAGATCGAACTCGAGGTGCTGATCGGATTTGCGCAGCACATAGAAAAAACGCGCCGCGTCCTCGCCGACTTCGCGCCGGAGCTCGCGCAACGTGATGAATTCCCCGGAGCGCTTGCCCATCGCCACCTTTTCGCCGCCCCGGTACAGGACCGCGAACTGGTAAAGCGCCACCATGAAGCGCTCGGCGGGCAGGCCAAGCGCCTGCAGGGCGGCCTTTACCCGCGCCACGTACCCGTGGTGATCGGCGCCCCAGACGTCGATCAGGCGGCCGTAGCCGCGCGCGAATTTGTCGGCGTGATACGCGATGTCGGAAGCGAAGTAGGTGTACTGGCCGTTTTCCCGGCGCACCACGCGGTCTTTTTCGTCGCCGAACGCGCTCGAGCGGAACCAGAGCGCGCCCTCCTTTTCGTACAGATGCCCGCGCCCGGCGAGTTGCGCGACCGTCTGCTCGACCCGCCCGGAGTCGTACAGCGACTGCTCGGAGAACCAGCGCTCGAAGGTGACGCGAAAGCCCGCGAGGTCGTCGCGCTGATCGGCGAGCATGGCGGAAAGCGCAGCGCCGTGAATCGCCCGCCAGTCCCCCGCGAGCAGTTCTTTCGCGCGTGCGATCAGCGCATCGAGCGCCGCATCGGGGTCGTCTTCGGGCCGCTCTCGGGGCAGGAGCGCCGCGTCGCGCGCCAGTTGCGCGCCGTGCGTCCGCGCCAGCTGCGACGCGATCTCGCGCACATAATCGCCGCGATAGCCGTCCTCGGGAAACGCCACCTCTTCGCCGCGCGCCTGAAGGTAGCGCAGCCAGACCGAAAGCGCGAGGATATCCATCTGGCGGCCGGCATCGTTGACGTAGAACTCGCGCTCGACCTCGTGCCCGGCGAAGGCGAGCAGGTTGGCGAGGCTCGCGCCGTAGGCCGCGCAGCGCCCATGGCCGACGTGCAGCGGGCCGGTGGGATTGGCCGATACGAATTCCACCTGGATGCGCTCCACGGGCTGCGGGCGTCCGCGGCCGAATTCCGCCCCCTCGGCAAGCGCACGCGCGATTGCAGCATGCTTCGCGCGCGGCGCAAGCCGCAGGTTGATGAACCCGGGGCCTGCCACCTGTGCCTCGTGCACATAACCCTCCGCGAAGGCGGGCAGCGTGCGCAGCGCCGCGACCACGCTTGCCGCGAGCTCGCGCGGGTTCTTGCGCAGCCGCTTGCCGAGCTGAAGCGCGAGATTGCAGGCGATGTCGCCGTGCGACGGCTCGCGCGGCCGCTCGAGCACGATCTCGACGCCCGCGGCGTCCGGCGCCACCTGCGCGAGCGCGTCGCGCAGGAGCGCCGCGACATGAGCTTTGATGTCCATGGAAAAGGGCGCGGATTATAAACCCCGGGCCCGGATCCCGATCGCAGCGGGAAACCGGCGCGTGTCAGGCGAACTCGATCGGATCCACGTCCAGATGCCAGCGTGCGTTCGCTCGCGGCTCGCCCTGCAGCGCCTGGCGCAGCTCGCGAACATACCCCTGCAATGCCGGACGCGATGCCGATTGCATCAGCAGCTGCGCACGCTCGAGCCCCGCGCGCCGCGTGATCACGAGCGGCACCGGGTCGTACACCCGCACCGATGCGGGCACCGGCAGGCGGGTCTTTGCGCGGCGCAGGAAGCCGAGTGCCGCGCCGAGCTTTGTTGCTTCCGCGCGCAGCGCCACCTCGAATACGAATGGCGGAAAACCGCTTGCCTTGCGCTCGGCGAGCTGCGAGGCGGCGAATCCGGCAAAGTCGTGGCGCTCCAGCGCGGCGAAGAGCGGATGACCGGGATAGCGGGTCTGGATCCGGACTTCGCCCGGCTCCTCGCGCCGCCCGGCACGGCCGGAAACCTGCGCCAGCGTGGCGAACAGCCGCTCGGCGGCGCGATAGTCGGTGGAAACCAGTGCCGTGTCGGCATTGAGCACGCACACCAGCGTCAGGAGCGGAAAATCGTGCCCCTTCGCGAGCAGCTGGGTCCCGACCAGCAGATCGGCCTCGCCACGGCTCACTGCGTCCAGCGTGCGCGAGAGCTCGGCGCGCCGCCGCGCGCTGTCGCGGTCGATGCGCACGATGCGGGCCGACGGAAACAGCGCGGCGAGCGTTTCCTGGACGCGCTGCGTGCCGCGCCCGAGCGGACGCAGGTCGGCGTTGCCGCACGTCGGGCAATGGCGCGGTATCGCGGCCTCCGCGCCGCAATGGTGGCAGCGCAGGCGCCGGTCCACAGCGTGCAAGACGAGTCTCGCGGTGCAGCGCGTGCAGCCGGCCGCCCAGCCGCAGGCGCCGCACGCGAGTACCGGTGCATAACCGCGCCGGTTGATGAACACCAGACTTTGCTCGCGGCGCGCAAGGCGTTCGCCAATTCCCTCCACGACGGCGCGCGCCAGTCCCTGGTGCAGGACCTCGGGGCGCAGATCGATGGTGCGGACCGACGGGAGCCGCGAGCCGGGCACGGCGCGCTCGGGAAGTTCGATCCTCTGGTAGCGCCCGAGCAGGCAGTTGTGCCAGGTTTCGAGTGCGGGCGTGGCGGTTCCCAGGACCACAGTGCACCGAGCGAGCTTGGCGCGCGCGACCGCTGTGTCGCGCCCGGAGTAGCGCAGGCCTTCCTGCTGCTTGAACGACGTGTCGTGCTCCTCGTCGACGACGACGAGGGCAAGGCACGGTAGCGGCGTGAGCACCGCCAGCCGCGTTCCCAGAACGATGCCGGCCTGTCCGCTCGCGGCGGCGAGCCAGGCGGAGGTGCGGGCGATGTCCCGCAGGCCGCTGTGCAGCACCGCGATGCAGGTCTCGGGAAAAGCGGCCCGAATCCGCGCTTCGAGTTGCGGCGTGAGGCTGATTTCCGGAACCAGGACGAGCGCCTGCCCGCCGCGCCTGAGCGCTTCGGCAGCGAGCTGCAGGTACACCTCGGTCTTGCCGCTTCCGGTCACGCCGTGCAGCAGAAAGACGGCAAAGGATCCGAGCGCGCCCGCGATCCGTTCCACGGCACGCGCCTGCGCTTCGGACGGCGAATGCCGAGGGACAAATCGCGTCCCGGAAGCCTCTGCCGCGGCCGCGCTGCGGCTTCGCTTCGGCAACGGCCTGAGCGATCGCAGGCGCGGCGGCAGCGCCTCCACCATTGTTTCGCCGATCGGTCTTTGGTAGTAGGCGGCGACAAAGCGCATCAACTCCAGCCATTGCGGCGAGAGCCGCGGCGCGTCGGACAATATCCGCGCGATCGGTCGGAGCCGCGCGGAGTCGATCTTGCTGCCGGTCGCGGTCTCTACCGCGATTCCTACGCGCTGGCGATTGCCGAACGGGACTGCGAGGCGGTCGCCCGGCTGCGGGTCGAGCGCATCCGGCACCAGATAATCGAACAGCCGATCGAGCGGAACATCGAGCGCGACGCGCACGATCCTCATCGCGCCTGCGAAACCGCATTTCCCGGTGCAGTTTTTCTTACGAACTGCAACGGGTTAGTTCCTGGACTTCAGTTTCCGCATCGGATTATGCAGCGTACCTGTTGCTGCAAAAGGTCATTTTCTGCGGATGCAAATGCGTGTGGATAAATTTGTGGACAATCGCCCGCCCCAATCCGCTGTTATTCACAAATCGGCCGGGCGTTCCGGCCCTTCTCTCTGGGGAGAGCCTCTTTTTCATTCATTCTCATCTGGTTACCTCGCATTCGGGGCCTGCGCACAGCCTGTAGAGGCGTCTCGTACGCTGCGAGCGACATTGTGAATAAGTCCTTCGCATCTGGCGTCCTCCGGAGGCTACCGATCCGTGCCGCTGCGGAGGCGTTTACTGTAAGTGCGCACTTCGTCCACGAGCACCGATACCGAATCGACCGCGGTCTGCGGCGCGATCCCGTGCCCCAGGTTGAACACATGTCCGGGCGCGGGTCCGAACGCATCGAGTACCTTGCGCGCTTCCTTGCGGATTTGCTCTGCTGGCGCATGCAGGACCGCAGGATCGAGGTTGCCCTGCAGCGCGACGCGACCACCGAGCCGCTTTCGCGCTTCGGCGAGGTCGGTGCTCCAATCCAGCCCAAGCGCGTCGCAGCCGCACGATGCCATTGCCTCCAGCCATTGACCACCTCCCTTGGTGAACAGGATGGCCGGAACGCGCCGCCCCTCGCTTTGACGCGTCAAGCCCGCGAACACGCGGCGCGAATAGGCAAGAGAGAATTCCTCGTAACCGGCGGCGCTCAGGTTCCCGCCCCAGGTATCGAACAGCATCACCGCCTGTACCCCCGCCTCGATCTGTGCGTTCAGGTAGTCGGTGACTGCCGTGGCATTGACTTCCAGAATCCGGTGCAGCAGATCCGGCCGCCCGTAGAGCATCGATTTGAGCGTGTGGAAATCGTCGCTTCCCGCGCCCTCGACCATGTAGCAGGCGAGCGTATAGGGACTTCCTGCAAAGCCGATCAGCGGAACACGCCCGGCGAGCGCACGCCGGATTTCCCGCACCGCGTCGGTGACGTAGCTCAACTCGGCAGCCGGATCGGGTGCAGCCAATCGCCGGATCGCCGTCTCGTCGCGCAGCGGATGCGCGAAGCGTGGGCCCTCGCCCTCGGCGAAGGACAGACCCAGCCCCATCGCGTCCGGGACCGTCAGGATGTCGGAAAACAGGATTGCCGCGTCGAGCGCATAGCGCTCCAGCGGCTGCAGCGTCACTTCGCAGGCAAGCGCCGGCGTCTTGGCAAGCGCGAGAAAACTTCCGGCACGCGCGCGGGTGCGGTTGTACTCGGGAAGGTAGCGCCCGGCCTGGCGCATCAGCCAGATTGGCGTGTAATCGACCGGCTCGCGCGCGAGCGCCCGCAGGAGCGCGTCATTTTGCAGCGCGCTCACGCGAGCAGCGTTCGGATCGTCGACCACTGCGAAGCGCTGACAGGCGTGATCGAAAGCCGGTTTCCCGGGCGAAGCACCCACATGCGGGCGAGCTTGCGGTGGGCGCGTAATTGCGCGAGCGGCAGGAACCGCGTCTTGCGCAGCGCGCGCACATCGACGCAGAACCAGCGCGGCGCGGCGCGCGAAGCCTTGGGGTCGTAGTAAGCGCTTTGGCGATCGAACTGGGCCGGGTCCGGATAGGCCGCCGAGGCAACTTCCGCGAGGCCCGCGACGCCGGGATCGGGGCAGCCGGAGTGGTAATAGAGCACGCCGTCACCGATCCGCATCCGGTCGCGCAGGAAATTTCGTGCCTGATAATTGCGTACGCCGGTCCACGGAGTGATGCGGCCCGGCGCGGCGAGCACATCGTCGATCGAGCACTCGTCCGGCTCCGACTTCATCAACCAGTAGTTCACGCAGTGGTTTTCCCGAACGTTGGCATTGCGGTGCGGCACGCAGTGACACACCGCAATGCATCGTAGTACTGATGGGTGCCCCCCGCTCGTGCCGGTGGGCTCGGCTCCCGAACCCTGCCAAACAGGGTGGTTGCTTTCCGGTCACATCAGGTTCGTCCGTCACGCCTGGCGTGGGACGATCACAACAGTGACGCTTGGGGCCGCAACCTCAGGAAGCTATCGGTTCGGAAAATTTGAGCCCTGTCGAACACAGCAGGGGACCAGGAACAATCTAAAACAGCTTTTCCTGCCTGGCGAGCACGCTGTCGAGCTTTGCCTCGATCGCAACGATTCTACGCTTCGCCTCACCGATGTCAAAGCCGCCGAACTTGGTGGTGAGCAGTTCATGCGCGATGTTGAGCGCAGCCATGACTGCGATGCGTTCGGTGCCGCTGACTTTTCCCGCCTTGCGAATCTCGCTCATCTTGCCGTCGAGATAGGCGGCCGTGCGCAGCAACGCTTCGCGCTCGCCTTCCTCGCAGGCGACACGGTAGGAGCGTCCGAGAATCGTTACGTCGATGGTCTTCGCGCCGTCGCTCATCGCGGCGTCAATCCGGCAGCCGCTCGATCAGCCGCTCGAGCTTCGCCTTGGCCGAGTCGATGCGCTCGTTCAGGCGCCTGGCGTCGCCCTGCGCCGAGGCGAGCTGCTGGCGCAACTCGACGTTTTCCGCGCGCAGCCGATCGCACAGGCTGACGATCTGCGCGACCTTCGCTTCGAGCGATGCGAACTCGGCCTCCACGGTCGCACAATATGTTGCAAATCCGCCGCACCGTCAAGAAATAACGGGCGTTTCTGAATGTGTTTCCTGACTTGGCGGCGCGGGCGCGGACGCCGCTATAATGAGCGCGTTGCACGCTGCAAGGTGTCCCCGCGGGAAATCCGTTCCCCGGGGATGAAACGGGAAACAGGTGCGCGGTCCCGCAAGAGCAGGGACGCGGCAAATCCTGTACTGCCCCCGCAACGGTAGGCGAGAGGGTGCACATGCCCGGCCACTGCGACGCTTTGCTCGCGGGAAGGCCGTGCGCCCGGCGGAGTCGTTCCGTCCGCTCGCGAGTCCGGAGACCGGCCTTGGAGCAGAACGTGAACCGACTTGCGGCGTCGGGGACGACGCCAGAGGAGGACCGTCATGCGCCCTGCCGTTACCGGACCCATCGCCGCGGTTGCGGTCGCGATCGCGCTCGCCGCGTCGCCTCCGCCCGCGCAGGGCGAAGACGCAGTAGTGGTGGAGGCGACGCGCTTTCCGGAACCGGTGCACCGCCTGCCCGCCAGCGTGACCGTACTGGGCGCCGAGGACATCGCCGCAAGCGCGGCGCGCACGCTTCCCGAGCTGCTTTCCCGGCAGGTCGGCGTCGCGACGCGGGATTTCTTCGGCAACAACGCCGCCGTCACGGGCGTGGACTTGCGCGGCTTCGGGGTGACCGGGCCGCAGAACACGCTCATCCTGCTCGACGGACGGCGCATCACCGACATCGACCTCACCAGCGTGCAGTGGGCCGCGTTTCCGCTCGCCGGCATCGAGCGCATCGAGATCCTGCGCGGAGCGGGAGCGGTGCTGTACGGCGACGGCGCAACGGCGGGGGTCATCAACATCGTGACGCGCTCGCCGCTCAAGCTGGGCAAGGCGCTCGAGGCGTTCGGTCGCGCCGCCACGTTCGACACGCACGAGGGGCAGCTCTACGCGAGCGCCGCGCAGGGAAATTTCGGCGTCAACGCCTCGGTGTACGGCTACGCCTCGAATGGTTACCGCGTCAACAACCGCAACGAGCAGCAGAACAACACGCTCAACCTGCGCTGGGGGCCGGGCGATACCCTGATCGATCTTCGCCTGGGGACCGACCGGCAGGACCTGCGCCTGCCCGGTGCGCGGCGCGTGCAGCCTTCGATCGGGCTGGACGAATACGCCTCTGACCGGCGCGGCGCGCAGACGCCGCTCGATTTCGCGAGCCGCGATGGCGCGCGCGCCGGCTTGACCCTCGGGCACCGGCGGCACGAGGCCGATTTTTCGCTTGGCGTCGATTGGCGGCGAAAGGACCAGCGCTCGTACTTCGACCAGAGCGGATTCCCGGTTGCGCGCGCCGACGCGCTGGAGCTGCTCTCGCTCACCCCGCGCGCGCGGATTCCGTTCCTCCTTGCCGGAATGGCACATCGGCTCACCCTGGGCGCCGACTGGAACGCGTGGCGCTACGACTCGCGCCGCTCCGACACGCCGGAAAACAGCGCGCGGCCGATCAACCGGGTTCGCGTGTCGCAGGATGCGCGCGCGCTGTACCTGCAGGACACGGTGGCGCTCGGGCGCGCAAGCCAGATCGTGGCGGGCTGGCGCAGCGAGCGCGTGAAATTCGACGCCAGCGACGCGCTCGATCCCACCGCGCCCGGCTTTTTCTTCCACACGGCGGCGCCGGCCGTGCAGCAGACCCAGCGCGAGCGCGCCTGGGAATTGGGCCTGCGCCACGCAATTTCCGCGACCTGGGCTGCGTTCGTGCGCACCGGGCGCAGCTTCCGCTTCGTCAACGTCGACGAGCTGTACGAGAACGACGCCTTTTTCAACGCCGAGTTCCAGATCCTGCGCCCGCAGCGCGCGCGCAGCCACGAGGCCGGCGCCGAATGGCGGGGCAGGGCGCTCGCGCTGCGCGGCGCGCTGTTCCGCACCGACGTGACGGACGAGATCCATCTCGATCCGTTCACCAGCGGCGTGGGCAACACCAACCTGCCGCCCGCGCGCCGCCAGGGCATGGAACTCGAGGGGCACTGGAACGCAACGCGCGCGCTGCGGCTGCAGACCGCCTACGCCTACACCGATGCGCGCTACCGGGGAGGCATCCTTGCCGGCAGCCCGTTTGCGATTGCTACCGACATGGATGTGGCGGGCCGAACAGTGCCTCTCGTACCCCGGCACAAGCTGAACGTTTCGTTTTCCTGGGATCTCGCGGCGGAGACGCGCCTGTCCGGCGCCTTCACCGCCGTGAGCCGCCAGTACATGGACAACGACGAGCCGAACACGCTCGGGGCGCGGATTCCGGGCTACGGCGTCGCGGACCTGAAGATCGCGCGGCAGTTTCGCTGGGGCCGGCTTGCGGTTGCGGTGAATAACGTGTTCGATCGGCACTACTACACCTACGCCGTGCGCAGCGCGTTCGTCGCCGATCGCTATTCGGTGTACCCGCTCCCGGGTCGCACGCTCGGGCTCACGGCCGAAGTGCGGCTCGACTGAGGCCCCAACGCGCGTCGGCCGGGCGGACGCGCGCGCGAGCCGGGTGGTGTATCTTCGCTGCGTGCGCATCGCGCTGGTCAGGCAACGCTACACACCCTTCGGCGGCGCGGAGCGCTTCATCGAATACGCGCTCACCGCGCTGGAGCGCGGCGGCGCCGAGGTCACGCTGATCGCGCGCGAATGGCGCGAGGCGAGCGCGCGCCGCGTGCTGCGGGTCGATCCGCCGTATCTCGGCAACCTGTGGCGCGACGCGGGATTCGCGCGCGCCGCGCGCGCCGCCTGGCGCCGCGAGCGCTTCGACCTGGTGCAGTCGCACGAGCGCATTCCCGGCTGCGACGTGTACCGCGCCGGGGACGGCGTGCACCGGCAATGGCTGGAGTACCGCCTTGCGCGCGCAAGCTCCTGGGAACGGCTGCGGGTACGCGCCAACCCGTACCATCGCTACACGTGCTGGGCCGAGCGGCGGCTGTTCGAGCATCCCCGCCTGCGCGCGGTGATCTGCAATTCGCGCATGGTGCGGGAGGACATCCTGCGGCATTTCCGCGTCGCGCCGGAGAAGCTCCACGTGATCCACAACGGGGTCGACCTGCAGCATTTCCATCCGGAACGCCGCAACGCGCTGCGCGCGCAGGCGCGCTCGGCGCTCGGCGCCGGTCCAGAGGACGCGCTGTTTGTCTTCGTGGGATCGGGCTTCGAGCGCAAGGGACTTGGCTGCGCCATCGACGCGCTCGCGCGGGCGGGCAATGCGCGGCTGCGTCTTGCGGCGGCCGGGCGGGACCGCGCAGCGGCGCGGTTTGCGGAACGCGCGCGCGCGGCAGGCGTCGGCGAGCGGCTGCGCCTCCTCGGTGGCGTGCAGGACGTTCGCCCGCTCTACGCCGCCGCGGATTGCTTTATCCTTCCCACCCTCTACGACCCGTTTCCGAACGCCGCGCTCGAAGCGCTCGCGATGGGTGTGCCGGTGATCGTCGGCCGCCACTGCGGAGTAGCCGAGCTGGTGCGCGAGGGTGAGAACGGCTGGATCTGCGAGCCGGGCGATGCGCCGGGGCTGGCGGCGATCCTGCGTGCCGCGGCGCAGCCGGCGCGGACCGCGGGCATGCTCGCCGCGGCGCGCGCCAGCGCGGAGCGCTTGGGCATCGACGACATGGCGAAAAAGCTGTCCGACCTCTACAGCACGCTCGGTTCGCACGCGGCATGAGCACAGCGGAACCCGCGAGCCACGAGCTCTATCTGAGACTGCTCTCGTATGTGCGGCCGCACGCGACGCCGTTCGGCATCGCCGTGCTCTGCATGATCGCCGCGGCGGTCACCGAACCGCTCTTTCCGGCGCTGATGAAGCCGCTCCTCGACGGCGGGTTCGCCGCCGGCCAGCGACCCGTCTGGCCGCCGATCGTGTTTGCCGCGCTGCTCGTGGCGATCTTCGTGCTGCGCGGCTTTCTCACCCTGGTCTCCTCGTACTTCCTCGCCTGGGTCTCGAACCGCGTGGTCCTCGATCTGCGCGGCGCGATGTTTGCGCGCCTGGTGCGCATGCCGACCGCGTTCTACGACGATCAGTCCTCGGGGGCGCTCCTGTCGAGGATCGCCTACGACGTGAACGGCGTCACCTCGGCCGCAACCACCGTTCTCACGGTGGCGGTCAAGGATTCGGTGGCGGCGCTGGCGCTGCTGGCGTGGCTGTTCTGGCTCAACTGGAAGCTGACGCTGATCGCGCTCGCCGCGGTGCCGCTGATCGCGCTCACGATGCGCCTGTTCTCGCGCCGGTTGCGGCGCATGGCGCGCGAGGCGCAGTACGCGATGGGCGAGCTGGTGCACGTGCTCGAGGAGACGATCGAGTGCCACAAGGTCGTCAAGGTGTTCGGCGGCCACGACTACGAGAGCGCGCGCTTCGAGCGCGCGAGCCAGCGCCTGCGCGGCTTCAGCATGCGCCAGACCGTGCCCGCCGCCGCGACCGTTCCGATCACCCAGTTCCTCGCTTCGCTCGCGCTCGCGATCATCGTGTACATCGCGCTCGAGGATTCGCTCGCGAGCCGCACGACCGTGGGCGAGTTCGCTTCCTTCATCACCGCGATGCTGATGCTGCTGGCGCCGCTCAAGCGCCTTACCGACGTGAACGCGCCGCTGCAGCGCGGTCTCGCCGCGGCCGAGAGCGTGTTCGGCCTCATCGATGCGCCGGTCGAGGAGGACCGGGGCGCGGTGAAACTCGAGCGCGCCCGCGGCGAGGTGCGCTACGAGGAGGTGAGCTTCGTCTACCCCACGCGGACCGAGCCCGCGCTCTCGGGCGTCACGCTCACGGTCCGGCCCGGCGAGACGGTGGCGCTGGTGGGCGGCTCGGGCGGGGGCAAGACCACGCTGGTCAATCTGCTGCCGCGGTTCTACTCGCCGACGCGCGGGCGCATCCTGCTCGATGGCCGCGATCTGCAGGAGCTTACGCTCGGGAGCCTGCGCGGCAACCTCGCCCTGGTATCGCAGGACGTGGTGCTCTTCAACGACACCATCCGGGCGAATATCGCCTACGGGAGGATGAGCGGGGCGAGCGAGAAGGAAATCCTTGCCGCCGCCGAGGCCGCGCATGCCATCGAGTTCATCCGCGAAACGCCGCAGGGCCTGCTCACGCTCATCGGCGAGAACGGGCTGCGGCTTTCCGGCGGGCAGCGCCAGCGGCTGGCGATCGCACGCGCCCTGCTCAAGAACGCCCCGCTGCTCATACTCGACGAGGCCACTTCGGCGCTCGACTCGGAGTCGGAACGGCTGGTACAGGCCGCGCTCGAGGTGCTGATGCGCGGCCGCACCACCATCGTCATCGCGCATCGCCTTTCGACGATCGAGCGCGCCGACCGCATCGTGGTGCTCGAACGCGGCCGGATCGTGGAGGCGGGTACGCATGCCGAGCTGCTCGCGCGCGAAGGCGCGTACGCCCGGCTGTATCGCATCCAGTTTGCGACCGGCGGCGGCGAGGCGTCGGTCGCGCGCTCCGGTTCGGCCGCGCATCCGGCGTGAAGCGGCTCTCGATCGTCCACACCGAGTCGTCGCTCGGCTGGGGCGGACAGGAGATCCGGATCCTCTGCGAGTCGCAGGGCTTCATCCGGCGCGGGCACGAGGCGCGAATTCTCTGTCCAGGCGAGGCGCGCATCCACGCCGAGGCCCCCGCCTGGGGCGTGCCGGCGGTGGCGCTGCCGATCGCGCGAAAGCGTCTCGCCGGCCTGCGCGCGCTCGCGGGCTGGTTCGGCGCGAACCGCTGCGATGTCGTCAATACCCACAGCTCGACCGACTCGTGGCTGACCGCGCTCGCCCTTGCCATGCACAGACGGCGCATTCCGGTGGTCCGCACGCGCCACATTTCGGCGGCCGTGCCGCGCAACCCGCTCTCGCGCTGGTTGTACGAGCGCGCGGCGACGCGAATCGTCACGACCGGCGAAGCGCTCAAGCGCCAGCTGGTGGAAGTGAACGGATTTTCTCCCGCCCGCATCGTATCGGTGCCGACCGGCATCGATGCGGCGCGCTTTCGTCCCGGCAACCAGGCGGCGGCGCGTGCGGCGCTCGGGCTGGGCGCGGAGCGAACACTGGTCGGAATCGTCGCGACGCTGCGGAGCTGGAAGGGGCATCGCACTCTGCTCGAAGCGATGGCGCTCCTGCCGCCGAGCATTGCGCTGATCGTTGTCGGCGACGGTCCGCAGCGCGCGCTGCTGGAACGGCAGATCGGCGAGCTCGCCCTGGGCGAACGCGTGCTCATGGCGGGAAACCAGGCCGACGTGCTGCCCTGGCTGCACGCGCTGGATGTCTTCGCGCTGCCGTCATACGCGAACGAGGGCGTACCGCAGGCGCTGGTGCAGGCGATGCTGTGCGGCCTGCCCTGCGTGACGACGCTGGCGGGGAGCATTTCGGAGCTCGCGACGCACGAGGCGAGCGCGCTTGTCGTGCCGCCGAGAGACGCGGAGGCGCTCGCCGCGGCGATCCTGCGCCTCACCGAGGACCCTGGGCTGCGGCGCGATCTGGGCGAGGCCGCGCGCAGGCACTGCGCCGAGAATTTCACCTACGAGCGCATGCTCGATCGCATGGAGCGGGTGTACTGCGATGCCATGCGCCTCTAGCGATGAATTTCCGCCGCCGCGATCGATCCTTGTGATCGTCGTGTCGCGCATCGGCGATACGCTGCTTGCGACGCCTGCGCTGCGCGCGATTGCCGGCGCCTGGCCGGAAGCCGAGCTTACATGTCTCGGACACCCGAAGCGGGTCGAGGTCCTGCAGAACCTGCCGTTCCTCGAGCGCGTGGGCGCGATCACCAAGGCGCGCGCCTGGTTTCGCGGCAGACTTCCGGCACGCCCGCACGATCTCGCGTTCGTATTCGGGCACGACCGGGCACTGATCGAATATGCGCTGCGCGTCGCCCGCCGCGTGGTGGCCTTCCGGCAGGCGGACGAGGCGCTCAACCGGCGCCTGTTCCGGGCGGTGCACGCACCGGGGTACCAGGCGGGGCACGCCGTGCACTACCGCCTCGCGCTGCTCGCGCCACTCGGTATTGCCCCACGCGGACTTGCGCTTGCGTATCGGGTGACCGCGCAGGAAGCGCGCTGGGCGCAGGCCGAACTGCGCGCGCAGGGCGCGGGGAGCGCGCAACCTTTGGTTGGCCTGCAGATCGCGAGCTTTCCCACCAAGGCCTACCGCGACTGGCCGGTCGAGAATTTCATCGAACTGTGCGCGCGGATTCGGGCCGGCGCGGCAGGGGCGCATTTCCTGATCTTCGGGGGTTCGCTCGAGCGCGAGCGCACGGCGCGGCTTGGCGAAGCGCTTTCGGGCTGCTCCACGCATTACGCGGGACGCCTCAGCCTGCGCGAAACCGCGGCACTGATGGGCGAGCTTGATCTGTATGTCGGCGTGGACACCGGGCCGACCCACATCATGGGTGCGCTGCACCGCCCGATGGTGGCCCTTTATCACGGGCACTCGCCGAGCTGGCTGCTCGCGCCGCTCGAACATCCCTGTCTGTACGTGGTGGATCATCCCCAGGCGGGCCCGGGCTGCAGCCCGGAGGCGCCGATGGCGGCGATCTCTGTCGATCAGGTCTGGTCGCGGGTGGCCGAGGCGCTCGAGCGCCATTGCCCCGGCGGGCCGCGGTGAAGGCCGCCTTCGTCACTACCAACCTGCAGGGAGGCGGCGCCGAGCGGGCCGTCCTCAAGGTCGCGAGCGGCCTCGCGGCGCGCGGCCACGCGGTGCACCTCGTTCTGCTGGAGCACGTGATGGAACACGCCCCCCCGGCGGAGGTGACGCTGCATGCGCTGACTTCGGCGGGCGAACCGGCAACCAAGGGCTGGCTGGGAAAGCGCATCACGGCGTCGCGTTTGCGGCGCCTGTTCGGGCAACTTGGCGCCGCGGCGCCGTTCGACCTCATCGTATCGACATTGCCTTACTGCGACGAGGTCGTCACGCTCGCCGGTCTCGCTCCGGTCTGGTTCCGGATCGCAAACACGCTATCGGTCGAAATCGAACTGCTCGGGCGCACGAGCACGCGGAAAGCGCAGCGCCGCCTCGCGCGCTACCGGCGGCTCTACGATGGCGCCAACCTGCTCGCGGTCTCCGACGGCGTGGCGCAGGACCTCAAGACGGCGCTCGGCATGGCGCGCGCCAATATCGTTCGCGCGTACAACGCGATCGATGCGGCGGCGATCCGGGAGCTCGCCGCAAGACCCGAACCGGCCCTGCCGCGCGAGCCGTACCTGATTCACGTCGGTCGCTTCGCGCCGCAGAAGCGGCATGACCTGCTCTTCGAGGCGCTGCGGCGCTCGCGGCTTCCCCACCGCCTGGTGCTGCTCGTGAACCCCGCGCCGGCGCTCGAGCGCCTGGTCAGCGAGCAAGGCCTTGCCGGACGCGTCACGATCGCCGGGTTTCAGGGAAACCCGTATCCCTGGATCGCCGGCGCCGAGCTGCTGGTGCTGTGCTCGGACCACGAAGGGATGCCCAACGTGCTCGTCGAAGCGCTCGCCTGCGGAATCCGCGTCGTGAGCACCGACTGCCGGTCGGGCCCGCGCGAGGTATTGCGAGGCGACCTCGCGCGCTTTCTCGTGCCCTGCGGAGATGCCGCGGCGCTCGCGCACGCCATGCGCGCAGCGCTGTCCGCGCCTCGGCCGGACGCCGGGCTTGCGCTCGAGCGCTTCGCCCCGGAGACGGTGTTCGCCCAGTACGAGGCGCTGCCCGGACTCGGGCGCGCACACTAGAATCCGCCGCGGGAGAACGCGCGATGTGCGGCATCTTCGGCCTGATCGGACCCGCCTGGCGCGACTCGGCGCCCGAGGCGCTTGCCACGCTGCGCGCGCGCGGGCCCGACGCCGAGAACGTGCTCGATCTCGGCGAAGCGTTTCTCGGGCACACCCGGCTCGCCGTGATCGACCTCGCCGGCGGCGCGCAGCCGATGGTCACCCCCGATGCCCGCTACGCCATCGTGTTCAATGGCGAAATCTACAATTTCCAGGCGCTGCGTGCCGAACTCGAACACGCGGGCCACGCGTTTACGACGCGATCCGACACCGAAGTTCTGCTGCACGGCTACGCTGCGTGGGGGGCGTCGCTTGCGGAGCGGCTGGATGGCATGTTCGCGTTCGCGCTGTGGGATGCGCAGGCACGGGTGCTGATCGCGGCGCGCGATCGCGTCGGCATCAAGCCGTTTTTCTACGCCGAGACGCCGCAGGGCTTCGCCTTTGCCTCGACGCTGGCGCCGTTTTTCGCGCTGCAAGGTTTTCCGCGCCGCCTGGACCCCGAGGCGTTGCGCGATTACCTCGCGTTCCAGACGGTGCTCGCCCCGCGCAGCATTCTTGCCGGAGTGCGCCAGCTTGCGCCGGCAAGCACGCTGCGGTTCGAAGCCGCCACGCGGCGGCTCGGGCTGTCCCGCTACTGGGATATCCCGCCGCCGGCCGCGGCACCGGCGGATCCCGAGGAGCGCGTCGCGCGCGTGGACGCGGCACTGCGCGAGTCGGTCCGGCGCCAGCTGGTCGCGGACGTTCCCCTGGGCGCGTTCCTGTCGGGCGGGATCGACAGCAGCCTCATGGTGCACTACATGGCGCAGGCGGGGGCGCGGCCGCTGCGCACGTTCAACGTCCGGTTTCACGAGGAGGGGTTCGACGAAACCCCGCATGCACTGGAAGTGGCGCGCGCGGTGGGCGCCGAGCACAGGGTGCTGGACGCGCCCGTCATGGACGGCGAGGCGCTCGTGGCCGCCATCGATGCGCTCGATCAACCGCTCGCCGACCCGGCCTACGTGGCGACCAAGATGCTTTCCCGCCTGACGCGGATGCATGTCACGGTGGCGGTGAGCGGCGACGGCGGCGACGAATTGTTCGCCGGCTACGCGCGCTTCCGCGACGTCGAGGATCGGTTTCCCGATTCGGCGTTGCGCCGGACGGTGCGCCGCTGGGTGCGCCGCGGCCTGCTTCCCGGGGCGCTCCTCCGTCGCGGTCTCGCCGGGCGCGAAATGCTGCTCTACCGGCACGTCGAGCTGGGGCCGTTCGATCCCTCGCGCAAGGGCCTGGGCCGCTATCTTGCGCCCCCGATGCTCGCGGCGTGCCGGCCCGAGGCGACGCTGCGAGACTGGCTGCAGCTCGCGCTGCGCTGGGGCGAGCCGATCGGGACCGCAGCGCTGATGCGGGCGGACCTCTGGACGTACCTCTCGGAAGATTGCCTGGTGAAAACGGACCGCGCCAGCATGGCGCACGGCCTCGAGGTGCGGGTACCGTTTCTCGGCAACCCGGTGCTCGACCTGGTTCTGCACTGGCCCGCCGAGGTGCACTTCGATCGCGAGGGCGGCAAGGCGCTGCTGCGCGCGATCGCGCGGCGTTCGCTTCCCGAGTCGGCCTGGAACCGTCCCAAGCACGGGTTTTCGATGCCGCTGCGCGAACTGTTCAACGGCGCTTGGCGCGAGGTCGCGCAGGCGCATTTCTCGCGCGCGGCGGAGATCGCGCCGTTCCTCGATCCGGGCGCCGTGCAGGCGCTGTGGCGGGGCGCGCGCGCGGGGCGCGCCTCGCGACGGCTCGCCTTTACAATACTCGTCCTTCTCGTGTGGCTGGACCGCCACCGCGTGGCGTACGCCTGAGGATGCGCCTCATGCTGCGAAAGGGCGGCAAGACCGAAAAGCGGCTGAAGAAGCTGTTCCACCGCGTGCACCGGCCGGCATGGCAGGAGGTGGCGGGGATCGCCCTTCCGCTCAAGCACCCGCTGATCACGCCGCCGATCCGCCGCGACATCTACTTCGGCGACTACGAGCGCA
>Ga0137796_10000359_pt1 | contig 28934 bp, 29 predicted proteins | sample OV2TP3_FD_97704 | JGI IMG/M metagenome (GOLD analysis project Ga0137796, IMG submission 97704) | reverse complement strand
ACGCGTCCCGTCTTCGCAATCGCGCGCTCGTCGGAGCCGTCCGCCTTCGCGAGATAGATCTCGATCGTCATCCCCTTATACGGAATCAGGGACCGCTCGACAAGCATCCGGTCCAGCATCGTCTCATCGGTCCGATTCGACGGATACAGCGAGCGGTAGACGAGATGGGATCCGTCCGGAGAGAAAAAGGCGCCCCCCGTATAACTGCGGCGCCGAGTCACCCTCCGAAGATCGGTCCCGTCGACGTTCATCGTATAGAGCGCGAACTCTCCGTTTCGATGGGACATGAAGACCAGCTGCTTGCCATCCGGGGAGACCGTCGTCTCCGCGTCGTACCCGTCGCTCTCGGTCAGTCGTACGACCTTCTCCCCGTCCTGGAGCACGATTTCGAATTCGCGATAGAGGGGCCATCGATACCCTTTGGATCGATCGGGCGGCGGAGGCGGGTCGTCCCCAGAGAACATCGTCGTCGAGTACACGATGCGCCCGTCCGGCAGGAAGTAGGCACAGGTGCACTTCCCCTTGCCCTGGCTCACTCGAGTGAGCTTCCCCGTCTCGACGTCGAGGACGTAGACTTGGTCGGCCCGATCCCCTTCCCGCACCGCCTGGAGAATGAGCTTCTTTCCGTCCGGAGACCAGTAGGCTTCGGCATGTGTCCCGTCGAAGGTCATTTGCCGGACGTCCGCGAGGCGGCGCTCGCCGCGCGCAGCGCACGCCGCTCCGAAGAGGAGTAGCGGGAGGAGCGTCCTCATCCTGTCCTCGCCACCGGAAGAAAGTACCGGGAAGATACGGAGGCTGGGTTTTCGTCGGAGCGAAACCTTACCGCGGCCTCCACCCTTCGCCTTTGCATTGGGAGCACTGCTTCGAACCCTTGCATCCGGTGCAGTCCTGTTCGCCGACCTTTCCCGTCCCCTTGCACGAACGGCACTTTCCGGGGGTTTCTCGACAACCCCAGCACGGATGGTGCTCGGCATCGAGGAACCACCGAGTCTCGACCTGCTTGAGAACGTATCGCGTTCGGTGCTCTCCCTTGTCGTCGCTGCTTCGGATGAATCGACCCCAATTGCCGACCGTCACGATCACCACATAGGCCTGGCCGTCCCTCTCCTCAACGGACTCCAGCCGAGGTCGATTCTTTCGGAACCGCTCCTTCCCTTCGACCTTCTCCGCGGCGAACCTCTCCTCGAACTTTTTCACGGTCTCCGGCACCACGAAGAGTCGGAACGGGACGAGGACGCGCTCGACGAAGGTCTTGAGCAGCGCACTCCACTCGAGGGCCCCGCGGATCGAGAGATCCAGGAGGGTCTGCGCGGAGGCCTTGGCGGTGGAAAGATCCTTCGAGAAGGTCATCTCGCCATCGGGTTCCACGAGTTCCAGTCCCCCCTCCTTCACCAATTCCCTTTTGCGCAGTTTCCCGCCGTGGCAGCTCGAACATGCCTTCTTCCCCTGACACGAGAAGCACTCGCGCGCATGGGCCGTTCCCGTGCCCTGGCACCCTCGACAGGTACCGGCGCCGCCGCACAGGGGGCAGGGCTCGTACACCTCCTCGACCATCCAAACTTCTCCTACTTTTCGGACGACGTGGCGGTACGGAAGTGTTTGATCCTCTTCGCCGGCTTTCTTTCGGGTCTGGGGATCGATCTTGGCCTTTCGGACTCTCTTGACCGAATCGACCGTGACTCGCCCGTCCTTGCCGTCCACACGACCCACAATCTCGAACTTGGAAGAGATCGGTTTGGATTGTTCGAGCCATTCTGAGAGATCCTCGAACTCCTTTGCCTTCTTCTTGTGAAACTCTTCGGTGCGGGCGAAGCGCTGCATCTCGTCGACTTGCTTTAGGAGCATGATGAACAGATTCTCCGGCGCCAGGCTGTCCCCGAATTCCACGAATGCCTGAACGGTTTTTTCCGGGGAAGAGCGGTCAGGATCTTGAATCCAGGGAACGAGAAGCAGGGCGAAGCAAATCATGACTCCCCCAATCGGTACCGGGAGGATTATATGCAGGAGGGGCCGAATTCGGCCGCGATTTCGCACGCGGCAAGGAGTCCTACATGGTCGGACCACCGGCTCTGCCTCAATGAAATCTCGCGGACGAAGAGGCCGCGGACCAGGATCCGGTCATACCGCTGTCCTCCGTCCGGCTTCGTGCAGCCCGACTCGCCAGGATGTACTTGGGGCCAGGCGTCGCAGAATCCGAGTTCAAGAATCGGAGTCAGGAACGACTCTTCGGTCGGCTCGAGGTTGAAGTCCCCCGCGAGGAGAGCGGGGCCGGGGTGCGAGGCGAGGAAATCCCGAATCTGCTCCAATTGGGACGCGCGAATCTCAGGGAACGGGCCCGACTGGAGGTGGGCGTTGAACACCGCGAAGGAACCGAGCTCGGCGCGCATGACGCCCTTGTCGACCCAGCCATCCGCCCCGCGCCCCCCGGGCCGGAAGACGCGCCCGTCCCGTCCCCCGATCGGAAGGCGACTCAGGATCATCAGCCCCGAGTGCACTCGAAGGGACCACCGGTGGGCCAGTTTCGGAAACGAATGCGGGAATCGTCGAGCCAAGGCCCGTCGAGTGGGGCCGTGAAACGCCTCCTGGACGCAGATGATGTCGGCGCGGCACTCCTCGATCGCCTCGAGGATTCCCAGGAATCGCGCGCGACGGCCGGGAAGCCGGGGAGTATCCAGCCAATCCGAGATGATCCAGGGCCTTTGATACAGATTCCAGGTCAAGACGCGCAGCACGGACATTATCATACCCAGCACATGGGGATTCGTAATTCCTCCGGCGGCCGGATCGCACTGACGCTGGAGGGATCCGGGGAGCCGTTGGTGTTTCTCTGTCATGGACTCGGCGGAAACCGGATGGGCAACACGGCACGCTCGGTCGTGCCGAGCCTTCTGGCGGCGGGGATCTCCGTCTGTCGATTCGACTTCACGGGTCACGGGGAAAGCGACGGTGTCCCAGGGGACATCACGCTCTCGCGTGGGCTGGACGATCTCTCCAGGGTCTTCGCCGCGGTGAAGCCCGAGCGCTACGGGGTTTTCGGATCGAGTTTCGGCGGCGCGATCGCGCTGCTCTTTTGTGCCCGCCATCCCGAGACGCTCGCTCTCTTCCTCAAGTCGCCGGTCACCGACCTTCGCGGACTTTGCGACGCCCAATTGGGCTCGGAAGGAATTCGCGGATGGGAACGCGATGGAGCGATCGACTTTCCCAACGAGAGTGGGAGCATGCGGATGCCGTGGGAGTTCTACTTGGACGCGAAGCGCTGGGACATCGGACGAGAGGTCGACGCGATTCGCGCCCCGATGGAGACCGTGCACGGGGACGTCGATCGAACCGTCCCCCTCGAACACTCCCGCCGATTGCCCGGGACCCTCCACGTGCTGTCGGGCGTGGGGCATCGGTATCTGGAGCCGGGGGCCTTGGATCGGGTCGCCCTGCTCGCGACGGAGTTTTTCCGTACTCATCTCGGTTGAGGTAGAATCCCCGCGATGGCTTCCCGGAACCTCGACGTACAGGACCTCCTGGTCCAAGTCCAGAGAACGTGGCTCTCCTCCCTCGAGGGAGAAAAGGTCCTTCCCGAAGTGGTCGCTCTGACGCAGCGTCTCCTGCGCGCCGACGAGGTCTCGCTCCTCCTGGTCGATTCCGGCGGCAAGGAACTCGTCGAGCATGCGATGTTGAGCCGTACGCGCACGACCGACGATCGTTTTCGAATCCGAATCCGCGCGGAGGGAGTCACGGGATGGGTGGCGGCGAAACGAAAGTCCCTGGTCGTGCCGGACGTTCGCAAGGACAGTCGGTACGTCCATACCTCTCCGAAGATTCGCTCCGAGATCGCCGTTCCCATCGTGTCCGGAGAACGACTCCTGGGGGTGCTGAACGCGGAATCCCGCAAGGTCGGACACTTCGGGCGCGAAGAGATTCGTCTGATGGAGCTCTTGGCGGGGCCGATCGCGATCGCCCTCGTCAACATGGAGGCCTACTACCGCGAGCACCGGCGGGGGCAACAACTGCTGATCTTGCATCACGTGGCCCGAATCTCCTTCGGAGCGATTCCCCCGGTCGCCTTCCTCCATCGAGTGACGGACGCCGTTCGGAGGGAGTTCCGCTGCGCGTACGCCGCGGTTTTTCGGGGTGACTACGAGGCGCAGCGGATCGAGCTGTTGGCCCACTCGTCGGACCGGGAATTGGAGATCCGTCTCGGCGAATCGCTCTCCTTCGGGCAGGGGCTGATCGGCACGGCCTTCCGTCTCGGCGAGACGCTCAATGTCCGGGACGTGGCGCGGGAGCCTCTCTACGTGGCGAAGGTTCCGGAGATCCGTTCGGAAATCTGCGTTCCGATCCGCGTCGGCGAGCGATGTCTCGGCATTGTGGACGCCCAGAGCCGGGAGGCGGACGCCTTCGGAGAAGGGGATGTGATCTTCCTGGAGACGATGGCGCGCCTCCTTCCTCCGACGATCGATTCGTTCGTCGCGGGTTCTCGGGCACGCGCGTGACTCCATGGCCCATTGTCCCTACGATCATCTACAGGATTTGGAGGAGGAGCTGGAGGAGATCCGCTCGTGGCCGGGAATCCGGGAGAAGAGCCCCGGCGTGTTTTACGTCCGATCGGCGGCGTTCCTTCATTTTCACGAGAAAGAGGGAGAGCGGTGGGCGGACGCCCGGCGCGGGAAAACGTGGGGACCGAAGTTGCGGATCCCCTTCGGAGCGGGAGTCGCGGCGCGAAGCCGATTCTTGAGCGCCGTGCGGGAGTACCACGAAAGGACGGTGGCGAGATGATCTGGATCGTCGGTTGGGCCTTCCTGGCCCTCCAGGAGAAGAGCGAATACCGGTTCGACGAGAAGGCGGACGCCCCGAAGCAGATCTCCGCGGCCCTGTTGCGCGCCGCGAAGAAGAACCGACGGGTGCTCCTCCACTGGGGCTCGAACGAATCGGCCGGGGCGGTGAAACTGAACGCTCTCTTCCGAGAGGACGCCGAGTTGCGAAGGACGATTCTGTACGAGTACGATCTTGTCCTCGTCGAAGCGAGTCGAAACGGAGAGGCGGCGAGGAAATACGGAATTGAAATCTCTCGCGACAAGATTCCTCTCCTCTCGATTCTGTCGGCGGAGGGGAAGGTCCTCGCGTGCGAGAGCCCGGCCTCGCCCGACGCCCGTTCGCTCGGGGCCTTCCTCCAGAAGTACCGAACCGAGCCTTGGAAGGCGAAAGATGTCTTGGAGAAGGGACGGCGTGAAGCCGCGGAGGCGAGGAAGCGGATCTTTCTGGTCTTCGGCGCCCCGTGGTGAGGGTGGTGCGGCATCTTCGAGGCCTGGATGGCCCGAGAGGACGCGTCGCCCATTCTCGCGAAGGACTTCGTCCTCGTCGAGATCGATACGGACCGAATGGTCGGGGGCAAGGACCTGTGGGAAGCGTCTAGGGGAAAGAGCCGCGGAATCCCATGGTTCGCCATCCTGGAGGCCGAGGGAAAAACGCTGGCTACCAGTGAGGGGCCCAAGGGAAACATCGGTTGCCCCGACACGGACGACGAGATTCAATTTTTCATGGAGATCCTAAGTAAAGTTCGAATTCGAATGACCGATGAGGATCTACAAGCCCTGAAGGCTTCGCGCTTGGCCCATCGTGGATCGCGGAAATGAGTCCGATGATATAGAAATAGCCAGGCTATTTTTATATCATGATATAAAAATAGCCTGGCTATTTCTATATCATCCGAAGATGGCGGAGCGGGAGGTGGTGAAGAACTTGGGATCGGCGTCGTCGGATTGACCGGACGGGACCCCCGAGAGGCCCGCGAGATGATCGCGGACCTCCTCCATGACTTTGCTCTTGTACTTCTCGGAGAGCCGTTCCAGCGCAAAGAGGGTCCCGCTCACGGCCCGGCGGAAGCGCATCGCTTGCTCCGACATTTCGCTCGACTCGCGCGCGTGCCGCTGCGAGGTTTCGACCAGACGGTGGCAGAGCTGTTCGACCAGTTTTCGGGTCATCTTCGCGTCTTTCGAGATGGCGTCGTACAGGCTCGCATCGTCCAGCCCCTTGAACACGAGCACTTCACAGGGGGCGACGGCGCGCACCGTGGCCGTCCGCATCCCGCCGAGGATCGCCGCCAGCTCCCCGAACCATTCCCCCGCCTTGATCGTTCCCACCACGTTCCCCTTGACCTCGACCACGGCCGACCCTTTCGTGAGGTAGAACATCTCGTTGTCGGCGGCTTGCCCCTCGAGAATCAGGAGCTCATCCGGCGTGAACGACTTCATAGAACGCTGGATCGTCATGGCGCGGGATTATCTCTCCTCCCGGAAGCGGTGTCCAATTCTACGACTCCCTTTATTGTACTTTACGATTCATAAGTTATAATTTGGGGAGGAGAACGGAGAGGGGGAATCGATGAGCACACTCGCATGCACGCCAGTTCTGCGGATCGCGGCCGGAGATCGCGCGGGCCGCTCTTATGAAATCGGCGAGGCGATCCGAATCGGACGCCATCCATACAACCAGATCTCGCTCGACGATCCGGCCGTCTCGCGGTACCACTGCTGGATCACCTTGTGCGAGACGGGTTTCGTCGTGGAGGACTTGGGAAGCACCAACGGCACGTACGTCAACGGCGTGCGAGTCGTCAAGCGTACCCTCCGTGGCGGGGAACGCGTCCAGGTCGGAAGGACGGAATTCGTCTTCGTCGAGGAGTAACCCCTACAACGGCTCCAGAACGAGCGCCGGAAGGTTCACTTCCGGCATCGCGAGCTCGACGCCGCGGAGAGTCTGTGGCCGATACCCTCGGGCCTCCACATGCACGTCGGCATGCACGTCCGTTCCGCGCTCGGCGACCATCTCCAGGGTGCCATCGGCGCTCCGCGCCGGCTTTCGCCGATCCGTTCAGCCGAAGACTCCGGATTCGGAAACCCCCATCAGCACCTCGTCTGAGAGTAGCCCTCCGGTGTGCCCATCGATCAGGACGACGCGAATTCTCGCCTGCGGCTTTGTCGAGTCCGGAGGGACTTGGGGAGAGCGAGAAGCCTCGACGGGTTTCGGCACCGTCCGGGCAATCCCGGACGGCCACCGCTCCTTCGCCGAGGCCGGTGAGCACATCGACGGTTCAAGCCAAGTCATCGCCTGGACGGACAGGGACAAGGGCCGACGGAATTCCAACGGCCGAACCAGCGGTGCCACCGCGAGCACCAGGGCAAGCAGGGCCGGCGCCGGGAGATGTTTCATTCCTGTTCCAGCAGTTTCCGAATCCGGGTCTGCAGCTCCGCATCCTCCGTCGATCGCAACACCCGACGGAGCAGAGGCTCCGCAAACCGACCGTACTTCTTGAGAGCGCGGGACGCCGCATCCCGCGACTCGATTGAGCGATCCCCCAAACGCTCGACGAGAGCGCGAATCTCTTTCTCCATCTCCGGCGTGAGAATCTCGAGTCTTCCGACCAGGACGCGTGTGACCTTCGCGGGCTTCGGCTCGATCTCCAGGGGAAGCACCGCATCCGTGATGCGACGGGGGACGACGTAGAAGAGTCGCTTTCCCTCCTCGAACCAAGAATCGCGCCAGGTCTTGACCATCGCTCGGGCTTCCTTTTCGAATAGCCCGTCGCCGATCAGGAGACGTACGAGTTCTTCGCCCAATTGTTCCACGGCTCCACACTTCTCCGCGACGTCGCTTCGGACTTCCCCTACCACCTTCCGGAGAATGCGGTACCCGACACTCCCCCTGGCGTTGTCGAAGAGGACCACCCACGAGATCTCCTCCGTCGATGAGATCTTGGTCTTCCCACCCTCCAGGGACGCCCGGATGGGAAGCTCGAACGTACCGGCGCCTCGATAGAAGAGGAACTTCTCGTGCTGCACTCCTTCATTCCCACACACGCGCACGGGCGCCGAATCGGTCTCGCGCGCGGGATAGTAGTGACTCTCCCCCTTCTCGAGCGGAAACTCCGGCCGTGCCTGAGGAAGGACACGCACCCCGCCCCAATCGATTCCCGATCCCACGCTCCTGGCCTGCGGATACCACTCCGTCACCTTCCCTTGGGGGAATCCGACCTTCACGGAAACCGTGGTCTCACGGTCCGCGTAGAAATAGAGAATCGGGGTCTCCATGCGCACGGTCGCGACGTAGCACGTTTTGCACTTGTTGCAGTTCCCCCGGGAATCCGGGCTGCACGCTTCCCCGCATCCACATCCGAAATGGGAACATCCCTTGCAGGTCTGCCCATGCCGAAGTCCGCGCGGTGTCCCGCCTGTGCCGTAGACGAAACGGGGCAGATCGTCCCCTCCCGACAACGGACGCCACTCCAACGAGGCTCCCTCGGCCCCGGAAACCGTGGTGAACGTGCCCCATTCATGGACGACAAGCTCGGTCGGCTCTTGCGTCTGAAGTTCGGCCAGCAACACGAGTCCGAGAATCATGATCGTTCTCCCTTCTACTCGGAAGTAGATCCAGGGAGGAATCCCAATACCGGAATCCGTATTACTTCCCCCGGGACGATCTACAATGGTATGAGACCTCTCATGGCCCTGTCCGACGGTGAATTGGTAGAGGCCGTCCGCCGGGGACGGCGCGAGGCGTACGATGAACTCGTCCACCGGTACGCCTCGAGGATCGCGGCCGCCTGCTGGAGCCGCGTCGGCCCTCGCGGGCCGATCGAGGATATGGTGCAGGAGACGTTCCTCCGAGGGTTCCGCGCCATCGGATCGCTCGAGGAGCCCGGAAAGGTCGGGAGCTGGTTGTACGGAATCGCCGTGAGAACGTGTCTGGACTGGCTGAAGGCCAAGGAGAGGTCTCAAGTCTCCATTGACTCGCTGGGAACGGATCCGACTCCGGCCGATCGCTCCGACGGCCAGCTCCCGTCCTCTCTCGAGGAGGACGAGAAGAAGCGCCACCTCCTCGAACAGGTCCAATCCCTTCCGGAGATCTACCGCGAGACTCTCGTGATGTTCTACTTTCAGCGTCAGTCGTATTCCGAGATGAGCTCGACCCTCGGGATATCGCCCGCGGCCGTGAACGCCCGGCTCACCAAGGGAAGAGCCATGCTCCGGGAACGACTCGCGGGAGCGGTGCAACCATGAACTGCACGAACGGTGAAGAGAAGATCAACGCCTATCTGGACGGGGAGCTCGATTTCGAAGACCGAGAAGGACTCGAAGCCCACCTGGCCGGTTGTGCGGACTGCCGGCAACTTCTCGACTCGATGCGCGCGCAGGATCGGGACCTTCTGGACGCCTTCGAGGGATCGCGCCGACGCCATCGTGCGGCGGCGGAACGAGCCGTTGCGGCTCTTCACCGCGATCCGCGCTCACGACCGTCGGCGGCGTGGTTCACCCTTCCCCTCGCCGCGGCCGCGGGGTTCTTGGCGGCGTTCCTTCTCCGGCAGGACCCTCGGGTCTCCGAACTCGACGGCCGTCTTCGGGATCTCCAGGCGCAGTTCCAGCGGGAACGCGCGCGGCTGGAGAAGGAACTGGCCGAAAGCCGAAAAAAGGATCCTCCCCGTCTGCCCGCCGCCCGCCTCGCCGTCGCGACCGGCGCCGTAGAGGTTTGCCGCGAGAACACGGACTGGACGCCTCTCGCTACGGGAGGAGGGATCGAGCCCGGCACCCGCGTTCGAACCATGGGCCGAGCGAAGTGCTCTTTCCTCTCCACGGATGGGAGCGAACTGCGTCTCAACGCGAATACCGAAGTTTGCTACGTCGGCCCCCGACGCATCGAGCTGGCCCGGGGGCAGATCTCCACGGTCGTCGCGCCGTCGAAGGAGAGGTTCGCCGTCCGAACGGACCAAGCGGAAATCGAGGCGCTAGGCACGACCCTCGACATCTCCCATCTGGTCCGCTCCTCCGAATCCAACGAGAAAGTCAAGAAGGAAGGCCAGCGAGTCACGACGCTTCTGGTGGTCGAGGGACAGGCGCGGATGGGGAATCGGATCGTGCCGGCAGGATTCCAATGCCGGACGGTGGACGGACAAAGCGGAGAGCCCGACCGCGTCCATGAGTTGACCCTTCTCACCAAGTGGGTTCATGAAATCCTCCGTCTGAAGGGTCACGACAGCGAGGAGTTGGAACGTCGCGTGAACGAAATGCTCGCCATGCTCGGACGGACCAAGATGGAGGAGCTCTACGAGTACGAAATCCGCGCCATGGGCGAGCGCTGCGTGTTGCCGCTCTTGCGATTCATCCAGTCTCCCCAATCCCGCTCGGATCCGAAACGCCGGCGCGACGCGGCGAGGATTCTCGCGGATATCGCAGGGCCGTCGGTCGTTCCCGATTTCGTCCGCCTTCTTTCCGATTCGGACGGCGAGGTCCGCGTCCACATCGCCCGCGGTCTGCGCCGTCTGACCGGTGAGTCTCTTCAGATGGACGACAATTATTGGAAGAGAGATCCCGGATGGACGAACGGGTGCGACCGATGGGAGAACTGGCTCGACCGTCACCGGGACACGTGGGGCGGCCCCCAGCGGGATCGAAAGTAGGGTACAATAGCCGCACAGATGGAGGAGCTGCTCCAAGACCTGGAACGACTTGCCGCAGGCCAGGCGATCCCCGACCTCTACCTGATTCGAGCCGCTCACAGTGCTCCTCCCCATGGCGCAACTTGGACCGTGGTCTCCGGAGGGGGTGAGGTCAAGGATATGACGAATCGGCCCGGACAGCCGGACGAACCCCCGAAGAGCCTCGGATCGGTCGCTCCGACTTCGGTGGCCGCCCTGGCACGGACCCTTCTCCAAACGCGGTTCCACGAACTCCGACCGAGCGGCCCCCCGAGACCCGGCGGAGGGCTCGTCGAAATCCAAGTCGTCAAAGGAGAAGCGCGCCTGACGGCGGCCGTTCCTCCCGCCGACTATGATCGACCGGAGGCGCGCGAAATCGCTCAAGCCTTCGGTCGACTTCGTGCGGAAGCGACACTCCCGAAGGCCCCGACGGCGCCGGATCCCGGTATGGACGTCTCGCTCGGATGTTCTTACTGGGGAATCGCGATCGTGGGAGGCCTCTTTACGTTCGGAATCGTCACGATCGTGATGGTCCTCCTCGCCCGCCGAATGCCGCGCCGACTCGACGCCGAGGGCGTGACCCTGCGAAACGGGCGGCGCTTTCGATGGAGCGAACTCCGTCACCGCGCGCGGGTCACTCCCGAGGGGCTCGTTCTCGGGTACGACCTTCTCGCGCCGGATGGAACCGAGATCCGACTCACGCCGGGTGGCTTCTCCAACGGGCGCGCGGTCTGCGAGTACGCCCTCGCGCGATTGCGATGATGGCCGCCCGAATCCCCTCGAGAATCTTCGCCGACTTCATCTTTCGAAACGAAGGAACGTGGACGAAGCCTGCCGGAACCTCCGTGGCACCGAGGAGACAATAGAAAAGGTGGTTGCAGACATACGTGCCTGCGTGATACGAGACCGCGCCCGGAACGCGCGCGCGCTTCCACGCATCCAGGATCTCCTCGATGGGGAGCCGCGATTCGCGCACCCAGGTTCCGTGCGATCGGATCTTTCTCCGCTCCCTCCGTTCCCCGGAATTGTCCGGAACCTCGGCATGATCGACGTTGAGGGCGACCATTTCGAGACGCAGCCGGGAGCTCGAGGACGACAACCCCAAGGAGAGCACGGCATCGGGCCGGTGCCGCCGCAAGAGACGAAGCAACGCCTTCTCGGAACCGCGGTAGGTCGTCGGCAGCACCCCCCGAACCAGCACGACCCCCGGCACCTCCAGCCGCCGAGCGATCCACTCCGACGGATTGGTGCGGCCCCGCCCGAAGGGGGTGAAACCCGTGACGAGGATTCTCACTCGCTTCCCAGCTTGATCTTCGCCCGATAGTATTCCGCGTCGCGGAAAATCACGACCGTCACTTCCGCTCCGGGGCTCCGGGCGCGGATCCACGCCGTCGCCTTCCGCACGTCGCCCACGAGCTCCTCGTCGAGCTTGCACAGGACGTCGCCCGCTCGAATTCCCGTCTTCTCCGCCGGGCCCTCCTTCGCCACGCTCGCGATGAGGACGCCTACGTTTTCCGGCAACCCACGATCGACGCGATCCTGCGCGGCCATCTCCTGGAGCTTGGCCCCGAGGGAACCGCCGTTCGTTCTCTCTTCCGAGGCCGACCTCTTCTTGATCTTCTTGGCCGCCTCGATCACTTTCTGGAACCGGACTTCTCCACGGATGTTCTCGAGATCGGCGTCCTTCATGCAATGCGCCACCATGTCCCGTTCGTCGTTGAAGAAACCCCAGTAGAACCCAAGTTCGAACCAATCGAGGGACGAGTCGGTTTCTCCCGTCAGGGAATACCCGCAGCAGATGTTGTACGCCGCCGTCGCCGCCAGCGGCGGATCGTCCTTCGCAAAACGATAGAAGATCATCTTGAAGCCGGGGATGGATGCCTTGTAGTCCTTCCGGTCGTGGGCGCGATAATACTTCTCGAACTCCTCGTTTCGTTTGTCGTACGGGATCCGCCGCGAATTCTGGACAAGCGTCTTGTCCTGTTCCATCCACTCCTTGTAGATCTCGTCCCGCCCGCGGGCTTGGGACGCATTCTGCTGCCCGCCCTTGAGAAGGGCCTCCACCACGACCGCAGGCCATCCCTGGCTTCGGAGTACCTGCGCGTCCTGGGGGGAAAGCTGAAAGGCGAGAGGCGAAGCCATCACGAGATCGGCCGCGGTGGTGTGCGAGAGATTCGTCTTGGTCAGCACGAGACGGACGTCGTCGAGCGTAAGGGGAACGCGCTTGGACCCCAGGAGTTGTTTCGCTTGCTGAGCCGCCGGCGTCCCCGTTCGGAGGTTGATCGTGGCCTGGAAGAACCCGCCGGCGAGCGCCTCCCGATCGAGTCCGCGGAAGAGAAGGCCGAGATTGAGGTAGACCAATCCCAAGTCGGAGTCGTTGACTCTCTTGCCGCCCCGGAATTCGATCAACGTCTGGGTGAGCGTGATGAACCACCTAAGCGCCGCATTCGTGTCCCGCTTGTGTTCGCGCGCGTACCAAGCATAGCGGAGAAGCGTGGTCTTGTCGGGCGTCTGGTTCCACTCCTCCAAGAGCGCGACCGCTTTTCCATAGAAGCCGTAGGAGGCCTCGAAGCAGGCGGCCGTCTTTTCCTCGTCCCCAGCCTTTTCGAACCGAAAGGCGATGTCCCAGCAGTAGTCTCCGGACGTGCGCATCCACTCGAGATCGCGGGCGCCTTCGGCCGCCATGGCCTGGATCTGTTGGAGCGTCTTCTCGTACTGGGCTTGATCGTAGTGATAATGGACCAACCCGAACCGGGCGCTCACGTTGCGGGGTTCGATTCGAACGGCGGTGCGATACTGCTCCAGCCCTTCCTCGAATTTCTTCTGTTCGTAGAGGACCCGGCCCAAGACGCAGTACGGTTCCGCGTAGAGTTCCCCGCAACACTCGCAGGCCTTGCGGGCGTCGGCCAGGGCCTCCGCGAGCCGCTTCGCCCGGAGCAGGGCCCGCGCTCGGGCGGCATACGCCCGGTGATCCTTCGGCCGAATCCGGATCACCTCGGAGTAACACTCGATCGCAAGATCCGGATCGATGGAGGCCAGCCCCATCCGCGCTCGAAGATTCTGAGGGTCCAATTCCAAGGCCGTTTCGTAGCACCGCCTGGAGTCGCGGGGAACCCCGAGCAGGTCTCCGGCTAGGGCGAATGCGTGGGGGAAGTTCGGCTTTTTTTCCAGGGCCGTGAAGATGAGGTCGATCGCCTCCCCCAGGCTCCCCGTCATCGCGACGTTCATCTTCTTCGCGAACGCCCGCCCCACCTGGCGCAGGGCCGGATTGGCGAGCCCCTGGGTGTGGAACTGGGAGGCCAGAGCGAGAAAATCCTCCGCCCCCAAGATCCGGTCCACGCTTTCCGGATAGCAGACGATCTCCGGGAAATGCTCGAAGGCCGCGTCGACGGGAATGACGCCGCCATAACTTTCGGTCATCTCGGTCCCTTGGCTCGGGAAGAAGGTGTTCAGCCCGATGACGGAATGCGTCTCGAGATCGAGGCAGGGCCCGCCGCTGTTTCCGTGTTGAAGCACGGCGTCGATGATCACGGTCTCCACCTTGTAATCGGGGCGCAGGTTGAACTTGGAGAGCGTCCCCCGCGTGGAGGTCAAAGTCAGGGGGACGACCTTCCCGTCCTCGACGATCCCCGGATATCCCAAGGCGAGGACTTTATCCTGCTCTTTCACGTATTTGTTGGCCGGATTGACGCGCGTCACCGGCATCGGGAGATAGCTCGCCCCTTTCGCTTTCAAGAGCGCGATATCCACCTTCGGATTGTCGAGCCGCACCGCATCGATGAGTTTCGCCTCGACCGCCTCCCGGCGAAGGGAGGCGTCCCACTTGAGGAGGATTCGATCGGCAAATCGGTTGAGTCGCCGCGAGTGGACGACGTGGTGATTCGTCAGCACATACCCGTCTCTTCGGATGAACCAGCCGGTCCCCGCGCCGCCGTCGACCACGGCCCCGCCCTCCGTACACAGCGCCTCGACCTGGACGACGGATTCGCGATATCGCTCGAGCAGATGTTGAGGATCCGCGGAGGGCTTTCGGATCTGCCGGCCCAGCTCGGTCGGCGCCGGATTGAAGGTCAGGAGCACCTTCTCGAAAACCGATCGCTGCGCCTCGAAGATCGCCAGGGGCGCGTCGCACGCAAGCCAGTACTCGACGCCGTTGTAATACAGCAGCATCGCGTGTCGCCGCACCTGCACTTCGCCGACTTGATGCTCGTAATCGTTCACGATCGCTGGGACTCCGAGGATCTTGGACTTGCGGGGTTCGCCCGTCGATCGGAAGTGCTGCCCCGTCTCTCTCGCCTCGACCTCGATCATCCTCATCCGAAGCTGGTTCACCGTCTCCAACGCCATGTAGGCGTGAGGGGACTTCTTCCCGCTCACGGCGAATTCGATCCGAAACCCGAAGGTCACGCGACGTCCGCTCGCCCGCTCCCGGGGCGCGAAGGAGACGAGGGTCTTGTCGTCCTCGTACTCCTCGAGCGGCTTCCATCCCTCGGGGAGCTGAACCCGGAAAAAGCCGCCCGGATGTTCGTGCGTCTTGAACTCGCGGAAGGTGAAGTTGCCCATCAGGGCGTGAAGGACGTCTTTGCTTACGCCCTTCTTGTGGAGGAGCAGTTTTTCGGATCCGTCCAACTCCAGGACGAGTCCGCGATCCGCGATCATCCGGATGATCTCGAGTTCCTCCTTCCCAGCCATCTTCATCGCGATGACGTCGTCCAGGAGCTGAAGATGCCGGAGGACCGCCAGGACCCGATCGGAGACTCCCTTGCGCTGAAGCTGCTGCTCCGCCGCTTCGTCCAATCGGAACCGGATGCGCTGCTTCTTCACGATCGCCAGGACTTCCTCTTCCGGAGTGTTGTTTTCGATCAGGAAGAGGATGTCTTGCAGGTCCAACGCCTCCTGCGCCGGTGGTGCGGCCGCCAATAAGAGAAGGCAGAGAACGGTTGGAATTCGGAGCATGATTCACCCTCCGCGGCGGTGGTTCCGATAGAGTATAACCGCCGGAAGGAAGCCGGGAGGGACTACTTCTTCGCCCCCCGGTAATTCCCCGGGGGCCACGCATCTCCGGGAAGAAGGGCCGGCTGGTCGGCGACGAGCAGGGGTTGCAGGCACGCGGTCTTTCCCTTGCCGTCGCACGTCGAGCATGTCTCCTCGCCGTCCCCGCCGCAGGAGGAGCACGATGTTCTTCCGTTCCCACGACAGCTTTCGCACTCGGCCCCCTCGTGCCGGCCGTCTCCGCCGCACTTCGTGCACCTCACCTTGCCGGTGCCGTCGCACGAGTCGCACCGAGTTTCGCCCTTCCCATGGCAGGTGCGGCAGGTGACGCCGCGGTTTCCCCCGCAGGCACCGCAGTCGGCCCGCTGGCAGAGGAGCACCGCGTACGGGGACCAATCGTCCTCGGGGACGGATCGGGACGAACAGCCTGCGGCCAGGAGGAGGATGGCGGCCCGCAATCTCATGGAATCCTCCCCGGGAAGTCCCGGAGGCACTCGCCGATCGCCACCCCGAAGATCCGGCGGCGGTCTTCTCCGACGATCTTGTAGACGGGGACAAGAACGCGCTCTCCGGTGGCCCAAAGAGTGGTCCCGTCCGCCTTCACGCACGCAAACGCCAGACGATTCTCGTTCAGGATGGACCAGTAGATGAGCGCGTCGCACTTCCATTCCGCACACAGCTCCGCCGGTTTGAACAGACCCAACTCCCCCGCCAACGTGAACTTCCACTTCGTCATGGACCGGTTGAGGACGACTTGCGGCACGAACTCGTATCCTTTTCCCTGCAGATAGCTCGCGATGACGGCCCGGAACCAGTTCGTGTACTGAAGTCGGAGGTCGTTCGTCCAGTTGTCCGGCGGACAGACCGCCAAGGTGCGGACCCCGCGCCATTGATCCGCCGGGGCGCATACCGCCGGGGGCGGTTGGTGATGACCCCCGACCGTAGGCGTCGTGTCGCACGCCGCCAGGGCGAGCAGCGCGAAGACTCCTCCGCGAGGCATGCCGTGATTCAACGCCAACACCGCGAGGGTGTCAATCGGAACCTGTCGACATCCCGGGTTTCGTTCGGGAACACTCGTCGCCGTGAGTCTGGCAGGCGACTACAAACGGCAGTTCGGTTGGCGGGCTTCGGGGACCATCTTCAACGCCCTTCCTCCGAAGGAGGGACGAACCGTCCTCGATCTTGGATGCGCCGTGGGCGATCAGACGGCGGAGCTCGTCGCACGCGGGGCCCGCGTGGTCGGGATCGATATAAGAGCCCATCCCGGTAGGCTCGTGAGCCGCGGCGGGCCGAGGGGGCGTAGCCCCACACCGAGCCAGCCCAGGAACGAGGAGGAGACCTAACCTTGAAGAGGTTGTCGACGACGAGCGACACCGCGATGCGACGCTTGTCGACCCGTCCCCTCCAGGGGGGATGGCGGCGGCGAGGGCGCATCTGCGGCGTTGCTCCTCCTCGGCAGCCCTCTTCAAGGCTCGCCTCGTCGTCGCGCCTTGCATCTGCACCCTCGGCGCCGCCACCGCGGCCACGATCCTACCGGGATGAGCTCTAAACGAAGAGCTGCTGCACGAGGGCACTGCGGCCAGGCGGCTGGATCGCGCTCACGGAGATCGACAACCTGTTCGGACACGAACCTCTGAAGATGTCGACGAGGTCCCTGTTCTTGGCGTACGCGCGGGATGCCCTCGAGGCGGGTCGATACGACTTTTGCATGGGCGGGAAGCTCCAGCGTCACCTGGAACGATTCGGGTTTCCCTGCTCGAGAGTCTTCCAGAGTTTTCGTTCGTAGGACCGGCGACTGACGACATTGTCGATGCCTGGAAAGAACGGCTCGACCGTATGCAGATTCTCCGCGATTTCTGCGGCCAGGACTTCGAGCGGCTCCGAGAGGACTTCCTCGGCTGCTTGACGCGCGCCGACCATCGCTCCGAAGCCAAGGTCTATCGCTGCAGTGCTGCCCGATCCCCGGAATCTTCTCTGTAGTCTCCGCGCCTCCAAGAATCACCGGATCCAAAAGTTGTCGAACGAAACCTGTCCCGAGTAACAGAAGAGCCCGACCTTTCCGCCTTGACCGCCCGTCTCCACCGTCCCGATCTGCTTCTCGTGGATCCAAACCGTCGTCCGCGTACCCTCGACCTCCAATCGAATCCGACAGAACTCGCCCGAGGGAACCGCGATCGTCCACTGCGCCAGCTGCTGCCAATTCCACCAGTTGCCACCCCCCAAGACGTAGGCGATGTTCTGGTTGATCCAAAGCGCGTTGGCGTTCGTCTGGTTCTGCGCGTTCCACAGGAGTCCGAAGCCCAGCGCCCCCTTGACGTCGACCTCGAGAGTATAGGAATGGGGCAGACTCTCGTTGTAGAGGAGTACGGTGTTGTAGTTGTTCAGCCCCGTGATTTCGAGTTTTCCGTTCGCCGTCTTCCACGTCCCGCCGTACGAGGTCCAGAGGTCGAGCGAATTCGTCTCGAAATCGTCCCCCAGGCCCTTCGAGCGTCCGCATTGATGGAGGCTGACGATCGAGTCCATGGGGAGGGTCAGCACGCCGAATTCGGTCTGAAGTTGGAGAGTACTCTCCGGTTCCTTGAGGACGCCCTCGTAGGGCCCTTCCGCCGTCATCAGGGTCTTCCCGGGCATGTACGACTTCACGTCTTGGATCGGGACCTTCAGCTCGGCATATCGAGTCTGGAGACGGAAGTACGTGAGTCGGCGAAGGACACCGCGAAACGATTGCGCGTCCTTCGTGCGGATCTGAAAACCGGGCGACCCTTCCTGGATTTCCTCTCCCTTCTCGAAGGCGGGCCACTTCCGATCCCTCGGCACCTCTCGCCCCAGGTTCACGCTCTTGATTTCCTTCACCGGAATCCGAAGGACGCCGTATCCCGTCGTGATCTCGAGAGGATGGTCCCATAGCTCCAACCACCCGCGGTAGGATCCCTCCTTCGTGACGACGACATCGCGTTCTTCCTTCTCGACGTCGCCGAGGCGGAGGACCTGGATCTCCGCGAGCGGGATCTCCAGGGTCGCGTATTTCGTCTTCAGCGGCACGGTCTTCAGGCCGCGCACGTGTCCGACCAGGAGCGAGCCGTTGCGGGTTCGGATCTCGGCCGGGCGCGACTCCGGCCCGTCCTGAGGAGGACAGAGCAAGACCGCTGCGAGAAGAAATCTCATTTCCGGTTTCCTCCTTCGAATCGGTACACCTTGCCCCGGTAGAGGACGATGACCTGGGTCAGAGAGAAGTACCGCGCGATTCCCGGCAGTCGATCGAGGAGCTGTCGGAATTCGTCGCTGCCCATCACGACCCGCGTGGGTTCGGGATGGAGCTCGGGATCGTAGGCGCTGTCGTACCACACGCCGTCGGAAAGGTAGAACGTCTTGGGGCCGATGCTGCGGACCTTCTGCATGACTTCCTTGGCGGACCGGCCCGAGGCCGCGACGGCGAGTTCGTCGAGCGCATGGAGGCCCTCGCCCCAGCTGAGTCTCCTCTCAAACCTGGCACCCTCGACGGCCAAGTCGCCCGCCCAATTCGACTCCGCGAAGTCTCGGTACCGGCCCTGAACGCGTTGGGCCATGAGGCCCGGCGCCATCGAATTCCCGTGATCGATGATGTCCTCGCTCACGAGATAGCTCGTATAGGGCGACACGATGCCGAACTGCTTGGCGAGCCGGACGATCTCTTCCACGACCTCCTTCGTCGGTCCGTGTCGCTTCATCTCCTCGATCCGATGCGCGATCTTGCGCCCGGCCCAGACGCGCGGCAGGAAGTCGTGCGAAAGCTGGGAAGCGGGAAGATGCAGAGCGTATTCGAAGCGAACGATTCGATCGCCGACACGCCCCGTCAAGGTGACGCGGCCCGGTGCCGGACTCTCCCCGACTCGGTAGCGACCGAAGACCACGATTTGCCTTCCGCGGATCAGATCCGGGATCCGCCGGGGAAAGACCTCCTCCACCTTGAGATCCTCGAAGCCGAGGGCCAAGTCGCTCATGACCGGATGCGATACGCGGTCGAAGCAGTCCGAGAGGCGCTCCTCCACGCTCTCCCGAGGCAGGACGTAATCGCAGTGGCCGCCGCTGTCCTCGCAGACAAGATCGAGGAGTTTCGTATTGACCTCGTTGCCTACGCCGAGGGCGAAGATCCGCGCTCCGCTCCCGTTGAGCCCCCGAATCCGCGCGACGGCCTGCGCGAGGTCCGCCTCGCTCAGGGCCGGACCTCCGTCGGTGAGCGCCACGACGAACTTCGGTTCCTTCGACGAGCCGAACTGGCCGAGCGCTCTGGCCAAGGCCTCTTCCCATTCGGAGGCCCCCCGCGCGTGGAGAGCGCCGACGTACTTCTTCGCGCGCTCCACGTTCTCGCGAGTCGCTTGGATCGGTCGAGGTTCGAAGGATCGGGCGTCCGTGCCGAACGTGACGATATTGAATCGGTCTCGGCGGTCCAAGCGGTCGAGGCAGTTCTGGAGCCCTCGCTTCATCTGGGGGAACCGTCCCTCCTTGTGCATGCTGCCCGACGCGTCCATGCAGAAGACGATCTGTTTCGGAAGGGGCTCGGCCTGCAGCTGCGGAGAGAGCATCAGCATGAAGAAGCCTCGCTCCTCGTCGTCGCGGTAGGCGATGCTCCCGAGTCCAAGCTCGCCCGCCGCCACGTGCCAATAGAGCGAGAGCGGAGTCCGAGGAAGGTAGTTCTCTTGGTCGAGACTCACCGTGACTCGATGCGCGTCGTGGCGCGCGACCTGGATGTCGTGCGTGGGGGAGTAGACGGACTTGATCGGGTCTCGGGTCTTGATCGTGGCCTTGACCGTCACGCGCTTCAAGGGCTTGAGCCAGGCCTTAGGATTGGTATTGAGGACACGCATCCGGAAGAGACCGTTGTCGCTTTGGAGGTACGTCGTGTAGCGCAGGACGGCCGTGACCTTCCCCATCGGAGGGATGCGCGGGACTTGGGCGCGGATGAGCCCGTTCCCGTAGAACTCCAGGAGGGCGGGAGATCCGCCGCGGGCGAGGATCTCCTGGAACTCGCGTCGAGCCGCGTCGGCCTCCAGGATTTTCCCCTGGAGCTGCCGCCCCTCGATCTCGATCGTCATTTTGTCGACCTGGGCGCCGGGCTCGACTTCCATGTAGCACGTACCGCCTTCGACCGATCCCTGGTTCGGGTTGTAGAAGGTGCACGTGTACTCCTTGGTAGCGACTTGGTCTTGAACGTCGATGGTGATGTGGTCTTCGATCAGCTCGACCGGCAGAGGAGAGTGGATGAAACACGCGTCGCCGGAGGGATGCATCGCCAAGCAACAGAAGATCGCCAGCGGGAGTTTTCGCATGCGCCCGTCCTTTCCAGCCGTCCCACAAAATCGATGGAACGAGTCTCGATATCCCCTAGACGCTGCGCGGGCGGGCGAGGTTTCAGGAATCGGACGGAGATTCTCTCCATCGCTTCTTCCGCCGCCGTCGCGAAACGGATAAGATCGGGCGACTCATGGAAGTCGCGACGACGAGGAGCCTACCCGTCGTCGAGGCGCGTCCTCGCTTCGACGGGAGACTCTGGGTTCTCGTCGTGGGTCGATTCATCACCTCGGCCGGCCATTCGATCTCGTTTCCCTTCTTCGCGATTTTCGTCCACCTGACGCTCGGCGTCCCGATGACGATCGTCGGCGCCATCATCTTCACGGGCGGTCTCGTCGGCGCCTTCGCGAAGTTCGTGGGGGGAACGCTGTCGGACCGCATCGGACGGAAAACCGTGATGGCCGCGGCGCTCCTGGGGCGGGCTCTGGCTACGGGCGCGCTCGGATGGATCGCCCTGGCGCCTCATCCGGCCTGGCAGGCGATCGCCGCTCTCTACATCGCGGGGACGATGACCGCCTTCCTCTTCGACTCCGCGTGTCAGGCCATGGTGGCGGATCTCAACGATCCGCGGACCCGCATTTTCGGGTATAGCCTGATGCGGGTCGGAGGAAACCTCGGATGGGCCACGGGAGCGATCGTGGGTGGCCTGATCGGCGCGTTCGGATATGCCGCGATGTTCTTCACGACGTCGATCGTCACGGGGGCGGCCTTCGCTCTGCTCGCGATCTTCATCACCGAAACGCTCAAGCGTCCCGGGCCAAGAGAAGACGGCCCGCCCGTTCCCATGCTCGACTGCTTCCGCGTGCCGGGATTCACGGTGCTGTGTCTTGGGGCGCTTCTCATCAGCGCGGTCATGTCGCAACTCATCGCCCCACTCTCCGTCTTCGCCAAGGGTCACCTGGGCCTCCCCACTCGCGACACCGCCCTCCTCTTTACGATCAACGGAATCATCATCGTGCTCTTCCAGTTCCCGGTGGCTCGGGTGATCTCTCGGATGAGACTGACGACGGCGCTGGTCGGGGGCTGCCTTCTGTACGCTCTCGGTTTCGTGCTGGTCGGGTGGAGCCTCGGATTCTGGTCGGTCGCGCTCTGCGTTCTCGTCGTGAGCACGGGAGAGCTCTTCGTAGCCCCCAGCACGATCTCGCTCTCGGCGAATTTGGCGCCCCCGAATCGTCGCGGTCGGTACCTGGGCGTCTACGGATTCTTCGAAATACTCGGCCGGTGCTCCGGCCCGCTTCTGGGGGGGGCGATGCTGGATGCCTTCGCGACGCGACCGGGAGTTCCCTGGGCGGTCGTCGGAGCGATAGCGCTCGGCGCCGCTCTTTGCTACGGAACGCTGCGACGGAGAATGGCTGTCGACGCGGATCGCGCGCACGCGACGGTGGCTTGACTTGCCGTCCCCGCAGGGTTAGACTCTGCCCGTTCGGGAAGTTTGACTGCTGCCGACGCACTTCCGTCGAGACCGCTTTCGATCCTTCCCCTGTGAGTTTTCGGTATTCGTTCCTATTTCAAGGGGAGCCACGTGAATCTGTACGTGGGAAACCTGTCGTTCGATGTTACCGAGGATGACCTGCGGACCGCGTTCGGGGCGTTCGGAGAGGTGACCTCCGCGTCGATCATCATGGACCGCGCCACCGGCCGCTCTCGCGGATTCGGATTCGTCGAGATGGCGGACAAAGCCGCCGCTCAGTCGGCCATGCAGGGCCTCAATCTCCAGGAGTTGAAGGGCCGAGCCATTACGGTCAATGAGGCGCGCCCCAAGGCGGCCGGAGGGGGAGGCGGCGGGCGTCGCTGGTAGTAGGCTGATCAGCCCCCGGTCTTCGGGCCGGGGGGCTTTCATTCGGGGGTGCGGTAGGGGTGATCGCGCTTCCGCACGATCTCGGATTTCAGCAGGGAATCCCCTTCTCCCAGGCGATCCACGACGTCCATCCCCTTCACGACGCGCCCGAAGACGACGTGCTTCCCATCCAGCCACGGAGTCGGCCGGCGGGTCAGGAAGAATTGGCTGCCGTTCGTATTCGGTCCTGCGTTCGCCATCGCGAGGGATCCTCGAAAGTGGCGGCGGAATTTCCCCGGCGGTAGCTCGTCCGCAAAGAGATATCCGGGCCCTCCCTTTCCGTCGTCCTCCGGATCGTCGTTCCGGGAATTCGGATCTCCCCCCTGCGCCACGAGACCGGGAATCGCGCGATGGATGCGCGTTCCGTCGAAGAACTTCCTTTCCGTCAACGCGACGAAGTTGGAGACGGCGATCGGCGCCTCGTTTTCGAAAAGCTCGATCTCGATCTCTCCGGCCGACGTAGCGAGCCGAACCCTCGGAAGCGGATCTCCTTTTTCCTCCACCGACCGGAGACGCAGTTCCTCTTTCCATTGCGCGACGCTCTCCCGGGCTGCCGGAAGTGTCTCTTCCACCTCGCCGCGAACGACCGGCGCCAGCGACGCGGCCTTCACGGCCGATTCCAGACGGGCGAGGGCGACGGAAAACTCGTTCAGCGCGTACGCCGCCAAGCCGTCCTCCGCAAGCGCCCCACCCTCCGGCGAATCGCACCGGAGCTGCGGCTCCAACCGTCGCCGCGCCTCCTCGTATCGCCCCGCGCGACGATCCAAAGATGCTCGCCGAAGGAGGGCGGGCACGTGGCCGGGTCGTTTCTCGAGTACCCGGTCCAGATCCTCGGCGGCCCGCTTCGGATCCCCCACCAATTCGTTCAGCCTCGAACGAACTTCGTACAGGCCCCAGTCCTCGCGATCCAGCGTGAGGGCTCGGTCGAGGGCCCGCCGCAGATCCGCCACCTGCCGCTTCAGCCGATCCGACAGTTCCTGCTGCTTGGCCGTCCGATCGGCGATCTCCGCCTGGACTTTCGACCGTTCCTCTCCCTTGGCCCCCTTGAGTCGCTCGCGGAGTTCTCGTACTTCGCGCGAAAGACGATTTCCCTCGGCCGCGCCGGCCTCGATCCGATCGACCGCCGACGCGAATTCCCGAGCCTGGGGGGACAGCCCGTCTTGGAGAACGAGACAAAGCAACGGGAGAACGGCTCATCACCTCCGCAAGAATGATACGCTCGATCGGCCGATCTATCGCGGCGAAATCCCTTCCCCGCGGTCCGGAGGTGGATACAATGTCCGTTCTCGATTCGCCGAGGAGATGAGATGGCCACGACGACGGCAGCACGGCCGATCGCGAAGTCGAAGTTCGACGCCGGGGATTGGACGCAGATCGAACCGCGTTTCGACGCGCTCGAACGGGATCCGGCGAAGGATCTGCGGAAATGGCTGTCCAAGTTCAGCGACCTCGCGGCCGTTCTCGCCGAAGAAGAGAATCGCCGGTATGTCGCGATGACCTGCCGGACCGACGATCCCGAGCGGGAGAAGGCTCACCTCCATTTTCAGACCGAGATCCTCCCGAAGTGCAAGCCGCGCTGGCAGGCGCTCAAGAAAAAGCTCGTGGCCCATCCGCAGCTCCGAAAGCTGCCCTCCGCTTTCCGCGTATTCCTCCAGCACACGAAAAACGAAATGGAAATCTTTCGGGAAGCCAACGTCCCGCTGGAGGCACGCGAAGCGGAGCTTTCCCAGCAGTACCAGAAAATCTGCGGCGCGCAAACGGTGAAATTCGACGGCCGGGAGCAGACCTTTCCGATGATGGCCAAAGTTCTCGAGGAGAACGACCGCGTCCGGCGACAGGCGGCCTGGGAGGACGTGACGCGCCGGCGACTCGAGGACCGCGACCCGATCGACAAGATCATGGACGAGTTGGTGGAACTCCGCGGTCGGATCGCGAAGAACGCCGGCTTCGCAGACTATCGCGCCTTCGCGTTCCGGATGCGAGGCCGGTTCGACTACACGCCGGAGGACTGCCTCCGCTTCCACGACGCCGTCGAGAAGCGCGTCGTTCCGGCGCTCCGGGAACGGCACCGGATTCGAGCCCGGAAACTCGGCGTGGACCCCTTGCGTCCCTGGGATCTCTCGGTCGATCCGCTCGCCCGGGCGCCCCTGCGTCCCTTCGAAAAGACGCCGGAGCTCATCGACGGATGCCGGCGCATTTTCCGAAGGGTCCATCCCGACTTCGCCAAGAAGTTCGACTCCATCCGGAAACGAGGGTATCTCGACCTCGAAAGCCGGAAGGGAAAAGCGCCGGGCGGGTACATGACGGTCTTCGACGTCGAGCGAATGCCGTTCATCTTCACGAACGCCGCGGGTCTCCAGCGGGACGTCGAGACTCTCCTCCACGAAGGCGGCCACTCCTTCCACAGCTTGCTCGCCGCCAAGTACGATTTCCTCTTCCACCGAAATTACCCGATCGAGTTCGCCGAGGTCGCCTCCATGGGAATGGAGTTGCTCGGCGATCCCTTCCTCGACGAGTTCTACTCGGAAGAGGATGCGCGGCGAGCCTATGTCAAACACCTCGAGAACATGCTCACCGTCTTCCCCTGGATTTGTTCCATCGACGCCTTCCAACACCGCCTCTATCGGGGGGCGGACCGAAAGCAGGCGTGGCTGGAGATCCGGGCACGCTTCCAGGGTCTGGCCGATTGGAGCGGGTACGAAGAGGCGCTGGCCTACGAGTGGCACCGGCAGAATCATCTCTTCACGGTTCCGTTCTACTACATCGAGTACGCGATCGCGCAGATGGGAGCCCTGCAGGTGTGGCTCCACGCGAAGAAGGATCGCCGACGGGCCGTCGCTCGGTACCGGTCGGGGCTTTCTCTCGGATGGACGAAGCCGCTCCCCGAGCTCTTCCGCGCCGCCGGATTGAAATGGGACTTCAGCGAACGAAGTCTCGCCCCGCTCATCGACGCCGTCATGAAGGATCTCGAATGAACGATCTCGCCCCCGGACCCGGCCGGCGCCAGAAGCGCGTTCTCAAAGCGTACGCGAATCCCGGATTCCTCGCATCGCGCGACGCCCGATGCGTGCGCCTGCTTTGCGAGTACCTCGAACCGCTCCAGCGTTTCCAGAGGATGGGCGTGCGCGAGTCGATCGTGATGTTCGGCTCCGCCCGCGCCAAGCCTCCCGAGGAACTTCAGGCGGAACACGCCGGGCTGTTGGAAGAAAAGAAGAAACACAAGGGAGCCTTGCCGAAAGAGCTCTCGCACCGTCTGGAGCGAATGCACTGGGAGTTGGAGCTTTCGAAATACTATCAGCAGGCTTGCGAGCTTTCTTCGTCGCTTACGACGTGGGCCAAGACCCTCGACAAGGGACGGCGCTTCGTCATTTGTTCGGGAGGCGGGCCGGGGATCATGGAGGCGGCGAACCGGGGCGCGGCCGAGGCGGGCGGACCGTCGGTCGGTCTGGCGATCAGCCTACCGACGGAGGAGGCCCCCAACTCCTACGTCACGCCGGAGCTCCTGTTCGAGTTTCACTATTTTTTCATGCGCAAGCTCTGGTTCGTCTACCTGGCGGCCGCCCTCATCGTCTTCCCCGGCGGTTTCGGCACCATGGACGAACTCTTCGAGACCCTGACTCTGGTCCAAACGCGGAAGGTCGACCGCCCCCTACCGATCGTCCTCTACGGGCGCAAGTTTTGGGAAGACTGGTTGAATTTCAACGCTCTGATCAAGTGGGGCACGATCAGTCCTTCCGATCTCAAGCTCTTCAAAGTCTGCGATTCCCCCAAGGAAGCCTTCGAGTTCCTGAAGAGGGAACTCCTACGAGCCTACCCGCGCCCTCTTCGGTGGAACGGGAGCGGGCGGTAGTCAATAGCCGGGTCGGCAAGAACCAAGACGATCGACCAAACGATGCTGCCGGAACGCCTGGCGCAGATCTTCTGCGTGGTCGAGAAAGCACCCGGACGACTACTTCAGGTATCCCCACGTCTGCAGGAGGTCCCCGTCTCGGTGCCATCGCTCCCCGATGTCGGTGCGATAGAACATGTTCGGGACATGCAGATTCCGAACGCGGTTGTACGCCTCGCGACGCGCGTCGTCCATCGTGGATCCCGACCCGGTTACCACCAGCGCATACCCGGAGTTCCCGGTGAGGAGCCAACGATCCTCGACCAGCTTGACGTCGCAGGGATGAATACCCTCGGTCATGGGACGCTTAAAGATGACCGCCGCCTCCTCCGAGTACTTCCGGAAAGCGTCCGGATCGACGAAGGGGAACGGCGGAACGGCGAGGACCACGGCGATTTGAAAACCCCGCTTCGTTCGTAGTTGGACGGGTTTTCCCTCGGCGATGTCGGAGAGAAATTCGCCCCATTTCGAAAGGACCCCTTCGACTTGAAGATTGACCGTCGGGTAGCCGAACCGCGGCGTGATCTCGAGGGGGTAGATCCCGTTGCTGTTCGCGATGCAATTGATGTCGAAGTAGCCGACATATCCGCGGATCCGGTCCCGCATCTTCGCCAGGGTTTCGCGGTAGAGGGTGTTCTCGCCCGACCAAAACCCGCTGGTTCCCATCTCTCCGGTGGACGGCCCGATGTCGTCGTTCATCATCTTCTTGTGCTCGAAGTTGACAAGGGCCGGCAGCACGAAATCTCGCCCGTCGTAGAAGGCTCCGACCGCGACCTCGACCCCGGAGACGAAACGTTGGACCTGGAAGCTCTTGATCCGGGAGGACCAGCCGCGCTTGTAGTGCTCGAGAATCGTCAGGACGTCCCGGCCATCCTCCTCCTGTCCTACGTAGGAGAGTACTTTTTCGCTTTGCGCCTTACCGCTCGGCTTGACGACGTAGCGGCCCGGATTCTCGCGGAGGAATCGGATGGCGTCGTCGAACGTGGTGAATTCCCACGAGGGGATCGTCCGAAGTCCCGCCGACTTCATCTCCTCGGTACCGAAGTCCCGGTCAAACTCAAGGCGGTCCGTTTGGCGCGTCCCCCCCACGACGCGCTTCCCCTCCCGGCGGAGCTTCTCGCAGATCTCGCCGAAATCGGAATCGTCGAAGACGACGACCTCGGCCCATTCTTTGTGCGCTTCCCAGTTCTCCACCTTGTCGATCAGGCCGTCCGCCACCTCGCGGTCCGACTTTGAGAGGATGGCGTAGCGGACCTCGTGCCCCTCTTTCTTGACTTCCCAGGCCAGATCGTGAATGAGGGCCCAACGCGAGACGAACAGAAACCGCACGGGCCCAATTTGACTTGTGTTCGGAGTTCCGGCAAGCAATTGCGCCGCGTCATCGCCGGCGCCGGAATCTCCGCTGCTCCCATTCGAGCGCCAGGATTACGGCGATGGCGCCGAGGCCGACCAGGGGCGACAGGAATAGGGCGCCCACGATCCCGACCGCTCCCGCCCCATACGAGGTTCGGAGCAGCGAGCGTGAGATTCGGGCGCGCGCGCCCTGGAGCGGCGCGGCAGCCGGAGCCTCGAACGCCGTCGACGAAAGTACGCGATTCTCCCCAGCGATCATCGTCCATTCTCCCTACCCATCGTGCATATGGGTGAATATGCATTAGACCGGGGAGTCGGGGGAAGCGTTTCCGAAAATTCCATTTTGAATCGGAGAAGATCCCGCCGGTGTTGTCCCCATCGCCCCGCCTTTCTACACTGGGGACGATCCGATTTGGGAGGACGCATGACCGACGACCTGCGCGGGCGTCTCGAAGCCCTCGAAGCCAAACTGGCCGCCGTCGATTCGCTCGAGAACCAACTCAAGAGCCGCGTCAGTCACGCGATGCTCGACGCGACTTGGACCGTCCGGAAGCAGATGCTCACCTTCATCGTTCTTGGGATCGTCGTGATCGTGGGATCCGCGGCGTTCTCGGTCCTGAGCTTCTTGCGCTCCCGTCCCTCGCACGTGCAGGAAAACGTCCGCGCCCGACGGTTCGAGCTCCTGGACAAAGAAGGGAAGGCCCGCATCGTTCTCGAGGAGGATGCCAAGGAGGGAGCCGGACTCGTCCTCGTGGATCGCGAGGGTCGCCGCCGAGGACGACTCCGCGTTTCCGAATCCGGGGAGCTCAAGCTGCTCTTCGGCGGTACCGAGGGTCGGGATCAGCTGGTGCTTCATCTCAACGACGTCGGGGAACCGAACATCAACCTCTGCGACCGCAACGGCCGGCCTCGAATCGGCATGATCGTCGAGCAGAAGAATGCGGACAAGTCCTACCTCTTACAATCGGACAACAAGGGAACCTTGATCTGGAGGGCGCCACCCTAGAGCTCATCCCGGTAGGATCGTGGCCGCGGTGGCGGCGCCGAGGGTGCAGATGCCAGGCGCGACGACG
>Ga0137796_10000357_pt1 | contig 28984 bp, 21 predicted proteins | sample OV2TP3_FD_97704 | JGI IMG/M metagenome (GOLD analysis project Ga0137796, IMG submission 97704) | reverse complement strand
TCCTTTCTCTCACTTGGGGTTGAGATAAGAATATACTACGAGCCCCCCCCTTTAAAAAACGGCAAAAAAAGTGTCCGGTAGCAAATGTGGCTAATAGAGCGCCAGGGAGTGCCCCTGTCCGGGGAACCAGATGCAGTCCACCACGAAAGAGACACCCACGCCCACAAAGTAGCCCATCATCAGCCCGTAAAAAAGCGGCGCGGCGCGGCGGTAGAGGAGGATGCCCCCTGTTCGGAGGATGGACAGCTTGGCGAACCACGCCACGAAGATGGACAACACGATCCGGTTGACAGGGTAGGCCGTCGCGGCGGCGAAGCCCAGAGGGTGGAGCGGCCACCAGGGCAACGCATACCGCAGCCCCATCGTCAGCGCCGTGACGCCCACGCCCAGCAGGGACCAGAAGACCTGCTCCCGTTTCAGGGCGAAAGGGTCTCGGATATGACCCGCGGCCGTGTCGAAGGTCGCCTGCACGTAGGGCCCGTAGATCCCGCCGTAGTTGAACGCCCCCGTCTCGTAGCTGGAGGCGACCTGGTAGTAGGCGCTGCCGAGCACCACCACCCCCATGGCCAGGGAGATGGCCAGCAGGAGACGCCGACGCTCGGCCCGAAAGCCCTCGAAGAGCCGCAGGGCGTTCCCCAGGTCGGCCATCAGGATCGTCTTGATGTCGTGGTGCCACGTCTCCGTCAGCGCAAAACCGGCCAGACCGGCGGGAGAGAGGCTCGTCAGGCCCACCAGATAATAGGTCACGAACTGCGCCTGAACGGTGCGGGTGCTGATCATCCCCCCCTCCACCGCCATGCGGGTGATGCCGAGCCAGATGAGGACCACCAGGAGCAGAAAGACGGCGGTCGCAAAGACCGATATGCCCGAGGCCACGCACCAGCCGCCGATGAAAAGCCCGCTGCCCATCAGCCCGAAGACAGCCGCCCGATAGGAGAGGATCTCCCCGCCCTCGTCCACCGAAGGGGTGTTCCAGAATGCCCTCTCGAAGACGTTCCGCAGGTGCCCCCGGGCGGTCCAGAGACCCCAGAGCACGATCACGCAGAGGGCGCCAAAACCCTGCCAGTTCTCAAAGCTCGACCCGTCCCAGTCGTGAGCCCCCACGTCGGCCCCGAGGCGGTTCAAAACCCCCATCTCCAGCGTGAGCAGCAGATGAAAAACGAGAATGCTGGACATCACGTCCAGATCGACAAAATAGGAGACCCCCACGATCACCGAATACAACCAGGTGTGAATGGGCGGGAAGTCCCGGCCGAAATAGAGCAGGCCGAAGTTCCCCGGCATCTGCGGAAAGAGGGGGACGAAGTAGCCCACCATGTTCCAGTAGATGGGAAAGGAGGCCAGGGCGAACCCGACCCAGAAGATCGGCCGGTTCATAAACCCGACCGGAAAGAACCCCTCCGGCTGCCGCTCCACCATCGCCATCGGCAGACTCATCAGAGGAAAGGAGAGGCGTTCGTGCTCCACCCACTGCTTCCGGAGGATGGAGACCGCGCAGAGGCTGAAGAACCCGGTCGCGCCGACCAGGCTGAGACGCCAGAAAAAGGGGACGACCCAGACGCCCCACGGGATCTCCCCCCCTGCCGGAAGGCCCTCGAAAAACCACCGCACGGCGGTCCGGTCGGCCACCACCGCCCAGGTCGGCAGGTAGGGATGGAGGTCCTCGGCCCACCGGTTTTCAGCGTTCGCAAAATAGTAAGGCGCGGCGATGTTGGCGATCAGATGCCCCATAAAGTAGCTGGGTAGGGCCGAGGCGATCAGCCCCATGCCGAAGATCACCAGCAGTTCGGGCCGGGTCAGGGCGGCCTGAGGCCGGAGCCTCTCCATCAGCTTGTTGAAGACCACGGCGATCAGGATGAAGCAGACCACCACCTCCCACGGAAAGTGATCCTGCGCCGTCTTGGTGGTATGGCCGATGTGCCGGGTGTAGTGGCCGGCCCAGGCCATAAACCCGGCGCAGAGGACGCCTATGGCAATCGCCCGGTACGTGACCGCATGCCGGGCCGGCGCCGCCTGTGCGCCGGGGATCGCCTCCTGCCCTTCTCGTGAAACGGATGGAATGGCCATATCGCTCACTCGACAACCGCCCCCCGACCCTTGACCGCTGACTCCTGTCTCAATCGCGCCATCCCCTCCTGCGCCGAGGGGTGCGCCGGGTCCAGCCGCAGCGCCTCCTCCCAGGCCCTGCGCGCCCGCTCCGGGTCCCCCAGACTCAGGCAGGCCCACCCCAGATTCGCCCAGGCGTTCACCTTCGTCGGGTCCCGCGCCAGCGCATCTCCATAGGTCCTGGCTGCCTCTAAATAGCGGCCCTGCCGAAAGTAGAGATTCCCCAGGTTGATGTATGAGACAGCCATGTCGGGGCTCTGTGCGATCGCCCGCCTGTAGGCGTCCATCGCCTCTTCCGGGCGGCCCAGCCGCCCGTAGGCCAGCCCCAGGTGGTAGTGCAGGGACGGATGATCCCCTCCGAGGCCGCGCGCCTCCTCCAGGCAGGCCGCCGCCGCCCCGTTCTCCCCCAGATAGAGGTAAGAGGTCCCCAGATTAAAAGGGTCCAGACTCAGGTCGTTCTGCCTCATCCAGTGCGCCAGGTCCAGCCGGTAGGCCCCCGTCAGCAGCGCCAGCGCCGCCAGCCCCGCCGCGAGCCTCCGGAGGTCCCGACCTCGCCCCCAGGCCATCAGCGCGCTCACGGCGTGACCTGCAAAGAGGGCCAGGACCGGCACGGCCGGCATCCGGTACCGGGACGAGACGTGAAAGAGCACCACCCCGGCCGCATAGCCCATCAGAAAAAGATACAGAAGGGCGTGCCGCCCGGCCTGCCGGGCCGCCAGGCACATCCCCACCAGCGCCAGCGGAAAGAGCGCCCAGAGCCCTCCCCAGGGCAGCCGCAGCAGAGGGGAGTAGCGGCGCTGATAGTAGAAATTGGTGTTGAGCGGGACCTCATACCCCGAAAAAAAGAGGCGGGCCTTTCGCAGCGTCACCCCCAGCGCCTCTCCGGGGTGATCCGCCACAAACGCCAGCCCCTTCCTGAACCAGTAGCCCGACACCTCCGAGGCCGTGAGCGCCCGGCCCAGCGCCGCCTCGGCCGCGCGCCTCGGTCCCTCCAGGTTGCCCTTCGGCCCCTCCGGCGTGACATGGGCCTCCACCCCCGACGGAGACGAGAACCAGCCCGGCGCCCCCGCGTGGTTGCCCATGTAGAAATTGATCCCCCCGTGCGCCGTCACCGCCCCCCACTCCCCGGCGGCCAGCCCGTTGCGCAGCATGCACAGCGCCAGGGGGACCAGAAGCCCGGCCAGCGCCAGCCCGGCGGCCCGGAGCGCAGCCCGGTCAGAGACGGACCGTCGCCGACCCTCCCACCAGACCCAGACTAAAATTAAGGGCGCTGCCGAAAGGACATTCGGCCTCAGCAGCGCCGCCAGGCCGAACGCCAGCCCGGCCAGCCCCCACCGCCATCCCCCCTCCCGGAAACGGAGAGTGGGAGAGTGGGAGAGTGGGAGAAGAAAAAAGCGAAAGGGAGAGCGAGAGAGTGGGAGAGTGGGAGAAGGTTCTTTCCCCCATTCGTTTTTTGTTTTTTCCCCCTTTCCCCCATTCGTTTTTTGTTTTTTCCTCCTTTCCCCCATTCCCCCTTTCTCCCCTTCGGGGAAGGGAGGAAAGGCGAGGTCCAGCAGCGTCAGCCCCGCCAGACAGAAAAAGACCGCCCAGGGGGTCCCCAGCAGCACCCCCTCCTCAAACACCTCCGGCCCGTAGCAGGCGAACAGCAGCCCTCCGGCCAGCCCTGCCCCCGCCCCGAAATGCCGGCGTCCCAGCCGGTAGACCAGCAGCGCGCTGCCGCATCCGACCAGCGCCTGCAGGACCTGAACGCCCCCCGGCGCGTGGCCGAACAGAAAATAAAACAGCCCCAGCAGATACGGATAGAGCGGCGGCAGCGCGAAGACCTCCGCCCCTCCAAGCCAGTCCCCCCCCGCAATCCGCAGGGCCCAGTCGTCGAAGACCCGCGCGTCCGAGACAGAGACCCTGGCGAACGGGCTCCCTTGCCAGAAGTCCCTCAGGTAAAGCGCCCGCAGCAGGAGCGCGCCCCCCGCCACGGCCCAGGGATAAAACCGCTCCCGCTTCACGAGACCCGCTTTCGGAGCCGAAATGGGAACAACGACCTCCTAATCCCCAACCTGAAATATCGTCTTTTTGGCCGCCTGCGCCCGACTGTTCAGGTCGGTCACAGTCACCCCTAGCTCATACCTCCCCCCCTTTGAGCCGCTCACATCGATCTCCAGATAGTTGAACTCCGTCGCAGCCTCCCCCACCTGCTCGTAGGAGATCGTCACCACCTTCTCCTGCAACGAATTGTCTATCCGTTGCTCGATGCCCAGCAGCCGGCCCACCGCCCGCAGCACCCGCACCGCCACAGGCCTCCCCTCCTGAGGGGAGATCCGGTAGTCCATCCGGTATCGGGTCCGGCCGGATGCGTCCGGCGTCAGGCCATAGACCTCATAGTAGATCATCACAGACTGTCCCGGCCGGTAGGTGGCCGACGGCATGGGAGTCACCCTCCATCCCCCCTTCTCCCGGACCGCCGGGTCCTCCACCACCTCTCCGGCCAGCTCGACGTCGCTCAGCATCAACGTGGGGCCAGCATAAGCCTCCACCTCCAGCTCCCGCGTATACGCCCCCTCCAGCCCCCCCTCCGGGTCCCGCACCTGCACGCCGAGCCGATACCGGCCCGGCGGCAGGTTCAGCGCCGCCTGATCGATCAGCAGCGTGCCCGCCTCTCGCTCCACCTTCGGCCCCACCGCATAGGGCATGGGCTCCACCTTCCGGAAAATGGGCGTCCAGAGGCTGTCGAACAGCGCAACCCCCCGCTCCAGCCGTCCCCTCGCCCGCTCGCTGTCGGGCAACTCCGCCAGCGGCACGCCGTAATAGACCTCCAGGCGACTCCTTCCCCCTTCCCCCCGGAAATCCGCCGCATCAAAATGGAAGTTCAGCGGCCTCGTAGAAGGCCGGTAAGCGTCCCCCTGCCGCCGGACCGCCGAGTCCACCACGCGATCCGGCCGGCGAGCGGCCCAGAGCCCCGCGTTGAAGTCGGACAGCGCCCGCCCCTGAGGGAGGTCCGGGTAGTCAAACTCCCCTTTGGCAGACAGGGCGACGAATACCACCTCGACGCCTCCGGCCACGTCGGGGTAGATCCAGTACTCCCATCGCGTGCTCCCATCCACAGGGAACAGCGGATAGCCGCGGATCGACTCCGTCCCCAGCCCCCGGTCCAGGTGACTGACCTCGGCAGTCCTGTAATAGACGCCGCCTTCGTTCTCCGAAGTCGCCCCGAAAAAGGGCCGGTTGGGGTTGAGCTCAAACTCGACCGACTCGAAGTCAGAGACATCCACCTCCCCCCCCCGCTCGTCCCGGACCTCCACGTCCCGGAACGACGCCCGCAGCCGGTTCATTCGCGCCACGACCTCCTTCCGCCCGTCCTGGGGGATGGACATCCAGAGCCGCTCCTTCACCCGCACCGCCGCCGGGTCGGTCTCATACCGCACGTCGCCGGCCCGGCTCCTGTGCGCAGGCTCCCCGTAGCGGATGTAGACCTCTCCCCTCCGGTCCCAGGGCCTCCGCCCCCCGGAGAAGTGCTGCATCGCATACAGCACGCGCCGGTAGTGCTCCACCAGCCGCTCGTTGCCCGGCGTGGCCGGCGTGGGGTCTCGCCCCTGCCAGAAGGCCCGCACAAACCCCGGCCGCGCCTCGGGAGACAACGCCCCATAAGCCTGCGCCTCCTCCGGCGTCGCCACCAGACGCACGTCCTCCACCAGCGCCCGCGTCTCCTCGTCCAGCGTCCGCAGATGTTCGGAGATCAACCCCTGCGCCGCCCCGGCCTCCCCCATCCGCTGATACACCTCCAGGAGGGGGAGCAGACAGACCTCCCTGAAATCGGGCCGGGCCTCCATCAGCTCGCGCCACGCCCTCACGGCCGCGTCGCGCTGCCCCTGTTTCAGACAGACCCGCCCCAGGTCGTGTCGCGCCCGCACGTGCGTCGGGTCCACGGCCACCTGCCTGGCATAGGCCGCGCCGGCGTCCTTCAGCTCCCCCCGGCGTTCGTGAATCCGGCCCTGGATGTAAAAGACCTCCGGATGGTCCGGGTCTGCCCCGGCCGCCTCCTTCAGGTCCCCCTGTCCCGCCAAAAAACGGCAGAGGGTTAGATTCACCCTGGCCGTTCTCCACCCCGGCCGGAGCGCCAGCGCCCGCTCGAAGGACGCTGCCGCGCGCGCCCAGTCCCTCCGCCCCATCTTCGCCAGCCCCATCCCGTTGTGGGCCTCCGGCGTCCCCCCCTGCACCGCCTCCTCAAACGCCCGCTCCGCCTCCGCCAGCGCCCCCTGCTCCAGGCGGACATACCCCAGCGCAACGCGGGCAAGCGGGTCGCCTTCGTCCTCCTTGAGAAGTTCCTTCACAATCCCCAGGGCCTCCTGGGCCTGCGCCGTATCGGGGTGGGCCAGCCGGTCGGCATACGCCTGGTCCACCCGTTTCGCCACCTCCCTCGAAAGCCCCAGTGCCCGCAGCAGCGCCCCGGAGACCTCGTGTCCCCCATATCCGAGCAGCGGGCCATAGTAGGCCCGCGCCACCAGGGCATTCCGGGCCGTCCAGAACCCGTGGAGAAAACGGCCCCGGTCCGCCCGATCCAGCGACTCGTAGACCGCCGCCGCGGCCGGGTCGCATCGCTTCAGCAGCCGGCACCCCGCCTCCATGCGCGCCCGATCAAACGCCTCCGCCGGTCGCAGGGCCTCGCCCAGCACCTCAAACTTCCGCTCCGAGACAACGCGCTCCGACCCGGCCGTCACCTCCGCGCGCAGCGTATAGGTCCCCGGCAGCAGCCCTCTCAACGGCGCCCCTTCGACAAACCGGGCATCCTCCCGGTAGCCCGGAAAGGCCCGCCGATCCTGCCACACGGCATGGCCGTACCTGTCCAGGACCTGAAATTGCGCCCGGTGGGCCTGGCGTCCCAGGTGGTAAATCTCAAAGTAGAAAAGGAGAGGCGTCTCCTGGCGGTAGGTCCGGGAGGGATTGGGCAGAAGGAGATGATCGCCCTTCTGAAAAACCTGGAGCCCCTTTCCGGCCCCCTCCGGGACGACCTCCGACGCCAGGTAGAGGTCGCTCATCCCCAGCCGACCTGCGTCGTAGGCGGGGACCTCGATCGGAAAGGTCGCCAGCCCCGACCCCGTCCCCTGGAGGTCGCTCAACCTCAGCTCCCCCCGGTAGCGGCCCGGCGAAAGGCGCACCTGCACCATATCCGTAAACGTCCGCTGGAGGAGCGCGACCGGGGAATCGGCCTCCATCCGGCTCTCCGCCTCCACCTGCTGCACCACCTCCCCCGCCTCGTTCAGCACCCGCAGCGCAGGGCGGTAGCGCGCCAGATAGGCCCCGGACGCCTCCCGTAAAAACTTGAGATGGCCGACCGGAAACCGGAACGAAACCTCCTCGTAGCCTCCGCCCCCCTGCCACCGGAAGCTGCACGCATCCACTTCAAACGCCAGCGCCCCCTCCCCGCGCGAAGGCAGCTCAACCTCGCCTGCGCCCGCAACGGAAAGGGCCCAGAGGGCCGCGAGGATCGTCCCGGAGAGCGCACATCTCTTCATGCGGAACACACCTCTTAGAACCCCGTTCTCTGCGGTAAAATCTTTTTGTTAGACGCTCTTATCTCTCTACTTGAACGGTCCCGTCTTCGTCCACGCCCAGGGCCGGCACCGCCCCGTAGTGGTTGGAGTAGGGGCCGAACATCACGGCGCGCTGTTCCTCGGTCATCCCATCCACGGTCTCCTCCCCCCACCAGACCTCAGGGGGGGACAGGTCCTTTGCCGGGCCGCCGCGCACGGAGTCTCTGGCGGCGTACTTGAACAGGATGGAACGACGAGGTCGTTCGCTCCTCCAGGGGTGTGTCCCGTGCGTCTGCGCCCCGTCCATGAAAAAGAGCACATCCCCCGCCTTCATCGCAGGCTGCGTCACCACCCCCATATCCTCGTCGCACGTGCGCACCCCGTCCGGCATCGCACGGCTCGACTTGTGGCTCCCCGGCACGCAGACAAACCCCCCGTCCCCCTCGTTCACGTCGGTCAACTGCCAGGTCACCGTCACCCCTCCGCAGTAAGGCACGCCGTTCTGGTGATGATACGCCACGTGCGACCGATGTGGCTCACCGGCCCCGTGCAGGGTCAGCCCTTCGGTGCCCTTCACGCCCGCGATCAGCAGCGGGCCGTGGTCCAGGCGGAACCCCTTTCCGCACATCACGTTCAGGCGCGAGACCACGGCCGGGTGCGCCAGCATCTTCCGAAACGGCTCACAGAAGGGCCGGGGGAGCTCCAGCAGACCGTGCAGCGTGGGCCTTCCGGTGCCCCGCAGCGCGCTGGAGCCCCTCGCCCCCCTGTTGTCCTCGCCCACCTGAATTTGACCCGAATGGTCGTCTATGGCCCGGTTGGCGGCGGCGATGTCTTCGGGCGTCAGCACATTCCTGACGATCAGGTGACCCGTCAGGTCCCAGAAGTAGAGTTCCCGTTCATCCATCCCCGTCCTCTTCTTCCGGCCCCTCCCGGCCTCCTGGGCGTCTCTGGGGAACCCTGCCTGCAGCCCATCTACCTGGACAGTCCCTCTCTCATCCAGGGCCAGGGCCTTGACGGCCCCGCCGTGGTGGATGCCGGGGCCGAACATCACGGCGCGCTGTTCCTCGGTCATCCCCTCCACGGTCTCCTCCCCCCACCAGACCTGGGGGAGAAACAGGTCCTGAGTGGGCACGCCGCGCACGCAGCTCCTGGCCGCGTACTTGAACAGGATGGAACGACGAGGTCGTTCGCTCCTCCAGGGGTGTGTCCCGTGCGTCTGCGCCCCGTCCATGAAAAAGAGCACATCCCCCGCCTTCATCGCAGGCTGCGTCACCACCCCCATATCCTCGTCGCACGTGCGCACCCCGTCCGGCATCGCACGGCTCGACTTGTGGCTCCCCGGCACGCAGACAAACCCCCCGTCCCCCTCGTTCACGTCGGTCAACTGCCAGGTCACCGTCACCCCTCCGCAGTAAGGCACGCCGTTCTGGTGATGATACGCCACGTGCGACCGATGTGGCTCACCGGCCCCGTGCAGGGTCAGCCCTTCGGTGCCCTTCACGCCCGCGATCAGCAGCGGGCCGTGGTCCAGGCGGAACCCCTTTCCGCACATCACGTTCAGACGCGAGACCACGGCCGGGTGCGTCAGCATCTTCCGAAACGGCTCACAGAAGGGCCGGGGGAGCTCCATCAACCCGTGAACCTCCAGCCTGCCCGTGCCCGCCAGGGCCCTGGAGCCCTTCGCGCCCAGGCCCGCCTCCCTTTCCGGAATCTTACTCTGACAATAGTCGATGGCCTCGTTGGCCGCCGCGACCTCGTCGGGCGTCAGCACATCCCTGACGATCAGGTGACCCGTCAGGTCCCAGAAATAGAGCTCACGTTCGTCCATCTCCGTCTCCTTTTACTCCACGACCCAGACCTTCTCTCCGTCCGACTCCAGGTTGAGTCGCTTTTTGTCTCCGGTATGGTAGCCCGGGCCGTAGAGGAGGGAGTGCTGCTCGGGCGTCAGCTCCTTCGTCCATTCCCCGTAGCGCTCCTCAGGGGTGTAAAGCCGCCCGACCGCGCGCGCCGCGGCGCGAGAGGCATACTTGTAGAGGACAGACCGCCGCCGGCCCTTCCCCTTCCACGGCAGGGCGCCGTGCGTGGCCGCCTCCGCAAAAAAGAGGACGTCCCCGGCCTTCATCGCGGGCTGCGCCACCAGGCCCATATCTTCTTCCACAGTCCTCACGCCCTCCGGTGTGCGGAACCGGCTCTTGTGGCTCCCAGGCACAATGGCGAAGCCCCCGTCGCCCGCGTGGACGTCGTAAAACTGCCAAGCCACCGTCACCCCCCGGCAGGAGATCTTGCCGTTCTGCTGGTGGTACCAGTTCGCGGGGTTGAGTGGCTCCCCGCCCCCGTGCAGCCGATGCCCCTCCGTCCCCACCTCCGCGCCGATCAGCAGCGGCCCGTGGTCCAGGCGAAACCCCTTTCCGCACATCTCGTTCAGGCGGGACACCACCACCGGGTGGACCAGGAGTCTGCGAAACGGCTCCCGGTAGGGGGAGGGCCAGCCGAGCATCCCCTTCAGCTCCAGCCGGCCGATGTTCCCCTGGAGCGCGGACGAGCCGCGCGACAGACTGTCCTTTTCTCGAGCGGCGATCTGGCCCGCAAAGTGGTCGATGGCCTCGTTGCACTCGGCCACCTCCGAGGGCGTCAGCGCCCCCCGCACGACTAAGTATCCTGTCAGGTCGAAGAAATACTTCTCGTCATCGGACATCACGTACCTGTTCTCCATGACCTTCTCCTCATTCAGATACGAGTTACGCAGATGGCCCCTGAAGGCCCAGGACAGGTCGGTTTGAACATGCGTTGTAGGGGGGATCGGTGATCCCCCCGGCGATCTCGTCACATAGGACCGAGGCGCGATCACCGATCGCGCCCTACAACATGGGCACATCGCCTGATTCTGGGCCATAAGCGGCCACATGCGCAACTCGTATTCAGAAATCGACCGCCCCGGTGAGGACGTGCACGGAGTCGAAGAACTTGCGGTCGAAGTGCTTGAAGGCATAGTCCAGCTTCACGCCCTTCCCCGACTCCGTGCGGAACCTGATCCCGCCCCCGCCGGAAAAATCCTCCGTGTCGTGGTTGGTCTTGTAGCCGCCCCGCAGCGAGACCCCGAACGGACTTCCGGCCCTCTGAAAGGTGTACTCCAGACCCAGCAGCGCCCGCTCGTCAAAGTCGATCGGATTGCTCACGTCCACGGCCAGGTCCAGGTGGTGCGGCGCTGGCGTGCGCCCCCACAGCGACACCAGGTCGAACAGAATCCCCAGCCGGATGTTCCGGGGCAGCTCGAACTGCTCCTGCTGGTAGCGCAACTCCGCGCTGAAGTTCTGCACGCTCATGGCCATCACCGTGTTCCGGAAGCCCGTGTTGAAATACGTCCCCAGGTCCACCCCCAGCGCGTTCTTGCGGTTGTTCACCGTCTGCTTCTGCCCCCCGACGAACACATCCCCTGCCCCCAGGTCCTGATGGGCCAGCTTGGCCACGCCCCCCACTGCAAACCGGTCCGTGATCTTGAACCCGTAGGCGAACGACAGCGCATAGTTGCTCGTCTTGAACGTCCCCAGGTCCCTGTAGCCGGGGCTGGCCGGGTTCGGGTCGACCGCCGTCCGGTTGAAGGTCCCCGCGTCAAAGGTCTGGAACCCCACGCCGACGGTCCCGTGCCCCGGGATCTTCAGCGCCACCCCCCCCGCGTCGTTCTTCGTCTCCACGATCCAGCTCACGTGGGTGAAGAACGCCTCCCGCCCGGTGAAAAAGGCGAGCGTGGCCGGGTTCGTGAAGATCCCCGACGCGCTCCCGGTCATCCCCACGCCCGCGCCCGACAGGGCCGCGGAGCGCGCGTCGGTCGGCAGCGCCAGGAAGGCGAACCCCGCCTGCGCCGACTTGATGAACGTGGGCGCCGGCTCCTCAAACTTCGGCACCACCGGGTCCAGCTTCCGCTCCTTCCCCGGGAAGTTGAAGTCCTCCTGCGCCCCGGCCTCCGAAGACATCAGCCCCGCGCACAGCAGGCAGAGCCACGCAGTCAGGTGATATCGTCTCACGGTTGTCCTCCTCATCCTAAGCGATCAGCACTCAGCCGTCAGCGATCAGCTTTGTAGTTCTCTTTGCTGACCGCTGAAAGCTGACCGCTGACTGCTCTTTTCTTATCTGACCACAATGAACCTCTCGACGTGCGTCCCCGGCACGCTGGGGTCCAGGCTCTGGATGTGGGCGAAGTAGATCCCGCTGACGAGGAACTGGTTGTTGTCGCTGACCATCAGGTTCCACGACTCGTCCCCCGACCCGGACGTGTGCTGGATCTCCTGCACCAGGTCCCCCCCGATCGTGAAGACCCGGATGATCGCCTTTGCCGGCAGGTTCACGAACAGCAGCTTGTTGGGCTGGCCGGGGAAGTTGAACCCGCCCGTGGTGACCTCCCCGCCCCGGATCTGGAAGGGGTTGGGCACCACCCGCACGTCCGAGATGCGCTTGGCGGGCGACCGGAAGGGGCTGATCCCCCCCCCCTCCGTGCGGGTGGCGAAGAAACTGCTCTCCCGGCCGTCTTTGTCCACGGCCGTCACCGCGTAGAAATACCGCGTCCCCCGGATAACGGTCTTGTCGGTGTAGCTGGTCGTCGTCACCTCCGCGACCTGGCCGCGCGGCCGGGTCTCAAAACCGAGCGTCCGGTAGACCCGGTACTTGACCGCTCCCGTGACCGCGTCCCAGCTCAGCTCGTTCTGATCCGGCCCCGACTTCACCTCGAACCTGGCCGGATAGGCCGGCCCCAGGGGCAGGCTGGGCGCCAGGCCGATGCCGGTCAGAACCTTGCGGTTCGCCCACGCCTGCCTGGCCGCGTTGATGGACACCATCATCGAATCGAACCCGCTGTCCAGGAACTTCTCCTTCTCCGCAGCCGAGATCTTCCCCTCCAGATAGAGCTTTCCCACCCGCTTGTTCTCGTCGAGCGAAGGGCCGTTCACCGCCAGCGCCGAGACGATGTGGATGCTCTCCCCCAGCTTGAGGTCCCACGGCCCCCACACGGTCAGCCACTCGTAGAACTGCTCCTTCGGCTTGGTGAAGCCCGGCTTGAGCGGGTCCGAGACCTCGATGCGCTCCGCCCGGCTCGTCCCCAGTTGCGTGTAGAAGTCGTAGACCCGCGCCCGGTCCGAGTTCGCCGTGCTGGTCCAGTTGGCGTCCAGCACCCACCGCGCCAGGCGGGGCTGCCTCCGCTCCGGGTCGGGCTCGTTGGCGTCCTCCAGCCAGTTCGCGCTCAGGGTGTTCAGGTCGGTCACGGGCGTCTTGTCCACGTGCAGAAAGATCCGCCCCTTGTAGTAGGACTCCAGGAACTCCCCGGGGTCGACCAGCGCCTCCCGCACCCGGTCCAGGGCCGCGCCCGGCCCCGGCGCAGGCTCCCCCCGGTCGTCCCCATCCGGCCGGTAGCCGGCCCTGTCCGAGGCGTCCCCGTCGTGCGAGTACATGATCTTCTGCTTGTCGTCCCAGTAGTTGACCTCGTCAAAGATGCCCAGCGCGGCCAGCCCCGCCGTGAAGGACCGCGAGGGATCGCCGGGGACCACGGTGATGTGCGCCCCCCCCGCAGGCCCGCGGGCCGCGTTCTGCATGAACCAGTGCAGCCCGAAGTAGAAGTCCTTCAGCGCCGGGTTCTTCTGCGCTGTCTCGGGGTTGGGCGCGGACCCCCGCTCCCCCACCCGCAGGTCGGGCACGAAGGGGGTCTTGGGGTAGGTGATGGTCAGGACCTCGAACACAAAGTCGTCGTAGGCCGGGGTGGCGTAGGAGAAGGTCTGCGTCCGCACCAGGATGCCTCCGGAGTCCGTGGACTGGCCCTCGACCATCAGGTCGGCGGTCAGGTCGGGCCGGACCTGGTCTTTGACATTGGCCTGCTGGAATATCCGCCACTTGTCGCGCAGCACCACCCTCCCGTCCTGGATGAGCTGGGGGGGAGGAACGCGGAAGGTCTTCGGAGAGGGGATGTCGGGCGCCCCCAGGAAGAAGGAGCTCGAAAAGTCCGCCAGGTCGTCCGTCCGGTCGTTGACCCACTTCGGGATGGTGGTGTTGGCCATCCCCGGCTTGGCAAAGTAGGAGGGGACATTGAAGTTGCTGAAGGCGGTGACAGGGTCCATCTCACTGCGCCCGGCGTGGTAGCTGATGTCCGGGTTCGTGCGGGTCTCATTCAGCCCCCCCGGCCAGTAGAGCTGAATGCCGTCGGAGTCCGTGCCGTACCAGAGGCTTCCGATGAAGTGGCCCGGCCGCTGCGCGGAGGCGTCCCCGGCGCAGACCAGCAGCCCCAGGACAATTAGCGGTATCCATTTTCTTGTCATGTTTCTCCTCCGTCAAACGACCCAACCCCCCACCCCCCTTCCCCACAGGGGAAGGGGGAGCAGGCTTTTCCCCTCCCCGTGTCGGGGAGGGGCCGGGGGAGGGGTCTAATACGCAAACCGCAGCCCGAAGGTGATGTCCCGTCTGCCGACGTAGAAGAGATAGTCCCGTTTGGGCATCACGTCGGGGCCCAGCTCCTTGCCGGGCCGGTCCCCCTTCTGGAGCTTGCCCCCGGTGTCCAGCTTCCAGCCCAGGGCCTCCATGTATCTCCTGAAGTTGGCGGTCGTGTTGTCGCCCAGGTGCTCGAACACGCGGGTGGTGTTCGTGTTGGGGTTCTTGAAGTTGAAGAGGTTGGCGACCTCCAGGTAGAACGTGGGAGAGGCGGCCACGTGAAAGGTCTTGGAGAGCCGTAAGTCCAACCGGTTATCGTCCATCCACTGCACGTTGTCGATGTCCCGCAGCGACAGGTCGTTGGCCGGGTTGTAGTTGAACCAGTTCCCGGCCTGGCGGCGGTAGAAGACGTTGACCTCCCACCCCCCCTTCAAGAGGCGCGCGTCCCCCCCGTAGTCTATGGGCGTGCGGAGGTTCAGCCCGGCCTTCCAGAGCGGCCTGGCCCTGAACCGGGGGTTGGCCGCGCTCGGGTTGTTCTCGATCAACCGGGTGGGCGCCGCCGTCACCGTCTTCGCGTCGAAGAGCTGGTCCCACCCCACCCGCCGCCTCCGCTCCTGCCGGAACTCGTAGGAGGCGAACCCGGTGATAAACCTGCCCTGCGCCTTCCGCACGCTCACCTCCACCCCCCGCACGTCCTTGACCACGCCGTTGGTGCTGAATCGGGTGCTCCTGTCGGTGGCGTCGTGGAGGTAGAGTCGGGTGTCCTCATCCACCTCCCTGTCGATGTCCTTGAAGTAGGCCGTGCCGTTGAAGAGGTAGCTCCTCCCGAGGTTCCGCTCGTAGCCCAGCTCGTAGGCGACCGTGCGCGGCAGGTCCATCCAGGGGTTGCCGAAGGTCTCTAAGGGCTCCCCCAGCCCGCTCTGCGTCCGGTAGAGCTGGTCCGAGGTGGGGAGCTGCGCGAAGTGCCCGTAGTTGAAGAAGAGCTTGCTCTCCGCCGTGATCGGGTGAGACACGCCGAACCGGGGGCTGACCGCCCACTTGGTGGGCGGCCGGACCGCGCGCGTCTTCTGGTAGAGCAGCGCCGCGTTGCTCCCCATCCAGTCCGCGTGCTGCTCGCTGGGGATGTCAAAGTACTTGTCCGGCCGGTGGAAGTCCACCCGCACGCCCGCGTTGACCACGATCTGCCGGTACTCCATCCGGTCCTGGAGGAAGGCCCCGCCGTAGAGGGGCGTCTTCACCCAGTAATTGTGCACGTCCGCCGCGTCCGTGTAGCCCACTTTGGCCGGGTCGTCCTCCAGGCCTTCCGGTCTATACCCGGACGCCGCCTTCGTCGGGTCCTCGATGGTCGAGACGAAGCCCCGGAACTCCCGGAGGTAGAAGTGGTGGACCTGCACACCCCCCTTGAGCTGGTGGTTGCGAGTGACCTGGCTGGTGACGTCGGCGGTGAAGTCGTTCTCGTAGATGTAGGACCAGTCCGACGACCGGGAGAGGTTGCCGTCGCTGCCGCGCACATTGTAGAGACCCAGGATGTCCCGCGCGGGCGGCCTGTAGACAAAGCCGAGGGGCGCCTCATCCAGGATGACCGCGCCCTGCGCCCGCGCCGCGGCCGCCTGGCCCTCGGTGATCTTCTCGGTCCTGCCGTCGGGGAAGACCGCCGCGGCGGCCACCCCTCGCTTTTGAGGCGGCTGCCACGAGGCCGTCCAGTCCACCTTGCCCGACCGGGCCGTGATGTTGTAGAAGGTCTTCGGGCTGAGCGTGTGCGTCCAGGTCAGGGTCCCGTAGTTCCGGGTGATCGTCTCGATGTTGCTGCCGGACCCCATCGCGAAGATGTTTCGAGTCCGGAGGTTATTCGCCTCCGCCTGCGGGGAGCGGGCGAACTCCCCCAGGAAATTGTCGAACTTGGCCCCCTGGGACCACCCCCGGAGGTAGCCGAGGGTCAGCTTGGCCGTGGACGTGGGGGCGTAGATCAGCCTGCCCTGCACCGTGTCGTCCCGGTAGTTGGGCACGGCCAGGCCCCAGGTGTAGGCGGTCCGCTCCCTCCGGTTGGAGAGAAGAAACGAGATCTTGTCCCCTATCAGCGGCCCGCCCGCGGTCACATCGTAGGTGTAGTCGGAGTCCCGCTCCTTCGGGTTGAGGTTCTGCTGGAAGTTCTCCGGGATCGTCCGATGCTGCCAGTCCCAGATGGCCTTGGCCTGCTGCGGGGTGGTGATCGGGTCCTCGAAGATCCCCGCCTTGAACCGCTTGGCAGGCCCCCCCCGGCTCTCCCAGGTCTTCTGCCACCCGTCGAAGTCGGGCTTGCCGTCCCGGTCCCGATCCTCCGCCGGGCCCATCGACTGGAAGCGGCCCACGTCCCACCAGTTGTCCGGGCTGTAGATCGCAGGCCCGAAGTGCTTGTTGCCCGGCCCGCCGTAGCGCGCCTCAGCAGAGATCGTCCACTTGCGCGGCTCCCGATTCACGACGTTCACCACGCCCGACCGGACATCGCCGTACTCGGCGTTGAACCCCCCGGTCAGGACCTGCACCTCCTGCAGGGCCGTCTTGCTGTAGGAGGAGTAGGGCCGGTTGTGCCGGTTGTCCTTCAGCCCCACCCCGTCCACCATGTAAAGGATCTCCTCCTCGTTTCCGCCCCGGATGGTGAGGCCCCAGTCGTCCGTGTCCAGGCCCACCCGCGTGGCAAAGGCGTCCCGCAGCCGGGGCCCCACCGGCGCCTCCTGCACGTTCTGGGCGGACAGGATGGTCTGCGTGTTGGAGACGTCCATCTCCACCGGCGGGCGCTCGGCCACCACCTTGATCTCCGCCAGCTCCACGGCCGTCTCCTTCAGGGCGAAGTCCACTGACGTGGTCCGGTCCACGCTCACCGCCACGCCGGTCTTGGACACGGCCTGATAGCCTACTATGGAGACGCGCAGCGCGTAGACCCCCGGCGTCACATTGAGAATGAAGTACTCGCCGTTCACGTCGGACGTGGCCCCGCGAGGGGTGCCTGTGAGAGCGACGTTGGCCCCCGGCAGGGGGTCGCCGGTTCGCGCGTCCGTCACCCGGCCGGCGATCTTCCCCGTGATGGCCTGGGCCGGGAGGTCAGCCGGCCAGGCCAGCAGGGCGATGCCAACGAGGACCCATCCGATGACCCAAAGACGAAGCAATATGCGCATAGGTCTCCTCCTTATCTTTTAAGCCCCGCTTTTAGGCAGGGGCGATAGTGCTCCAGGTCCGGCGTCTGAGCGCCGGGGACCTTGCCCATCTCGTCGTACCGGCGCAGCCGGACCGCATCGATGAAGTAAGGCGACGCCTCGAACGCCTTGACCTCTGCGTGGTTGAAAGGCCCGCCCTGCAGTTGGAGGCTGCGAACCGAGGCGGGGGACAGAGCATGGAAGTAGGCCGGGTCCACCGCGCAGAGATAGCGCTTGGCGGCCACGTGGAGGCGGGCCGGCTCCGTGACCCCCGCCACGAAGAAAGGCTCTAAAAACGCGGCGCCGACCTTTTCGTGAAGGGCGTCTATCCCTGCGGCATCGTCAGGCAGGTCGTGGATCAGGTGGCCGTAGTCGTGCAGCAGGGCGGCGGCGATCAGCGTCTCGCTGGCGCCGTCCTGCTCGGCGGCGAATGCCGCTTGCAGGGCGTGCTCCGTCTGAGTGACCTGCTCTCCGTACATCTGGCCGCCGCGCCGCTGAAACGCCTCGAAGATCCGGTCGATGACATCCTCTGCGCTCACGTTCGATCTCCTCAAAGAAGACAAAAAGACAAAAAATCCTGGGCAGGTCCTCATGAACCGCTCGAACTCGTCAGCCGCTCGAACTTGGAGGTCCTATCCAGGATCGCATGGGCCATCCCCTTCCCCGGCGAAAGCCCTCCCCCGCATCACCCCGTCTTATGTGTGATCGTGATCAGAAAGCCAACACCTGAGCCTCAAGGAAGAACTCCACTCCACTGACCGTGCCCATAACCCTTACAATAAGATAATCGCATACCCAAAATAATATAAAGTCAGAGAATTGTCAATTCTTTTCTACTTTCTTCGTAAATTTAGGTTACAAATCAGTAGACGCGCTTGACGACGTGGTACCCGGCCCGCGTCCTGACCGGCCCGCCCACCTGGCCGGGGGCCAGCCTCCGGACCTCCTGCTCGAACTCCGGAAGCAGGTCCCCCGGCCGGAACCCCCCCAGGTCTCCCCCGGCCTGCGCGGACGGGTCGAGGGACCGCCGCCGCGCCAGGTCCTCGAAGGACGCCCCCGCCTCGATCTCCCGCAGGAGGGCCCTGGCCTCCGCCTCCGTCCTGACCAGGATGTGTCTCGCCCGCATCTCCCCGGCCGCGCGCGCCCTCCGGGACGCCTCCAGCATCGCCCTGGCCCTGGCCAGGTTCTGCCGGGCCAGGGGGTAGTCGGGCCTGAGGCGGAGCGCCTCCTCGTAGTGCCGGATGGCCTCGTCGAGCCGGTCCATCTCGGCGCAGGCGCTCCCCAGGTTGTTCCGGACCTCGGCGTCGCCGGGCCTCAGGCGCACGGCCTGCTCGTAGGCTGCGACGGCCTCCTGAAAGCGGCCCTGCGCCGCATACAGGAGACCCAGGTTGTTGCGCGCCTCGGCGAAGTCGGGCTTCAGGCGCACGGCCTGCTCATATTCCGCCAGGGCCTCCTGAAGGCGGCCCTGCGCCGCGTGGAGGGCGCCCAGGTTGTTGCGCGCCTCCGCGTGACCCGGTTGGATCCGAACGGCCCGTCTGTAGGCGGCGACGGCGCTGTCGGGCAGTCCTCTAACGGCATAGGCCACGCCCAGGTTGTAGTGGGCCTCGGCAAAGTCGGGCTTGACCCGTAGGGCCTCCTTGTACTCAGCGATGGCCCGGTCGAACTCCCCTTTCCGCGCGTAGAGGAAGCCGAGGTTGTTGCGGGCGTCGACGGCCTTCGGTCGCAGGGCCAGGATGGCCCGGTATTCGGCGATGGCCTCGTCCACCAGGCCCTTCTGCCGGTAGGCCTCCGCCCTCTCGAAGCGCTGGCGTACCTCGCGCTCCGTGCAGCCCCAGGACAGGAGGGCCAGCAGGCAGCAGAGCACGCCAATTGCGAATTGCGAATTTCCAGGTTTCAATCCCCTCACCCCGCAGAGACCCTTCGCTACGCTCAGGGTGACACCTACACCGTTGTCATTCTGAGCGACCGAAGGGAGCGAAGAATCTCATTTAGCCGGAACCCGATCTCAACGTCCTCACCCTGCGGGCACGGCGCCCACCCCTCGCGCCACCTCGGGCCGGCGCAGCTTCCAGATCATCCCGTCGAACACGAAGTGCGCGAACGAGGACCCGTAGACGACGACGTAAAACGCCGTCGCGGAGACGGCCCTGACCCCGTACAGCGCGGCGCTCACAACGGCGATGAACAGGCAGGTGTTGAGGACCGCGCGGTCCGCCGCCCTGCGCAGGATCGCGGAGTCGAGGGCCCTGTTCCTGACCTTGTTCTTCACCGCCAGGTTCACGAGGGCGATGTACTCGACCGCGTGGCTGAAGCTCGTCGCGATGGCCGTCGCCTCCGTGGAGAGGACCGGGCAGACCCCGTACATGAAGAGCACGGACCCGAAGAAGAGGAGCCTGGGCAAATGAACGGATACCGGACGCTCCACCGTGCGGACCAGCCAGATGCCGGTCAGGACCGCCGCCCCTGCGAAGGTCCCCTGCGCCACGAGGGGAGAGGGCCTCAGACCGTCCAGGAGGGTCCCCAGGTAGTGCATGAGCGTCCCCTCCTCGGCCCGGTAGCAAAACATGTAGAGCAGGCCCGCCAGACCCCAGGCGTAGACCGCCCATCGCTCCAGCGTGCGACGGTCCCGCCCGGACTTTCGCGAGTAGATGCGCAGGATGCCGTACTTCTGCGTCACGAAGTGAAAATAGTTGAACAGGTACCAGAACGCGAACATCTCCGGCTCGTCCACGCGGAAATAGTAGCAGAGCCCCACGCCGGAGAAGGTGACGACCGGCGTCAGGATGTACGTCCCCCGCCGCCGGTTGAACTCCGCCCGGTCGAGGTAGACGAGCAGGAACGTGAAGTAGCGGTGGGCCGTGAAGAAGGCGAGGGCGAAGGTGCGGATGGGGTCCGTGTGCTGCGGAGACAGATAGGGGATGAAGAAGAGGGCCGCCCACCCGGCCGTGAAGCAGGCGAGGTCGAGGGCGGGCGCGATGATCCAATGGCTTCGTCGAGGGGTCGAGTCCATTGGAGGAGGGCCTTTCTCTGAAGGACCGCGCAAACGCTGATTTCAAAACCTGATTTTCACTGAATCTAAGCGATCCCGGCCCGAAATCAAGGCGATTTTTTAAGCAGAGTCCGGGCGCGAGATTTTCCGTTTGACATGCATCGGGCGAGATTTTATATTTTCACCGTAACATAGCGATGGAGTTCGCTATCAAACACGGCGGCGACCGTTGATGACTCCTACTCGATTGCGGGTGGGAGTTTTTTTGTGTTCTGCAAAGATGGAGAGGAGGGCCGTTCTCTGATTGAGAAAGTCTTCTACGTCGGCGTCGGGGGATTCGCCGGGGCCAACGCCCGCTACTGGCTGGGGGGATGGATCAGCGACCGCTATGGCGCAGCCTTTCCTTACGCCACACTCGTGATCAACGTCACCGGGTCATTCATCCTGGGCCTGTTCATGGCGCTGACCACCGAGCGATACATCGCGCCCCCAGGCCTGCGGCTGATCGTGGCCATCGGGTTCGTGGGGGCCTACACCACGTTCTCCACGTTCGAGTACGAGACCCTCGCCCTGGCGAGTTCGGGCAGCCTGCTCAGGGCGCTGCTCAACATCGTCCTGAGCGTGGTCGCGGGGTTCGTCGCCGTGTGGCTGGGCGCGCGTCTGGGACGGTTCTTATGAGAGGGGGTATCCGATGAAGATCGAAGGCGAGGCGAAGCTGGTGCAGGTGTTCATCGGGGAGTCAGACCAGTGGCATCATCAGCCGCTCTACGAGGCCATCGTCCACCGCTGCAAGCAGGAGGGCATGGCCGGCGTCACCGTCACGCGGGGCATCGAGGGGTTCGGGGCGAACTCCCGCATCCATACCACGCACATCCTGCGGCTGTCGGAGGACCTCCCCGTCAAGGTCGAGATCGTGGACATCAAAGAGCGGATCGAGCGCCTCCTCCCCATCCTGGACGAGATGGTGACGGAGGGGCTGGTCACGGTGCAGGACGTGCATGTCTTTAAGTACGTCCACAGCGCGAAGTAGAGCCGACCTGTCTCCCCTTTCATCCGCTCTGGCGGGTCGAGACCCGGCCTGCGCCTTCCAGCGCAGGCCTTTTTATGCCCATCCGGGCCGTTTTGGACTTGACAAAACCGGCCAAACGTCCTATTTTCCTGCAATTCAATTCCGTCTCACAGGGGTCCGAACTCAGCATTCAGGGAGGGATACGCGATGAACGGAGGTATGAAGCCGGTACTGGCAGAGTTGATCGGTACGTTTATCTTCTTCTTCATCGGGGCCGGGGCCATCGTGGCCGACAGCTACTCCGGGGGGAAGGTGGGACTGGTGGGGATCGCCATAGCGCACGGGCTGATCCTCTCCATCGTTGTCTCCGAGATCGGACACATCTCCGGCGGACACGTCAACCCCGCCGTCACCTTCGGGTTCCTGGTGACAGGGAAGATGAAGGTCGGCACGGGGATTGCCTACATCATCGCCCAGTTGGTCGGCGGGACCCTGTCCGGGGTGGCCCTGCGCCTCGTGTACCCCGAATCGGCCTGGGGTCCCGTGCTCCTGGGCACGCCCGACCTGGCGCCTGACGTCACCGTCGGGACCGGCATCCTGCTGGAGGCCATCCTGACCTTCTTCCTGGTCTGGGCCGTGTTCTCCACCGCCGCCGATCCGAGGGGACTGTTCAAGACCATCGGCGGGTTCGGCATCGGCCTGACCATCTGCGTGGACATCCTGGCGGGCGGGCCGCTGACCGGGGCCTCGATGAACCCCGCCCGCACCTTCGGCCCGGCCCTGGCGTGCGGGTTCCGGGGGCCGCTGGCCGGCCACCACATCGTCTACTGGATCGGCCCGCTCCTGGGCGGGGCCATCGCCGCGCTGCTCTACAACGGGCTCTTCCTGAAGGATGCCGAGAAGGCTTGAGGGTCAGATTTATCGGAGTTTATACAAAAGGGGCGTCCGTCATAGGATAGGATGCCCCTTCGCTTTTTGTGACCGGAGGCTCAACCTTTTTACGCGACTTTGATCACTTCTGCGGAAGGTAGGGCCACTTTAAACTCCACCTTACCCCCTAAAACCTCGGTCGCGTCCAGCACCTCCAGACCGATCAGTTTGTTGTTCGCATCGAGATCGGCGTGAACCCCCGGAACGACCGTGACCGTCTGCGCCGCTCTGGTCCCCTCCGGGGCGAACCAGACGTAGAGCAAATCCCTCGCAGGGTCATATTCGATTTTCATGGATTTCCACCTCACTCCCTCCACCCCTCCGCCGGCCCCCAGGGGGCCAGGGCCGTGGTGGCGTAGGGGTTGAAGATGATGTCGTCCTGCGCGCCCGCAAACCGCCACATCCTCCGCACCAGGTCCCGCTTGACCTCTCGATAGTCCTCCTGCTCGCTCAGGTTGACCATCTCGTGGGGGTCGTTCCTCAGATCGTAGAGCTCGTCGAAGTCAAATCCGTTATAAACGTACTTGAAGTCCTTCGTGGATACGATCCGTTGCGTGTAATAGAGTTCCACGCCGTTGAACTGGCTGTGGAAGGCGTCCGGCCAGTCGGCGGGTGTCTCCCCGCGCAGGAACGGGACCATACTTCGCCCGGTCAGCCCCTCCGGCACGGGCGCTCCGGCCAGCTCCATGAACGTCGGCGCGAAGTCCGCCAGCGTCACGAACTCGTCCACCTCCCGGTCAGGTTTCGGGATGCCGCCGGGCCAGCGCGCGATGCACGCGATGTGATACGCCTCCCGAAAGGCAGGCACTCCCTTGAGATACAGCCCGTGCGCCCCGCAGTAGTCCCCGTGGTCGGACAGGCGCAGCACCAGCGTGTCCTCCGCCTGCCCGGTGGCCTCCAGGGCCTTTAGCACCTCCCCGAACAGGGCGTCCTCCATCGTGCAGTAGGCCCAGTAGTGCTGGATGGACTCCCGCACCTCCTCCTCCGAGAGCTGCCCCCAGTACTGCCGGCGCATCCGCTGGTACACGCGCGGCTTGTCCTCCAGCGTGTCCCGGAAGCTGGCCGGCAGGGGGATCTTCTCAAGGTCGTACATCCTCACGAAGCGCTCGGGCACTACGAAGGGGTCGTGCGGCCCCACCGGCCCCACGTAGAGGAACCAGGGCGCGCCCTGATTTGCCAATCTGGGCAGGGCATCTATCGCGGACTGGACGACCTTGTAGTCCCGGTGCTCCTCGTAGCCCTTCGGCCCCTCCGTCGGGTAGGACCGATAGAGCTGGTAGTGCCCCCAGCCGGGGCGGAGGACCTGACCGCGCTGCCTGGGTCCTTCCGGCTCCGGCGTCTCCGCCTGCCTGCGCCACTGGTCGAGGGAGCGGTGCATGGTGCTCCCCTTGCCCGCGGTGACGAGCAACTCCTCCCACCCCCGGTCCGAGGGATTCTCCGCGTCCGTGACGTGCCACTTGCCCGCGTAGGCCAGGGCGTAGCCCGCCTGTCTCAGCGCCTCGGAGAACGTCCCCACCCCCTCGTAGAGCGCGTGGTGAATGGCCGTGGGGTTGCTCACGTTGTTGTAGATGCCGTGCCGGCTGGGGTACACGCCGGTCAGAAACGTGGCCCGCGACGGGCAGCAGTGCGCGGTCGGACAAAACGCCCGACGGAACAGGACCCCCTCCCTGGCGAAACGCGCCGCATTTGGCGTGAGGCAGGGGTGATCCGGGTGGACCACGTCCGCCTGCTCCTGGTCCGTCATGAAGACAAGGATGTTGGGTCGGCGTGCGGGCATGGGAGACCTCTTGAAAGAGACCTCACCCTCCCCCAAGTCTGGCGGAAAGGCACTTGGTGCCCCCTCCCTCTCCGTATACGGAGAGGGAGGGGGAATGGGGGTGGGTGAGGTCAGTACTGCAACTCCATATCCACCACGTTCAGCAGCGGCTCCCCGGCGGCGAAGCGCCGGACGTTCTCGCAGAAGAGGTCGAACATCCGCGTCCCGGAGTGCGGGGAGTGGCCGGAGGCGTGGGGGGTGATGATGACGTTCTCCCTCGTCCAGAGCGTGTGGCCGGCGGGCAGGGGCTCCGGGTCGGTCACGTCCAGGCCCGCGCCCGCGATCTTCCCCGCGTCCAGCGCCCGCGCCAGCGCCTCCGTGTTGATGATCCCCCCGCGCGTCACGCAGACGATGTAGGCCGTCCGCTTCATGAGGTCGAACTCGGCGTCGTGGAACGTGTCGCGGGTGTGGACCGTCAGCGGCAGGCAGACCGCGACCCAGTCCGCCTCCGGCAGCAGGTCGTGGAGGCGCTCCGGCGGATGCACGGCCTCCACGAAGTCCGGCCTGGGGAGGTCCGTGCGCCGGCGCGTGGCCGTGATGCGCATCCCGAACCCGGCCGCGCGGCGGGCGGTCTCCAGCCCCGTGCCGCCCAGGCCGACGACCAGGAGCGTCTCTCCGGCCAGCTCGCCGGGAGGGTAGTTCTTCCGGCTCTCCCAGACCCCCCTCTGCTGCGCCCGGAACAGGAACGGGAGCTGCCGGCTGAAGGCCAGGATGAGGGCCATCGTATGATCGGCCAGTTGGATGCCGTAAATCTCCTTGGCGTTCGTGAAGGTGATGCCCCTCTCCCTCAACTCCCGGAACGGATAGCGCTCCACGCCCGCGCTCCCCACCTGCACCCAGCGGAGGCGGGGGGCGGCCTGGATGACGGCCGGGGTGCAGAAGGCGTACGCGGCGTCGGCCTCTGCGGCCAGGCCCAGGGCCTCCTGCTCGTTGCGGGCGGTCAGAAACTCAACGCCGGGCGCAACCCGACGGAGACGCCGGAGCGCCTCGTCGCGCATGGCAGGGATGAGTATCTTCATTTTCTCCTTTCCTGTTAGCTGCGACCCGTGACGCGGGACTCACGACCCGCGACTGTTTTACTCCTCCCCCCGCTGGCGCTCCTCCTCCTCCTGCTGGGCCTCGGCCTGCAACCGGGCCACCCATCGCTGAAGCGCATCCGCCTCCCAGACCATCCGGACGAGCCGGTTGCATTTGCGATACTGAAGAATGGCGAAGACCGTGGCCACGCCGGGCAGAAGGGCCACCCAGGGCCTCAGAATGGCCGCGGCCGCGGTGAGCAGGGCACAGAAGGCCACGGCGTAGTCCCACCGCCGGCGCTGGCTGAGATAGGCCTGCTGCAGGGAGACCAGGTCCATCTCCCCCGACGGCGGGGAAGGGTCCTCGGGTGGCGGGGGAGCCTCCCCTCTCCCAAACCACCGCCTCCATCGCGATTCCTGTGCCATCGGGTTTCACGCCCGTTTGAAGGTCTGGCTGTCCACCGTCTGCGCCACCTGCCGCCGGAAGAGGATCAGGCCCAGCAGGGCTGCCCCTGCGGGGACGAAGGCGATCCCTCTCAACAGGGCAGGGACCCCGTAGGCGTCGGCGAAGAGCCCGAACGTGGCGGCGATGAGCCCTCCGGTGCCCCACGAGGACCCGATCATCAGGGCGGACGCCGTGTTGATGCTGTTCGGGATGAGCTCCTGGGCCAGGATCACGTTGACCGGGTTGGAGAAGGCGAGCGTGAAACTGGCGAGGGCCAGGAAGACCGCAAAGGAGACCCCCACGTGGTCTATGGCGTTCATGGCCATCAGCAGGGGGGTGGCCGCGGCCAGGGAGCCGGAGAGGAGCGTCCGGCGGTCGATGCGGTCGGACAGGGCCCCCCCCACCATCCCCCCCACGGAGCCGGCCAGGAGAAAGAGGGACACCATGCTCCCCCCCTCCACCAGAGACAGCCCCCGCTCCCGGAGCAGAAAGGGCAGGAAGGTGACCAGCCCGATGGTGGAGGCGGAGCGCAGGGCGGACACGGCGTAGAGGGCGCTCAGGGGCTTGAGTCGGGGGCGGAGGTCCCGAAACACCCCGGCCAGGCCGGCCGGCGCGGGACGCGGGGTCGGGGCAGCCACGCACAGATAGAGCGTGAGAGACGTTAAAACACCGGGAAAAGCAAGAAGATAGAGATTCTCCAGGCCGTATCTTGCCGAGAAGGAGGAGGCGATGAGGGGCCCGGCGGCGTAGCCCACGGCCCCGCCCGTGATAAACACCGAAAGGGCAAGCCCCTTTCGCCTGTAACCCCCTGTTCCTACGGAAGCTGCGGCCTGAGGATGGAAGGCCGCCACCCCCACGCCGGCCAGGGCGATGGCGGCCAGGAGCGCGGCATAGGAGGGGACAACCCCGATCAGGCACATGAAGAAGGCGGAGATCCCCGGCCCAGCCACCACGAAGATGCGCCGCCGGGTCCGGTCCGCCCAGTAGCCGTACAGGGGCTGCATAAAAGAGGCGGAGACATTCATCACAGAGGTGGAGAGCCCCACCAGGCTCATGGAGATCCCCAGTTTGGCCGCCAGGATCGGCCAGAGAGGGGAGAGAAAGGCGGCGTAGGCGTCCGTGACGGCGTGTCCAAGGGCCAGGAAGCCCACCTGGAGGCGCGCCCCACGACGGGAAAGCGAAGGCGAAACTTCGTTTAAGTCCATAATTTTAACAGAACAAAAGTCATACACGCCCCCAGGCTGCCGCCCGCTATGAGCTGTGCCGGGGTGTGTGCGCCCAGCCTGAACCTCGCCCAGACCACGCCGAAGGCCAGGGGGCTGATGTAGAGCGCCCGGTACCCCAGCGCGTAGCAGAGGGCCACGAGGGTCCCCCAGGCGCCCACGGCGTGGAGGCTGATCTTCCACCGCAGGCTGATCAACGCCGCCGCGGCCGTGCTGGCCGCATAGCACCCCATCAGGGCCACGAGCAGGCCGGGGGCCTCGGCGAAGGAGAGGGCGACCACGCCCAGCAGATAGCTCCCGACCCCCACTAAGAGAGGGCGTGTGCGCTGCCGCCGGTCCGGGATGAACAGGGCGGAGACCTCCCCCCTCCGGCGGAGGATGAACAGACAGGCCAGGGGGAGGGCCGTGCTGAAGATGAACGCCAGGAGGAGCCAGACCGTCCAGGACCCTGTAGGGGCAGAGGCGCGGGACACGAACGCCCAGAACACGAGCGTGGAGGTGGAGATCGGATTCAGGAGGCCGGAGATGAGCCGCGCCAGCGTCTCAGCGCCCTGAGGACGGATGGGATGGAGGGTGTTTTCCATAGATGCACGCCCTGATGCCGGGCAGGTCCTTGCAAAAAAGGCTAAAGGCAATGAAAGACCGTGCCGATATTATGGATAACACATAATACTAAATTATATTTCTTAATTTAATTTTATATCAATTTATATTACATATAGAAACCATCGAGACGATCCGCACCCCTTGCCCCAGGAGACCCTTATGCCCGTATAAGTATGTACCTTGATCTTGCACCATGCATTCGGTAAGGAAGCTGAATGCACGCTGAAGCGGGAATAACAAGGAGGTTCTGAAATGCCACTTCGGGTAAACACCAATATTACGGCCCTGAATACCCGGCGGCAGTTGCTCATCAACAACGGTGAGTTAGGTAAACGGATCGAACGCCTGTCGTCGGGCCTCCGGATCAACCGGGCTGCGGATGACGCCGCCGGGCTGTCCGTCTCAGAAAGCATGCGCGCCCAGATCTCCGGCCTGAAACAGGCGGTCCGGAACGCGGAGCACGGCGTCAACCTGATCCAGACCGCAGAGGGCGCGCTCAACGAGGTCAGCGCCATCCTCATCCGGATGCGGGAGCTGGCCGTGCAGTCGGCCTCCTCCACGATCAACGACACAAACCGCCTGGCCCTGAACTCCGAGGTCACGCAGCTCGTGTCGGAAATCGACAGGATTGCCAGCTCGACGAGCTACAACAATACGGCGCTCCTGACCGGGTTCGGGAACACGGTCTGCACAACCCTGGCCATATCGACGGCCCTGGACTCGACCACCACCGGCCTGACGAGCACCCAGATCTCGGGGGCGCAGGCCGGGACCTACACCTTCGTGGACACCGGCAGCGACAACGACCTCACGCTGGGCAACGGCACGGTGACGCAGACCATCAACATCGGCACCATCCTGGACGGCGACACGGTGGCCACGGGGACCACCGCCCTGGCCAACTTCGACCGCCTCGGAATCGTCCTGAACCTGGACGACGCCTACACCGACGGCGACCTGGATGGGCTGACGCTGCTCATCTCGGAGGGGACCGGGGGGTCCTTCCAGATCGGCCCGAACGACAGGTCCACGGACCGGATCGAACTGAGCATCGGCGACCTGCGCGCCACCGGCCCCAACCTCAACCTGGCGGGCGTCGCGGTGAACTCCATCACCAGCGCCCGGTCCGCCCTCGCCGTCCTCGACCTGGCCGTCTCCACCGTGTCGCAGCAGCGCGGCGACCTGGGCGCGTTCCAGAACCGGCTCGGCTTCACCATCCGGTCGATCAACAACACCATCGAAAACGTCCAGGCGTCGGAGTCCTCCATCCGGGACGCGGACATCGCCGAAGAGGTCTCCGCCTTCACGCGGGCGCAGATCCTGGTTCAGTCGAGCACGGCGCTCCTGGCCCAGGCGAACGCCATCCCGCAGAACGCCCTCACGCTCCTCCAGTAGTCCTGAGCCCTCCAGAACTCTCTGATCTCTCTTGAGAGCACGGCGAGGGGGGCTCAGGGTGGGATGCGGTTCACAACCCGCCCTTCATACCCTTTCACGCAGAGCACGGCAAGGCATGCCTCGCTCTTTTTGGTGTTCCACCCCCCTCATCCTTCCCTGTAGTTATTGCTTGACAAATCCCGCCGAAAGTCGTAGACTCCCCCTTGAAAACAGTGCTGAGTGCTGAGTGCTGAGTAAAAGCCAAGAACAGGGTTTTGCCTTTACTCAGGACTCAGGACTCAGGACTCAGGACTCAGGACTCAGGACTCAGGACTCAGGACTCAGGACTCAGGACTCAGGACTCAGGACT
>Ga0137796_10000356_pt1 | contig 29003 bp, 29 predicted proteins | sample OV2TP3_FD_97704 | JGI IMG/M metagenome (GOLD analysis project Ga0137796, IMG submission 97704) | reverse complement strand
GCAGCGCCTTCTCCACGCGCGCGGCGATCTCCTCCGGCGTGTCCACGTGTTCTCCCCGCACGTCCACGCACCCCACCCCCACCTCCCGGTCCTCCGGCAGCTCGCGCAGCACCTCCAGGTCCCCCGCCACCGGGATCGAGAACTCCATCACGTACTGGTGGACCCGGAGCCTCCTCAGAAACGGCAGGATCGGCCCGTACCCCCCCTCCCCCACCCACCCCTCCCGCCCCCTGTTCCGCCGGCAGAGATGCACCGCGACCTTCACCCCTCCTACCCCCTCCACAATCTGATTGATCAAATCCACGCACAGCTCCGCCTCGGCCTCCCAGCGGTCGTACTGCGCCCGCACCCGCCCGTCCACGAACAGGCAGAGGTGCGGGTCGTCGAACTGCGCCACGTCCGCGCCCGCGTCCCGCACGGCGATCAACTCGTCCCGCAGCGCGGGGACCAGCGCCTTCATGAACCCCTCCCGCGTCGGGTAGGCCTCGCGCGACCGGTCCGCCTCCCACATCCGCTGGCCGAGCAGGTAGGGCGAGGGGAGGCAGACCTTCACCTTCCGGCGGGTGTGCCCCCTCAGAAACCGGACCTCCTCGGCAATCACCCCCTGCCGCTCCACGCGCAGGGGCCGGACCACCGTGTGCCACGACCGCCCCTCGCGCACCCCTCGCTCGAACCCGTCGCAGATGTCCGCAATCACCCCGATGTAGGAGCGCCGCCGCCACTCCCCGTCCGAGACCACGTCCAGCCCCGCCTCCTCCTGGAGCGCGATCGCGAACGCCGCGGCCGCATCCATCCGCCTCCGGTAGTCCTCCGGCGACAGCGCCTCCTGGTCCTCCAGCAGGTCGCGCACAAACTGCGGGCGCGGCAGACTGCCCACGACCGAGGCCGGAAATAGGTCGCTCATAAGATCACCTCCACTCCCGCTGCGCGATGAAGTAGTCCTCCGTCGTGTCCACCTCCACGTAATCCCCCTCCGTGTCCACCTTATGCACCGGGACGCCGCGTTCGATCATCTCCTGAACGATATGGATGAAGTATGCCTTCTGCACCGACGGCGCGCCCTGAAACGCCCGCCCGTCATACTCCCTCAACACACGACGATGATGCTCACGCAAAACCTCGGCCCCCTGCGACGTGAACCGGGCCACCCCGATGTATTCCCCGTGCGCCTCCTCAGGGGCCACCTCCCGGCTGACCCGCAGCAGCCGGTCCCCCTCCGCCAGCGCCTTCTCCGCGTCGTCCTCGGGGTGCTGCGTGCGCAGCCGGTACCGCTCCCGCCACGCCGTGTCCACCACCAGCGTGATGTCATACGGGCTGGCCATCAGCCTCTGCACGACCCGGAGGCGGTAGAGGATGTCCGCGTAGGAGCAGACGAACCCCCCCGCAAAGTGCGCCTCCGCGCAGAACAGGGAGGCCAGGATGTTGTTCCGCTCCCACCCTGCGTTGTGGCAGAAGGTCAGGTGCGGATACGCCGCGCGCACCTTCTCGATCTGGTATCCCCCGATGAACACCACCTCCCTCAGCCCCGCCGCCCGGAACGCCTCCAGCGCCCAGTCCAGGATCCGCTTCCCCCCCACCTCCGCGAAGCACTTGGGGGTCTCCTCCGTCAGCGGCATCAGCCGCCGCCCCCGCCCTGCGCCGATGATGATGGCCTTCATCCCGCGCTTCTCCCTACGCTCACCACGCCCCCGCCGTGCGCGCTGTCGTAGACCGCCTCCCCGAACAGCAGCGACCAATAGCTGTCCCACAGATCCGGCCCCCCCTCCACCTCCCCCAGACACCGCTTCGCGAAGTGCTGCACCTCCCCCCAGTAGCCGAAGGTCATCGCGCTCCGGGCGATGCCCGTCCACGACGGGGAGAAGGCGTGCAGGTAGCGCCCCGCGCGGGGCGCCGCCTTCGTGAAGTCCTCCCGGTCCTGCCACCTGAGCCTGAGCATATCCTCGCACACGATGTGCGTCTCAAACCCCACCAGCTCCAGCTCCTCCACGATGTCCCGGAACGCCTGCTTGCACGCCAGGCTGTTCAGGTCGAGCTGCCCGACAGCCCCCGACTCAAACGCCACGTTCACGGCGTAAGCGAACTGCGTCGGCGTGACCTCGCGATAGAAGGCGTGCACCGTCTTCGGGTCCCCCCCGAAGTACCGCACCAGGTCGAAGATGTGGCAGATCTGTCCGATGAGCATGGCCCGCTTCGCCGAGTCGATCCCCCAGATCTGCGGGTACGGCCCCTGCGCGAACGTGCACTTCACGACGTGCAGCGGCCCGAACTCCGGCCTGCCGACGATCTCCTTCGCCATCGCATACACGTCCGCGAACCGCTTCATGAACCCCACCTGCCCCCACGTGCCGTGCGCCTCCGCCAGCTCCGCCAGCTCCCTCGCCTGCGCCGACGTCACCGCCGAGGGCTTCTCCACGTAGACCGGGATGCCCCGCCGCAGCACGCGGGGCGCGAGCTGGTACTGCTGCGGCGCCGGCCCGATGGCGAACACCCCGTCCAGCTCCTCCTTGTCCAGCATCTCCTCCAGGTCTGTGTAGACCCGGCGCGCCCCGAAATTGCGGGCATTGCGCTCCGCCTTGCCCCGGTCGATGTCGCACACGGCCACCAGGTCGATCTGCGGCACGAGCGGGATGTTCGGAAAGATCGACGCGGTGGCGAAGCTCCCGCAGCCGATGAACGCGAGTTTGGCCTGACGCTGATTGTTCATGGATGTTTCCCCCTCCCTCGATAGAGTTGCGCGCGCGGGCTCGGGTCGAATGATGCGGGCACGAAATTCGACACCGCCTCCGAGTAGCGCACCGCGCTCAACGCGATCACCCCCCCGTCCTCGAACTGCACGAGCGGCAACTCCCCCTCCTCCGCCGGCAGCAGGTGCGCCCGCCCCTTCTTCAGATAATCCAGGATCCGCTCCCGGTGCGGAGGCGGCGGCAGCCACGCCGCCAGCCGTTCCTCCATCCCCGCCTCCTCCGCCTCCCTCCCCTCCCGGCTCCACCCCCGTCCCCCTTCGACCTCCCGGCAGAGCCGCCCCAGCTGCATGACGCCCTCCTTGAACCGCCGCAGCAACTGCTCCATCTCCCCCGCCACCTGCCGCACCTCCTCAGCCTGCTCCGAAAGCCGCGCGGCCTCCTCCGCCTCCAGGGCGCGCCCCTCCTGAAACCTCCGGACCATCCCCTCCGCGACCTTCAACGCGTATGGCCTGCGGGATTCCCCTATCGCCCGCATCCGCCCGGAGAGCGCAGCCACCTCGTCCCTGAACCGCTGAAACTCCCCCAGCCTCAACTCCATCCGCTCCAGCATGTAAATACAGTCCTGCACGAACTCCACCAGGACCTCCGGAGTCCTGGCCTCCGGCCCCTCGTTCAACATCCGCTTCAACTCGTCCACCGTGCCGCACACGTCGCTGAAGCGGGTCTGTCGTACAGCCATCTCTCACCTCACTCATTTCTTTACCCGAAAGCTTTTCACAAGTTCAGATAGCCGATTGCAGCAACGCCTCAGGCTGTCAGACGCCCTTTCCGCAAACTGTGGCTCCCACGCAGTCTCCACGAACTCGATCAGCCGGGAGGTATAGGCTGGTCCCACAGAACGACCGCTGCCGAGCCGTGGTACCATATCCTCCCGGATCTCCCGCCGCCGGGACCGGCGGGCCAGTTCGACCATCGCTCTTTTTGGAGAGGATAAGGTTTCTGGAGCCTGGGGCATGCGAGAAATGGGAACGCCAAGAAAACGGGCGAGGTTGGCGCGATCCGCAAAAAGCCAGGCCTCAACCTCCCGCACGGCAACCCGAAAGCACATGTAGGCCGCCGGATTGGGTAGCCAGGCCGCCCGGAACGGCGGGGCGCAATCGGCGTCCCGATCCAGGTCCGCCAAAATGAGCCACGGGCTGAACCGCGCAGCGCGGTTATATCCCATCAGCGACTGCCTGAGAGACGGCTTGCCGTTCTTGCCATAGACCGGGCCCGGCACGGCCCCTGCATACTGTACCAGACGCAGGAACACTGCCTCGTCCACCAGCCCTTCAACTGCGCCTGAGACGATCACAGAACCCGACCTGTTCACGGCTCACCTCCCGAACAGCGATAGTTGATGAGCGTTTTTCGGACGGGTCCGGGGCATGACCACCTCGCTGAGAGGCACCCCTCCTTCCAGGAGGGCCTTGATATCTTCAAAATCGCTTGCCGACTGCACGGACGTCCCATTCGGTGTGGGCGAAAGCAGAAGCACCTCGTCCAGCCCAATTGCGTCGTCCCGGAACATGTCGGTGGAGTGCGTGCTCACGAAGACCTGCCGGCCCGTGTAACGCTGGATGCGGGCGAACATCTGCGGAATGAACCGCACCACATCCGGGTGGAGCGACAGTTCCGGTTCCTCCAGGAGCAATGGCCCTGTCCGGTCCTGAGCAGCCCATAACAATCCCATCAACCGGAGCGTCCCGTCCGAGAACTGATCCTCGTTCTGCCATGCTCCTTTGGGCCGCCAGTGCTCGTATTTTCCCCGGAGATGGGGCACACCCCGTTCATCTCTGTGCAAATCCAGTTCCTGAAGCTGAGGCACGGCTACCCTCAAAGCTTCTCGGATACGCTTTAATCGGGCAATTCGGGTCTTTTCCGGGGTCCGGGCAATCTGCTCCAGAAAATCGCCCCCAAATGGATCGTTGGTCTTTCCCACGGAACGATCCGGCTCCCGGATGAGTTGGGGAACGATATGGAGATACCGTATGGTTCGAAAGAACTCCGCCACATCACGAAACGCCTGATTGGTATTCACCTGCTCCAGATAGGTTTCTGTCAGGCGTTCAGAGTCACCCTTGTCCTTCTCATCCGGCCGGGCTAGACGCACCTCTCCCTGTTTAACCACCCGCTCCTCTTTGAGAATCGGCCGCTGGCGGCTGTCCTGGTTGAAGCGAATCTCATAGACCCATGCAGCAGGGCACTCATCGTTGCCGATATGGACCTGGATCGCAATATCAGAATAACGCCGTGCAGCCAGACAGCGCAGACGGGACACCCCCCCCCGTCTCCCCACCGCCTCCTGAAACCCTCCCCCTACGGAGACAATGTCGCGCAGGAACCGGAGCAGATCCAGCAGATTAGATTTTCCAGAGGCATTGGGGCCGGCCAGAAAGACCCGGCCTTGCAAATCCACCTCAATCCTGGTAAAATTCCGCCAGTTTTCCACATGGATGTGCGTAAACCGGAGTGGCCTGCTGGTGGATTTTTTCATGTCGGTTCCTCTAACTTCTCACTGTACCCGGTACTGTTCCAGGTTACCTTTGTAGACCAGCCCCAACACCTCCCGCGAACGGGCCACGTTGCACGTGGCGTCCGCCTCCGGCGTGCCCACGACGTGGATGACATCGAAGTCCACGGCCTCCGACTCCACGGCCAGCCGGCACGCCTCCGCCAGGTCGTGGCGGCAGACCCAGCCGTTGCGCAGGGGCCGCCCCTCCGGCCCCAGCTTCTCCCGGTGCCGCCCGATGCCCAATCGGCTGTCCACGATATAATCGGGCCTTAGAACGACGATCCGCATCCCGTGCGCGTCGTGGAAACTCCGGCACATCTCCTCCTGAAGCCGCTTGGTCAGGGCGTAGAGCCCCCCGTCCGGCCGGCGCACCTCCGACGTGAAGAAGACCCCCTTCGGGTGGACCGTCTGGCACGACCCCACGTGGACCACGTGCCGGATGCCCCGCTGCCGGGCCGACTCTAAGACATTATAGAGTCCCTTCAGGTTAATCAAAAAAGGGATCTGATCATCCACCCCGTAGGCCCCTTTCTCTGACGAGAAGTACACGGCCAGATGGATGATCCCCTCCATCCCCTCCGTGGCCCGGTGGACCGTCCCGAAGTCCACGATATCCCCGTGCACGACCTCCCCGTCCCACGGCGTCTGCTCCACGGCCCACGCCTCCGGCCCCCGGTCGAACGCCCGGACCGTGTGTCTGCCCTTCATGTTCTCCAGCGCCGCGCGGCCCAGCCACCCCGCCGCGCCAAATACGACGATATTCAAGACAAACTCCTTTCTACCTGTTCAGCAACCGCCCCAGCGTCTCCCCCAGAATCAGCTTCTTATCCCCCTCCGGGATAAACGTACAGTGTGTCCGAAACGCCTCCAGCGCGTGCTGGTAAGTCATGTAAAACCGGACCACCGGATAGTCCGACCCCCAGCAGAGACGATGCGGCCCGTAGTGCTCATACAAGGCCCGCACGATCCACATCGCCTCAGAATAAGGATAATCCCACTTGACCTGCGAGACATACGCGAACCCCGACATCTTGACGCAGACATTCTCGCAACGCGCCGAGGCCAGGACCTCCTTCAGCATCGGGTGGGGCGGCGGCTCCGACGCCCTCACCCCGGCCATGTGGTGGCACAGGAACGGGACCGACGGAAACCGCTCGGCCAGCTGCCGCACCACCGGCTGCAGCCGGGGCCCGATGGCCAGGCTGGCGATCAGCCTCAACTCCTCGGCCTTCCGGAAGAACGCCAGCCCCTCCTCCGACAGAAACCAGGACCCGTCGTCCTCCCCCTTCACGTAGTGCGTGAACCCCCGGATCGGCAATCGCCCGGCCACCCCGGCCAGCCGGTCCGCCGCCCCCGGCGTGTGATAGGTCGCAGACCAGGAGCAGTCCACGTCCGCGAACTGGTGGAGGCGCGTCGGGTGCTTCGCCACGCACCCCGCGACATAGGCGTTGTTCTCCGGGTTGTGGTCGATCTGCGCGCAGACCAGCACGGCCTGGCCCACCCCGTGCAGGTCCATCTCGTGGAGCAACTGCTCGACCCGGCCCCGGCTCTCCCCGTCCGGCACGGCCGGCCGGTACGGCCAGCGCTCCCAGGCGTGCGTGTGCGAATCGATGATCATGAAGGTCTCCTCAGCCTGCAAGGTTGACTTGTGCGGCGGCCTGTCGTATATTCCTCAACCCCTTATGGACACGCCTTCCCAAAGCGCAAGTCGCGCCCTGACCTTTCGCGCCCTCTGCATCGGCGCCCTCGCGACCGTCGCCATCAACGCCGTCGCCCCTTACTCCGAGTGGGTGGTCCGCTCCACCTACATGACCACCAGCTACTTCCCCCTGGGGCTCGCCTTCGCCTTCATCCTGGTGGTCGTCGTCCTCAACCCCCTCCTCAAGCTCTTCCGCCGGCGCTCCGGCCTGCGCGAGGACGAACTGGGCGTGATCTACATCATGCTCCTCGCCGCCGTGTCCGTGCCCACCTACGGCATCACCGGCTACGTCATCTCCATCGCCGCCTCCCCCTTCTACTTCGCCACCACGGAGAACCGGTGGGCCGACTTCATCCTCCCCCACATCCCCAGAGGCGTGACCCTGCGGGAGGGGGACGCCCTCACCCACTTCTTCGAGGGACTTCCGCCCGGCCGGGCCATCCCCTGGGCCGCGTGGGCCGGCCCCCTCTGCTGGTGGACCCCCCTCATCGTCGCCACCCTGACGTTCTCCGCCTGCCTGGTCGCCCTCTTCCGCAAGCAGTGGGTGGAGCGGGAGCGGCTCAACTTCCCCCTCGCCGAAGTCCCCCTGGAGATGATGCGGGCCTCCGACGACGACCGCCTCCTGCCCCGCTTCATGCGCAGCAGACTCTTCTGGGGAGGATTCGCCCTCTCCATCTTCCGGGTCGTCTGGAACATCCCCGGCTACTTCCTCCCCCACTGGACCTCCATCCCCCTCATCGCCCTCAACCTCCCCCGCGGGCCCATCTTCCCCGGCATCTGGACCTACGTCTCCTTCTGGCTGATCGGCCTCTGCTACTTCGTGAACGTGGACGTCATCCTCAGCGTCTGGTTCTTCTACCTGTTCAACACGGCGGAGACCATCCTGTTCAACAGGACAGGCTTCAGCATCGGCGGGTCCGAGACCTACTCCATCGACCCCTCGACCCTGGCCTGGCAGGGGTTCGGGGCCTTTGCGGCGATGGTCGCCGGAGGGGTGTGGGTCGCCCGGAGCCACCTGAGGGACGCCTTCCGCAAGGCATTTAAGGGCGACCCCTCCGTGGACGACAGCGGCGAAATCCTCTCCTGCCGCACGGCGGTCTTCGGCCTCCTCCTCTCCGCCCTGTTCATCCTGCTCTGGCTGTGCGCCGTCGGCGTCTCCCTGCCCGCCGCCCTCCTCCTGCTCCTGAGCGCGACCGCCATCTACCTCGGCCTCACGCGCATCGCCGTGGAGGGGGGCCTGGTCTTCGTGCGCAGCCCCCTCGTGCCCCAGGCCCTCCCCCTCTACGCCCTGGGCCCTGCCAGCCTGAGCGGGGCCACAATGACCGGCCTGGCCCTCTCCTACGGATGGACCTGCGACCCCATCGCCATCTTCATGCCCTCCGGCGCGAACGCGGCCCGCATCCACAGCGACCGCCGCTTCCCGCGAGGCACCTACGTCACCGCCGTCGCCCTGGCGCTGGCCATCAGCCTCCTCGTCTCCTTCTACGTCTCCCTCAAGCTGGCCTACGCCTTCGGCGGCTTCAACTTCGGCGAGTGGGTGTTCACCGGCGGCGGGCGCGTGCCCTACGACACGATGGTCCAGAAGACCCGGGCCGCCGAGGGCGTGGGCGTGAAACGCCTCCTCTTCATGGGAGGAGGCGCGCTGGTGACCGCCTGCCTCACGGCCCTGCGGCACCGGTTCGTATGGTGGCGCTTCCACCCCATCGGGTTCTCCGTGGCCTCCGTGGGACAGGTGCGCCTGTCCGTGCTCACGCTGTTCCTGGCCTGGCTGGTGAAGATGACCATCATCCGCGTCGGCGGCCTGATCCTCTACAACCGGGCCAAGCCCTTCTTCGTCGGCCTCGTCCTGGGCCACTTCACCGGCGCGGGCCTCTCCTTTATCATCGACGTCATCTGGTTCCAGGGCCGAGGACACAGCCTCTACTGGTAAAGAAAGTTCAAAGTTGACAGGTTCAAGGTTCAAGACTCTAACTTTGAACTTTGAACCTTGAACTTTTTAACCCCTAATGCAGGTCCCGGTAGGTGAAACGATAGTCCACCCGACCCCAGGGCGTCCCGTCCACCTCCACGTAGGGATAGATGAAAAAGTTGATCGGCGGCCCCTGCTGGCCAGGCTCCAGAACCAGGTCCCGGCCCAGAGAAAAGACCAGGCGGTTTTCGTCCAGATTGCCGAAGAAATACCCCGCCTTCTCCGGGTGCTTGTCCGCCTCGGAGATGTCCACCGGCGTCCAGCCCGCCCCGGGCGCCCAGAACTCCGCCCAGCAGTGGTAGCCCGAGACGCGCCCTTCCCCTCGCTCCGGGGGGAGCGGAAACCCGATCCAGAACCGGACCGGCGTCTTCAACGAGCGCCCCAGCGCCATGAACAGGCTGTGGAAGTCCGTGCAGTTGCCCCTGCCCACGTCGCACGCGTAGTTCGCGTCCCCCCGCCCCCAGCCTTCGCCCGACTTGTCGTAGCTCATCCTGCCCAGAACAAAGTCGTAGAGAGCGCGGGCCTGAGCCACGACGCCGCTGCGCCCCTGCGTCTCCTCCCTCGCCATTTCCTCAAACCGCGCCGTGATCGGCACCAGACGGTCCGGTCGGAGGAAGAGGCTCAAATTGTCGGGCGCAGAGAGGTCCGCGTTTTTCTCCCCCCAGTCCGTCTTCTGCTCCCTCCGCACGACCTCCAGTCGTTGGGTCACCCGCAGCGCCCCGTCCGGCGGAGGCCCTGCGCTGGCGTGCCAGACCCGGTTCCCGTAGACCCGCTCCTGTCTGACCGCGCCCTCCACGGGCGAGGTGAACTTCATATCCAGAACCCGCTGTTCGCGGGTGTCCGGCGGCACCGGCAGCCACACCTCCACCCGCTTCGCGGACGCCGGGAGGTCGCGCGCCACGGCCTCATACGTGAAGATGAAATGCCGTTCGTTCTGGGCATCAGAGGATGGGGCCGACAACAACATGAGGGACAGGCACAAAAATCCCCCCAGAGGCTTGAATGATCTACCCACCGATCATCTCCTCGTCAATTTGCAATTTGCAATTTGCAATTCCCCTTCCGCCTTCCGCCCTTTTTTATATCCCCTTCTTGCTCCAGACCCCGTCCTTCTCGGTCCAGTTGTACCGGGGCTTGCCGTCCTCCTTGTGGACCGAGATCTCCGTCACCTCCAGGCCCGACTTGGCGTGCTTCACAAAAAAGTCCAGGTCATAGACCTTTCCCTCCGGCGTCTTGAAGTCCGCGCAGGCGAAGCAGAGGTGTTCGCTCACCTGGCAGAGCTTGTCGTCGTGCACGCGGTCCAGCGTGAGCACGAGGGGCGCCTTGGCAACCGGGTCGTAGACCAGAAAGAACCCGCCCTTGAGACCCGCGTCCTTCTGCACGTAGTCCTGGATCGCCTTCGCGATCGCTTCCTTGGTGACCTCTGCCCCCTTGCCCTTCGGGTGTTCCTTCGCTTTTTCCTTCGGATGTTCCGGGTGTTCCTGGGCGGAGATGGGGACAAAGAACAGCGCCAGCGCCAGCGCGATCACAGACCCGCAGCACCATCGAATGAGCGTTGACTTCGCAGCACGCAACATGGGACTAACCTCCTTTATAAAGGGTTACGGATTTATCTACTGCTGAGCGCCTCCCGCAGGCGCTCGGCCACGACCTGCTCGTCCCCGTCCGACAGCAGGGGCGTGGCCACCTGAAACGAACTCCCGCTCCCGCGCGTCCAGATGCCCGGCGTCCCCTCCCGCAGCGCCCGGATGACCTGGGCCGCGGTCTTCCCCAGCGCCTTCTCGTCCAGCGTCACGCGCACCCCGCTGGACAGACTCCTCGGGTCCGGCGTCCACGCGGCGGTCACGTGCGGCAGCCCCTCCAGCGCCCGGCGGATGACCTCCCCCTTCCGCTCGTGCTCCCGGAGACGCGCCGCGTGGTCCGCGCTCAGCCAGTCCCGCAGGGCCGCCACCACCGCGATCACCTCCTGCCGGTCCACCTTCAGCGGCCTCCCCAGAGACCGGCGCGGGCTCGACTCGAACCCGATGAAACAGTGCGTGAACGCCGCGTCCATCAGCGCCTTCCGCCCGCACAGGACCCCCGTCGAGTTGTACGCCCCGAAGTACTTCGCCCCGTAGCAGACCAGGTCCGCCCCCAGCCCCGTGTAGCGCTTCATCAGCTCCAGGGGAAACACCTGCGCCGCCGCGTCCACGATCACCGGCACGCCCCGCGCCTTGCCGATGCGGACGACCTCCTCGACGGGAATCACGCCCTCGCCCCCGCCCGGCGCGAAGTAGTGGATGGCCGCCGTCCGCCCCGTGATGGCCGCCTCCAGCTGCGCCGGAGTCGCGCCCCGCTCATCCCCGACCTCCACGAGCCTCGCCCCGAAGATCGTCAGCGCCCGGTCGTACTTGTAGCGCTGCCGCCTCTGGATCAGAATCTCATTCTTCATCCCCGTCGTGTCCGGCATCCGCTCGATCTTCTCCGGGTCGCTCCCCGACACGCACGCCGCCGCCCCCAGGGCGATCGCCGCCGCGCAGCCCGGCGTCACGAACGCCGCCTCCGCCCCGAAGGCCCCCGCGATGTACTCCCCCGACTTCTTCAGCAGCTCCTCCATGTCCACGAAATAGCGGTTCGCCTGCGCCGCGGCCTCCAGCACCCTCGCCGAGGGCCGCGACCCCCCGATCATGGTCACGTTCCCCGCCGCGTTGATGAGCGGCTTCACGCCCAGTTCTTCATAAATCCGCCTGCCGTCCTCGCTGCCCATGGCGTCTCCTCTCTGTGTAATTTACAGGGATTTTATCAGGGGTCGAATATCCGCCAGAAACCCCTCGTAGGCCTCAATTGGATTTCTTTCGCTCACAATCGAATTCCTTCCTCCTCGATCTCCTGGTGGATCGGCAACACAGAACCCAGTCCGTAGTCCCAGGTCTGGCGATCCACGATCAATTCGCTGAGATTCGTGTCGTATTCCAGGTTGACATCCAGGATCAGGCGCGTGATGCGATCCCGCGTGTGGCGATCCGGGCGCTCGGTCAGGACAACGAGAAGGTCTGCATCCGATTCTTCATCCACTGCTCCACGTGCTACAGAGCCAAAGACGACGATCCGGTCCACGCCAAACTCTGCTACGATCCGATCCCTTGCCGATAGAAGCGCATCCCGAAGCGGTTGGCTAAGTTGCAAATCTTCTACTGCTTTCATGGTATCTTGTTCCTTTTACGCATCTCCACCAGCCATTCTTTCCCCAGCCGGTTCTCAAAGGAGTCCTCCGGCCTCGTGCAGCTCAAGATGTCGAAATACCGCTCAAAGTGCTTCCGCACGTCCTCATCCGTCGTCCGGAACGGCGGCCCGTCCTCCCTGTCCGTCTCGTAGAACAGCCCGATCAGCCGTCCGCTATCCGTCAGCACCTTCGCCACCACCTCCGCGTACGCGTCCCGCATCTCCACCGGGATCGCGCAGAAGCACGTGTGCTCCACCACCAGGTCAAAGCGCCCGGCCATGTCCTCCCCCAGCGAGAAGAGGTCCCGCTCCAGCGCCTGAATGGGCAGCCCCCCCGCCCGCGCCTTCAGGTAGGCCACCGCGCCCGGCGCAAAGTCCACCGCCGTCACCTCGAACCCCTCCCGCGCCAGGAACAGCGCCTCGTGCCCGCGCCCGCACCCCGGCGTCAGGACGCGCGTCCCCTTCGGGAGCCTGGCCCCCCGGACCGCCCGGATGAGCGGGGGCGCAGCCTCCCCCTTGTCCCACGGCGGCGTCTCATGCTCATCATAAACCGCCTGCCAGTAAGCGGCGTCCCTCGGCGTGGCGGACATAAAACCTCCTGGGTAAGGTCCTAATATACTACCCCTCCCCCGGACCCGTCAACCCCGTTTGATCCCGGCCCTCTCGAACGCCTCCGACAGCGTCTTGTAAGACAGGTCCGCGGCGGCGTAAGGATCATAATTCGGCCTCCGCTGGACCATGACGCTCACCTCCACGGTGATATACCCGCCATACCCCGCCTGCTCCATGGCCTTCAGGTAGCGCACGTAGTCGAACGCCCCCTCGCCGGGGATCAGAAAGTCGTGACGGGGCGCGCGCCCCCGCTGGTCCTTCACGTGCGTGTGGACCGCGTGGGGGGCCATAACCGGCACCGTCTCCTCGAGGCCCAGGCCGACCACGTCGAAGTGGCTGATGTCGAAGTTGAGCTTGAGATAGGGGGAGTTCACCTGCTGCAACAGCCACAGGACCCGGTCGGGCCGGTCCACGCTCGCCCCCACGTGCGGCTCCAGCGCAATCGTGACCCCCTTTGATGCCGCGCGGCGGACCACCTCTCCCACCCGCTCGACGAGCCGGGCGCGCACCTCCTCCCACTGGTCGGGCCGCCCGCCCAGCGTGGTGTCGATGGCCGGGGGCGTCGGCCCCTGCGCCAGGTCCACCGCCAGGTCGATCGCCCCGGCCAGCCGGTCCACGTTGGCCCTGTGCCTCTCCGCATCCGCCTCCAGAAACGTCGTGTGCGCCGCGATGGCCGGCAGGTCCAGGCCATACTCCCGGTAGAGGTCCCGGATGCGCCGCCGCGCCGCCGCGTCGAGCGTGCGCAGCTCCGTCGTGTAGCCGGGGATCACCGTCAGCTCGACCCCCTCAAACCCCAGCCCCGCCAGGTGCGCCAGGGCGCTGTCGATCGGAACCTTTGGCATGCCCCACGTGCTGTAGCCGAGTTTCATAAATCGCTCCTTTTCCTCTTTCCTTACCGCTCCCTTTCGATTATCTTATCATCTTCCTCCAGATCAATCCATTTTCCTATCGGAGATTCCCATGAAACTCGTCACCACGCATCGCCTCCCCGAAGACGCCGTCCGGGCCATCTCCCCGGACATCGAAATCCTTCAGGTCAGCGGAGAGGAGGCCCTCCTCCGGGCCGCGTCGGACGCCGACGCCATCATCGGGGGGTTCGGCGGATCGTCCGGGGCGCAGTTCGAGCGCCTCGTCCGGGCCGCGAAGCGCGTCCGGTGGGTCCACACCTCCAGCGCCGGCGTGGACCCCCTGTTCTGCCCCGACTTCCTCTCGCGGGACATCGTCCTGACCTGCGCCAAAGGGCACGCCGTCGGCACCCTCCTGGCCGAGCACGCCTTCGCCCTGCTCCTGGCCCTTACGCGGAACATCGCGGCGTGCGCCCGGATGAGGGCCTGGGGCCGGAACAGCGGGGCCGGTCGGGGCGTCTCAGAACTCAGGGGCAAGACCATGGGCATCGTCGGGTTCGGAGGCGTCGGCCTGGCCCTGGCCCGCCGCGCCAGGGCGTTCGACATGGACGCGGTGGCCGTCCGGCGGACGCCGTCAGACGACGCGCCAGAGGGCGTCGCCGTGTGGGGGGCAGACCGTCTCCACGACCTCCTGGCCCGCTCCGACGCCGTCGTCCTCACCGTCCCCCTGACCCGGGAGACGAAGGGGATGTTCGACCGCCACGCCTTCCAGCGGATGAAGCCCACGGCCATCCTGGTCAATGTGGGCCGGGGGGAGGTCGTGGACACAGAGGCATTGATCGACGCCCTGCGGAACAACCGGATCGCGGGCGCCGGCCTGGACGTGTTCGAGCAGGAGCCCCTGCCGGACGACAGCCCCCTCTGGGACATGGAGAACGTCGTCATCACCCCCCACATCGCCGGGAACTCCCCCGACCGGGCCGGCCGCAACCTGGAGACCGTGCTGGAGAACCTCCGGCGATTCGTCCAGGGCCAGCCCCTCATCGGCGTCGTGGACAGGGCGGCGGGCTACTGAATCAACGACACCGGATCGAAAATGTCAAGGCAAACGTGAGGAGGCTTCATGGCGGCAGAGCAGATGGGCGACCGGGAGATGGTGGGGCGTCTCAGGGAGGCGAAGGAGAAGATATCCGGGGAGGTCGGGAAGGTGATCGTGGGCCAGAAGGAGATCATCGAGCAGCTCCTGATCGCCCTCCTGTGCGGCGGCCACTGCCTGCTCGTGGGCGTTCCGGGCCTGGCCAAGACCCTCCTGATCAACACCCTGGCCAGGGCCCTGGACCTCTCCTTCAACCGCATCCAGTTCACGCCCGACCTGATGCCGTCGGACATCACCGGGACCGAGGTCCTGGAGGAGGACCTCTCCACCGGCCGCAAGGTCTTCCGGTTCGTGAAGGGCCCCATCTTCGCGAACGTGGTCCTGGCCGACGAGATCAACCGGACCCCGCCCAAGACGCAGGCCGCGCTGCTGCAGGCCATGCAGGAGCACGAGGTGACGGCGGGCGGGGAGACCCTCAAACTCTTCGAGCCCTTCTTCGTGCTGGCCACCCAGAACCCCATCGAACAGGAGGGGACCTACCCGCTGCCGGAGGCCCAGCTCGACCGGTTCATCTTCAACCTCTGGATCGACTACCCCACGGAGGAGGAGGAGCGGGAGATCGTCCGACAGACGACCAGCGCCTACGTCGGGGAGGTGCAGAAGGCGCTCAACGCGGACCAGATCGTCGAACTCCAGCGCCTCGTCCGCCGGGTGCCCGTGCCGGGGCCCGTGGTCGACTACGCCGTGCGCCTGGTCACCAGCACCCGGCCGGGCCACAACGGGGCGCCCGCCTACGTCCGGGAGATGGTCAGCTGGGGCGCCGGCCCCAGGGCGTCCCAGTGCCTGGTCCTGGGGGCCAAGGCGCGCGCCGTGCTCGACGGCCGCCCGTCCGCCTCGGTGGAGGACGTGCGAACCGTGGCCATCCCCGCCATGCGGCACCGCATCGTCACGAACTTCAACGCCGAGGCCGAAGGCGTCGGCGCCGTGGACATCGTCCGTCGCCTTCTTGAAGAGATAAAGGCATAGATGCCCGACTACCGCGAATTCCTGAGACCCGACGTGGTCTCCCGCCTCTCCCGCCTCGACATCGTGGCCCGGCTCGTCGTGGAGGGGTTCATCACCGGCCTCCACAGGAGCCCCTACCACGGGTTCTCGGTGGAGTTCGCGGAATACAGGCCCTACATGCCGGGGGACCCGATCCGGGACGTCGACTGGAAGGCCTACGGGAAGACCGACCGGCTCTACGTCAAAGAGCACGAGGAGGAGACGAACCTCAAGGCCTACCTCCTGCTGGACGCCAGCGGGTCCATGGCCTACGGGTCGGCCGGCCTCACCAAGTTCCGCTACGCCTGCCTTATCGCCGCCGCCCTCAGCCACCTCATGCTCCGGCAGCGGGACGCCGTGGGCCTGGTCCTGTTCGACGCGGGCATCCGGCGCTACATCCCCCCCCGGTCCGTCACCACCCACCTCCACACCCTCCTCCGGGAGATCCAGGCCGCGGAGGCGGGCGCGGACACGGACCTCTCCCGGACCTTCCACGACCTGGCCGAGCGCATCCGGCGGCGCGGGTTGATCGTCGTCCTCTCGGACTTCACGCCCACGGAGGACTGCGACACCCTCCCGAAGCGGCGGGACCACGTGGACCGGGTGCTCTCGGGCCTCAAGCACTTCCGCCATCGGAAGCACGAGGTCATCGTCTTCCACCTCCTGGACCCGAAGGAGCGGGACCTCACCTTCGACCGGGAGACCCGCTTCGTCGGCCTGGAGCGGGGGGCGGAGGTGGCCACCGAGCCCTGGCACATCGCGGAGGAGTACCGGCGCGTCATGCGGGAGGAGCTCGACCGCTACCGGCGGGAGTGCCGGGAGGGGATGATCGACTACGTGCCGGTGGACACGGCGGAGCCGTTCGACACGGTCCTGTTTAACTACCTGGCGAAGCGAAAAAAGTTGGGGTGAGCCTGCCATGAGCGAACAGATCTTCGACGTCAACCAGTCCGATTTCGACCTGAAGGTGATTGAAGAATCGTCCCGCCGGACCGTGGTGGTGGATTTCTGGGCGGCCTGGTGCGGGCCCTGCCGGACCCTGGGCCCCATCCTGGAGCAGGTGGTGACCTCTCTGGGCGACCGCGCCGCCCTGGCGAAGGTGGACGTGGACCGGAACCCGGACCTGGCGATGGCGTATCAGGTCAGAGGCATCCCGGCGGTCAAGGTCTTCCGGGACGGGCAGATCGTCTCGGAGTTCGTGGGGGCATTGCCGCAATCCGAGGTCGAGGCCATCCTGAAATCCGTGACATCCGACGAGAACGACGACCTGCTCACCCAGGCCGACGCCCTCGCGGAGCGCGGAGAGACAGACCGCGCCGCCCTCATTTATGAGCGCATCCTGGAGCACAGGCCGGACGACGACCGGGCCCTGTTCGGCCTCGCCTGGGCGTTTCTAAACCTGAAACGCCATCCCCGCGTCCGGGAGCTGGCGGGGAGGATTCAGGAGGGGAGCCCTTTTTACGACAGGGCCAGGGCGCTCCTGAAGCAGGTCGAACGCATCGAGGCCTGCGCGGCGGCGGGCGGCCGCGCCGCCTGCGAAAAGCGGGTCTCCGAAACCCCCGAGGACCTCGACGCCCGCTTTAACCTGGCCGTCTGCTGCGCCGCCGGGGGGGACTACGCCGCCGCCCTGAGGGAGTGGCTCGCCATCGTGGAGCGGAAGAAGACCTTCCGGGACGGCGCGGCCAGGGACGCCATGGTCTCCATCTTCCACCTCCTCGGCCAAAATCATGAGACAGTAGGGGACTATCCGCAGCGGCTCTATCGAGCGTTGTATTAGACACCTATCCCCCCGACCCCCTTTCCTAAAGGAAAGGGGGAGCAGCCTTGTCAAAACGACAAAGGGCGCGCCGTCCCGGCTTTCAAGCAGGGGGCCGGTTCAGGCAAGGAGGGGTACGAGCGCAGCTATGCTGCGCGGGTGGGTGGTGGAAGGGGCTCGGGCTACCACGGGATCGAGATTACACAACCTGAACGGAGTACGGCGCGCCAAGCCCCTCGCGGCGTCTGAGCGAGCGTCCTTCTTTTGTGCCACTTTTCTTGGACGAGCAAGAAAAGTGGCAATGTGGGAAGGATGAGAGGCGGCGGGGTTTTCATTACAAACGAAGGAGGACTCTCATGAAATCCGCACTCATGGTCCACGGCGGCTGGCAGGGCCACGAGCCCAGGCAGTGCGTGGAGGTCTTCGCCCCCTTCCTGCGGGTGCAGGGCTACGAGGTGGAGATCGCAGACACCCTGGACGTCTACCTCGACGAGGCGAAGATGGCGGCCCTCAGCCTCATCGTGCCGGTCTGGACGATGGGGACCATCGCGCGCGAGCAGGAGAAGGGGTTGCTAAAGGCCGTCAGGAGCGGCGTGGGCATCGCGGGGTGGCACGGCGGAATGGCCGACGCCTTCCGCAACAACACCGAGTATCAGTTCATGGTCGGCGGCCAGTGGGTCGCGCACCCCGGCGGCATCATCGACTACGAAGTCCGCATCGTCAATCACGACGACCCCATCACCGCCGGCCTCCGGGACTTCAAGATGAGGTCCGAGCAGTACTACCTCCACGTCGACCCCTCCAACGAGGTCCTGGCCACCACCACCTTCAGCGGCGAGCACGCCCCCTGGATCGAGGGCTGCGTCATGCCCGTCGTCTGGAAGCGGCGATGGGGTCAGGGCCGGGTGTTCTACTGCTCCCTCGGGCACGTCGCCAGGGACTTCGACGTGCCCGAGGCCCGCGAGATCGTCCAGCGCGGCCTGCTCTGGGCGAGCCGGTAGGCAGGAGACCAGACCATGTCCATACCTAAAACCAAAATCGGCCTCATCGGCTGCGGCACGATCAGCAAGGTCTATCTCGAAGTGAGCAGGACCCTCGAAGACCTCGACGTCGTCGCCTGCGCGGACCTGATCCCGGAGCGGGCGAAGGCGAAGGCCGCGGAGTTCCACATCCCGAAGGCCTGCGGCGTCCAGGACCTCCTGAAGGACCCGGAGGTCCAGATCGTCCTCAACCTCACCATCCCGAAGGCCCACGCGGAGGTCGGCCTCGCGGCGCTGGAGTCCGGCAAGTCCGTCTACAACGAGAAGCCGCTGACCGTCAGCCGGGAGGACGGCCGGCGGATGCTGGAGACGGCCAGGTCGCGCGGGCTTCGGGTCGGCGGCGCCCCCGACACCTTCCTGGGGGGCGGCATCCAGACCTGCCGCAAGCTCATCGACGACGGCTGGATCGGCGAACCCGTCGCCGCGACCGCCTTCATGACCGGCCACGGCCACGAGAGCTGGCACCCGGACCCCGACTTCTACTACCAGCCCGGAGGCGGGCCGATGTTCGACATGGGGCCTTATTACCTGACCGCCCTTGTCGTCCTGCTGGGCCCCATCCGGCGGGTCACCGGCTCCGCGCGCATCACCTTCCCCGAGCGCACCATCACCAGCCAGCCCAGGCGCGGCGCGAAGATCCAGGTCAACACCCCCACCCACGTCGCGGGCGTGATGGACTTCGCCAGCGGCGCTGTCGGGACCGTCATCACCAGCTTCGACGTCTGGGCGGCCCAGCTGCCCCGCATCGAAGTCTACGGGTCGGAGGGGTCCCTGAGCGTGCCCGACCCCAACGGCTTCGGCGGCCCCGTTCGCATCCGACGCGCCGGCGCAGCCGAGTGGAGCGAGGTCCCCCTGACCCACGCCTACGCCAAACAGAGCCGAGGCCTCGGCGTCGCGGACATGGCCTGCGCCCTCCGCTCCGGCCGGCCCCACCGGGCCAGCGGCGAACTCGCCTATCACGTCCTCGACGCCATGCACGCCTTCCACGACGCCTCCCGCGAGGGCCGGCACGTGGAGCTGGCCAGCGCCTGCGCCCGCCCCGCCCCCCTGCCGATGGGCCTGCGGGAGGGCGCGCTGGACGAATGAACTGCCCCAAAGCCTCCTGACGCACGGCGCGACCTGCGCCGACGCCCTACGGGACCTGCTCCGGGACGGCTACCGGGGGACGGCCAGCATCGAGCACTGGGGCTCTCCGGGCCTGATGCTCAGAGGTATCCAGGAACTCAGGGCAGTCCTGGATCGTCTATGATCTAAACGACATCTGTTGACTTTACGGCGCTTTTTGCGGATATTCTTGTATCCGCGCATATGCAACGATGAAGGGCCGGTTTCGGCCGTCCTGTATCAGCGAAATTTCGACCGTCCAGTGCGCAAGCGAAGCAGGGAGTGACATCGCCATGAACTTCGACATCGGACCCATCATAGAAGGATGGGAGTTTGACCCCACCGACATCTGCGCCCGGAAGATCACGGGGGTGGATGGGAGGTCCAAGATACAGGTCCGGCTCGACCTGGGCCTGTTGCAGATGGAGATGGAGGGCCGGCCGGACGGGCAGCGGCCCTTCGACAAAGAATCCCTGTTGGAATACCACCAGGACAAACTGGATTCCCACAGGTCCAAACACGGATCGGACGCCGGGTTCCAGATCGACCGCGAGGCCTGCGCCCACCTGGAGCAGGAGGGCCTTCAGTACTACCACCGCTACGTCTGTCTGTTCCGCCTCGAGGAGTATGAGGGGGTGGAGCGGGACACCGCGCGCAACCTGCGCCTGTTCGACTTCGTCCATCAATACGCCGCGGACGAGGAGGATCGAACCCACATGGAGCAGTATCGCCCTTATGTCATCATGATGAACACCCGCGCGAAAGGGGCGATCAACCTCAACCGGAAGAACCACAATGCGGCGCTCCAGCAGATCGAGGCGGGGATCGAGCGGATCAGGGCCTTCCTCCAGGAGACCGGACAGGTGGATGAGATCGAGTCAAGCAACGAAATCAACTTCCTCCGGCAGTGGGAGGAGGAGGTGCGCCGAAACCGGCCCCTGACCCTTAAACAGCGCCTTCAGCAGCAACTCCAGGAGGCCATCGCACGGGAGGAGTTCGAGCGGGCCGCGGAGATCCGGGACCAGGTCCGGAAACTGGAACGAAACGAGCGGTAAATCCTGACCCACGGTTCTTTCTGATGCCTCTCGTCTCCGTCGCCATCGCCAACTGGAACGGCATCCGCTACATCCGGCGATGCCTGGATGCGGTGTTCGGGCAGACCTACCCGGAGATCGAGGTCATCGTCGTGGACAACGGCTCTGCGGACGGCTCGAAAGAGGTCATCCGGAACGCCTATCCCCAGGCGAAACTGATCGAGAACCCGGCGAACAGAGGGTTCGGCGCGGCCTACAATCAGGCCATCCGGGCCTCGCGCGGCGCTTACGTGCTCGTCCTCAACGCGGACGTCTTCCTGGACCCGGATTTTGTCCGTGTCGCAACATCCTGCATGGAGAGAGACACCCGGATCGGGACGGTGGCGGGCTGCGTCTACCGGGATGGGACGCAGGAGGTCATGAACGTCGGCGTCTACCTGAGAAAACGCCTCTCCCTCGTCAACAGCGCCAACGTGGACCGGGAGGAGTTCGTCTTCGGCTCCACCGGCGCCCTGCCGTTTCACCGACGGGCGATGCTGGAGGACATCAGGGTCTTCGACGAATACTTCGATGAGTCCTATTTCGCCTATCAGGAGGACATCGACCTGGCCTGGCGCGCCCAGTTGCGGGGGTGGAGATGCCTCTACGCGCCGGAGGCCACGGCCCACCACGTGGGCTCGGCCTCCGTGGACGGCCAGGTCCGGCTGATCGACAAGCCCCCCTTCTTCCAGCGCCACGTCCTCAAAAACCGCTACATGACCCTCACCAAGAATTGCTCGCCGGGCGTCTTCCTTTTTTTGCTCCCCTCCCTCCTGCTGACCGAACTGTTGGCATGGCCCTATTTCCTCCTGAGACACCCGTTCCGGGTGCCTTATCTTGTCCTTGCCGTCGTCGACTATCTCCGCCTGCTGCCGCTCACGCTCCGCAAGAGGCGCCTCATTCAGGGCCGGCGGCGGGTGAATGACCGCTACATCCGGCAGTTCTTCAAAGGATTCTGACCCTGCGCCGAATCAAGGTCCTGCACGTCATCACCCGCCTGTCCGTGGGGGGCGCCCCCCAGAACATGCTCGCCGTCGCCGGAGGGCTGGACAGAGATCGCTACGAGGTCTCCGTGGCCTGCGGGACAGGTGACCCCTCGGAGGGGAGCCTGATGGACCGCGCGGCGGCGATGGGGATTCCGGTCCGCCTCATTCGCGGGCTCCAGCGCGAGATCGCCCCCCTGAGGGACACCCTCACCTTCTGGCGTCTCCTCCGATTCATCCGGAGGGGCGGATACCAGATCGTCCACACGCACATCTCCAAGGCCGGCGTGCTGGGCCGTCTGGCCGCGGCCGCCTCGGGCGTCCCGGTGATCCTGCACACCTACCACGGGGACGTGTTCCAGTCCTACTTCAGCCCGTTCAGGAGCCGCCTCCTGCTGACATTCGAGCAGGTCGCCGCCGCCGTCTCGGACCGGCTGATCGAGGTCAGCCGCGCCACGCTGAAACGCCACGTGGCCTACGGCGTCGCGCGCCCTGGCCGGTTCGTCGTCATCCCCAACGGCATCGACCTGACCCCGTTCGACCGGCCAGCCCCCGATGCCTGCGAGGCCCGGGCGCGGCTCGGCCTCCCCCTGAAGGCCCCGGTCGTCGGGACGGTGGCCATGCTCGTCCCGGTGAAACGCATCGACGTCCTCCTCATCGCCATGGAGACGGTCCTCCGCAAACTCCCCGACGCCGCGCTGGTGATCGTCGGCGACGGCAATCAGAGAACCCTCCTCGAAGGCCGGGCGGGCGTCCCCTCGCTCTGCGGGCGCGTCCGCTTCCTCGGCCTCCGGGACGACGTCCCGGCCCTCATGTCCGCCTTCGACGCCCTGGTCCTGTCGTCCGACGAGGAGGGCTGCCCCACCTCGCCCATCGAGGCGATGGCCGCCGGACGCCCCGTCGTGGCGACCGACGTGGGCGGCGTCTCCGAGGTCGTGAAACACGCCGAAAACGGGCTCCTGGTCCCCCGACGGGACCCGGATCGCCTGGCCGACGCCATCCTCTCCCTCCTCCAGTCCCCCGACCGGGCGAGGACGATGGGCCTCAGGGGGCGGCAGATCGCGCAGGAGCGGTTCGACGTGCGGCAAATGGTGGCGCAGGTGGACGCGCTCTATCGGGAGCTGCTCCGCGAGAAGGGAATTGAAAACCCGTGATCCGGGTACCGTGGACCGTGATTCGTAAAAACCAAGACAAATCGGGTGGAGAGGGAACGGATCACGGATCACGAACCACGAACCACGAGAATTTATGATCTTAGTCACCGGCGCCACCGGCTACGCAGGCCCCTTCGTCGTGGAGGCCCTGCTCCGGGCGGAGGAGGAGGTCAGGGTGCTGGTGCGGCGCACGAGCGACACCGCAGCCATCCGGAAGGCCCGCCCGGAGATCGCCGTTGGGGACCTGGAGGAGGACCGCTCCCTGCTGGACGCCCTGGACGGCGCGGAGGCCCTCGTCGCCGTCTCGCACATCCGCCACGCCCCGGCCCTGGTCCGGGCCTGCGCGGCCCGGGGGGTGACGCGGGCCGTCTTCTTCAGCTCGACCCGCCTGACCTCAAAAGTCCCCTCCCCCACCGTGCAGGAGGTGATCGCCGGGGAGGCCGCGGTGACCGGGTCCAGGCTCGACTTCACGCTCCTCCGCCCCACGATGATCTACGGCCCTGGCGACGACCGGAACATCTCCCGCCTCCGGCGGCACATCCGGACGCGCCGGATTATCCCGGTGTTCGGGAGCGGGGAGCGCCCCCAGCAGCCCGTCTTCGTCCGGGACGTGGCGCAGGCCGTGCCCCAGGCGCTCTGCCGGGCCTCTACCGTTCGGAAGGCCTACGTCCTGGCCGGCCCCAGGCCGATCTCCTACATCCGCCTGATCGACGCCATCGCGGAGGCGGAAGGCCGGTGGATCGTGAAGGTCTATCTCCCTGTCCGGGTGTCCGCCTGGGTCGTCGGGGCCTACGAGCGATCTTCGAGCGCCCCTCGCATCACCGCCGAGCAGGTCCGGAGATTCGACGAGGCCAAGGCCTTTGACGTCTCCGACGCCCGGCGGGACTTCGGCTACGACCCGGTCCCCTTTGAGGAAGGGCTCAGATTAAGCAATGAGTCCTCCTGAGTAAAAGCAAAGAACAGGGCTTTTGCCTTTACTCAGGACTCAGGACTCAGGACTTTTTTGCTCGTCACTCATCACTGTCTATGCCTGCTGACTCAACCTGGACGTTTTTCGGCGCGGCCCTCGTGTCCGCCGTCGTGACCTTCTTTGTCCGGAGGTTCGCCCTGCGGGCCCGCCTGCTCGACATCCCGAACGAGCGGAGCTCCCACACGGTCCCGGTCCCGCGCCTCGGCGGCGTGGGCCTGGTGTGCGGGATCTGGGCCGTGGCGGCGGCCACGGCCACCATAAGAGTCCATCCGACGCTCTGGATGACGCTCTTCAGCACGCTCCCGCTCTACCTGCTGATCTACGACGACCTCCTCGCCGCCTTCGGCAAACACATGAAACAGATGCCGAAGTTTGCGACCCAGTTCACGGCGTCCATCCTGCTCATCCTCAAGTCGGGCTTTATGCTGCAGACCATCACCCTCCCTGCCATAGGACAGTTTCACCTCGGATGGGCCGCCATCCCCGTGACGTTCCTCTGGCTCCTCTATGTCACGAACATCTACAACTTCATGGACGGCATCGACGGCCTGGCGGGCAGCCAGGGCCTCCTGATCGCCGCGACCCTCTTCGCCATCGCCGCCAGCGCCGGTTCGCCCGCCCTGCCGATCCTCGCCCTGGCCTTGGCCGGCGCGTCGATGGGATTCCTGGTCTTCAACCGCCCCCCGGCCAGCATCATCATGGGCGACGTGGGGAGCGCCTTCCTCGGCTTTCTGCTGGCCGCGTGCGGCGTGCTCGGCGAGCGGGAGGGCGTCTCGTTCCTGACCATGCCCATCCTGCTCGGCCCGTTCCTGTTCGACGCGACCTACACGCTCCTGCGGAGACTGCTCCGGGGGGAGAACATCTTTCAGGCCCATCGCCTCCACCTCTATCAGCGGCTCGTCCGCCTCGGCGTCTGCCCTGCGTGGGTGGACCTCCTGTATGTCTTGGCCCTCCTCCCGTGCGGCCTCAGCGCGATCTTCCTGCACCGGGGCAGGGCCGTGGCCTCGCTCGCGGCATTCGCGGCCTTCCTGGCCTTCGGCGTCTCCGGTACACGGTGGGTGGAGCGAAAGTGGAATCAACTACAGGAGTCAGGGGTCAGGGACCAGGCCCCCGACACCCGACACCCGACACCCGACACCTGATCTTATGACCTACGAAACCCTCATCGCCCGGCGCTACCTCCGCTCCATCCGGGGCCGGGGCCGCATCTCCGTCACCGCCTGGATCGCGGTGTTCGGCGTGGCCCTCGGCGTGGCCGCCCTCGTCATCGTCCTCTCCGTGATGAACGGGTTCGCGGGCGTCGTGCGCGACCGCCTCCTCGGCGTCAACGCCCACGTGACCGTCCGGAAGGTCTACGGGGAGAGAATCCCGGACTACGCGCGGGTGACAAAGGCCGTCGCCCAGGCAAACCCCGCCGTCATCGGGGCCTCCCCCTACGTCCAGAGCGAAGGGATGATCTGCGCGAAGGAGCGCATCGCAGGGGTGGTCATCCGGGGCGTGGAGGCGGCCTCTCTGGGGACCGTGAGCGATCTGGTCAAATACACGGACGAGAAGACGCTGGACCTGAAGGACCGGACGGTGGACGGCCGGCCCGTGGGAGGCATGGCCATCGGGCGCTACCTGGCCGACAGGCTGGGCGTGGAGCCCGGAGGGGAGGTCTTTCTGGTGGTGCCGGAGTTTTCGTCCTCCGGCGCGCCGGTCACGCCCCGCTACTGGAGGTTCATCGTGACCGGCGTCTTCAACACGGCCTATTATGAGTTCGACTCCGGCCTGGCGGTCATCTCCCTCCAGGCCGCGCAGCGCATCCTCGGCTGGGGGGACGAGGCGTCCGGAATTCGGGTGAAGGTGAGGGACCCACTCGACGCAGACGCCGTCGCCGAGGCCGTCCGGGGGGAGTTGAGGCCGCTCGACCCCGGCCTCTACGCCACCTCCTGGGTCCGTGAGAACGGCAACCTGTTCGTCTGGATCAGGCTGGAGAAATGGTTCAGCTTCCTGGCCCTCAGCCTGATCGTGCTCGTGGCCTCCTTCAACATCATGAGCATCCTGTCCATGATCGTCATGGACAAGCGGCGGGAGATCGGCATCCTGAAGGCGATGGGGGCCACCCGCAAGAGCCTCCAGCGCATCTTCACGCTCAACGGCCTGACCGTGGGCCTGTCCGGCGTGGCCCTCGGAGACCTGATCGGGTTCACCCTCTGCTACCTCCAGCAGCGCTACGAGCTGCTCTCCCTGCCGGGGGACGTCTACATCATCAGCGCCTTCCCGGTGGACATGCGCGCCGCCGACTTCGCGGCCATCTCCGGGGCCGCCCTGCTCATCTGCTACCTGATGGCCCGCTTCCCCGCCCGCAGCGCCGCCGCCCTGGAGCCGGTGGAGGCGATTCGCTACGAGTGAAGGCAACGATGAAGTATGAGCGATGAACGATGAACAAAACCATCTGCCTTTTCGTTCATCGTTCATCATTCATCGTTCTGCGTTGCTTTTGTTCACGCCCACGCCCCCTTCGCCATCAATCCCCCGTCCACGCACACATACTCCCCCGTCATAAATGACGCCCGGCCGCTCGCCAGGAACAGCGCCACCTCCGCGACCTCCTCCGGCCTCCCGATCCGCCCGATGGGGTGCGCCGCGTCCATCTTCGCCCGGACCGCCTCCTCCTTCTCGCCGGAGACCCGGACGGCCTCCGCCACCAGCGGCGTGTCGATCGTCCCCGGACAGATCGCCAGCACTCGAATCCCGTCCGCCGCGTAGTCCAGCGCGAGCTGCCGGGTCAGCGACAGCACCCCCCCTTTGCTGGCCGCGTAGGCCGGCACCTTCGGGGCCGACTGCAGCCCCTGAACGCTGGCCGTGTTGAGGATCACCCCGCCCCCTCGCCTCCGCATCTCCGGGATGCAGTACTTGCTCATCAGAAAGTGGCTCTTCAGGTTCACGTCTAAGATGCGGTCCCACACCTCCTCCGGGCACTCGTGCGCCATCAGGTAGCTGTCCGTCGGCTGGATGCCCACGTTGTTGAACAGCACGTCCACGCCCCCGAAGGCCGAGACTGTCTCCCCCACCAGCGCCCGGCACTGCGCCGCGTCGGCCACGTCCGCCTTCAGGAACAGCAACCGCCCGGCCAGCCCGGCGGCGTCCCGCGCGATCTCCTCCCCGGCGGCCCCGTCCACGTCCGCGCAGACCACCCCCGCCCCCTCCCGCGCGAACGCCAGACAGCTCGCCCGCCCGATCCCCTTGGCCCCCCCCGTCACGATGACGACCTTATCCTTGAACGCCTGCATCGCGGCCCTCCTTGAGAATCCGTTTTACAGTGAAACGTCAAACGTCAAACGTCAAACGTGAAAACCGCCTTTGCTTTTTCGTTTCACGTTTCACGTTTCACGTTTCACGTCTTTAGACACGCCTCATACACAGCCTGCGTCTCCCCGGCCATCCGCGCCGCTGAAAAATGCGCCTCGACCCGCGCCCGGCCCTTGCGGCCCATCTCTTCACACCTCGCCGGGTCGCTCAGCAGCCCGATCAGCGCGTCCGCGAGGCGCTCCGCATCCCCCGACGGTACCAGGATCCCCGTCTCCCCATCGACCACGCCCGCCTCCATCCCGTCCACATTCGAGGCCACAACAGGCCGGCCGCAGGCCATCGCCTCCATCACAACGAGTGGAGGCCCCACCTCATAGGCCGACGGCAGGGCAAGGACCTGTGCCCCCCGGATCAGGCCGTGCACGTCCCGCCGTTCCCCGGCAAAGATGATCTTCGCGCCTGACGCCCGTGCGGCCTGCTCCAGCTCCGACCGCAGCGGCCCGTCCCCCACGATCAGAAATCCGGCGTCCGGCACAGCCCGGATTACTCTCGGCGCCGCGTCAATCAACAAAGACAGTCCCTTCTGCTCAGTCAGGCGGCCTACGGTGATCACGACCCTACGGCCCTTCAGAACCTCGTAAACAGTGCCAGAACCAGGTATGAACCGATCGATTTCAATCCCGTTCCAGACGACGGCCAGCCGATCCCGGGGAACCTCAAAAAAACGAACCAGGAGGTTTGCGCTCGATTCGCTAACGGCGATGACGCGGTCCAGGGACGCAACCACAGCGCACTCCAGAAGCCGTCCCCGCAGCGATGCCGTGCGCACCCTCGGAGGGAGATGGTAGGTCGCCACTCTCTTTGAGCCTCCGGCCCACCGCGCGGCCAGGATGCTGTACTGCCCCTGATACGCATTGAAAAGATTGAAATGGATCAGGTCCGCCCCGGCCTCCCGGAACAGCCTCCGCTGCTGCGCCATCCCCGCCACATCCCATTTCCCCCGGACAGGCGCGACGAACCTCACCGCCACATCCAGGTCACGGGCCTTCTCGACCAGCGCCCCCGGCGTGTCGGGGTGGCAGAACAGCGCCGGCCTGAACCGCCCCCGGTCCATCCGCTCCCACAGGATCGCCAGGTAGCGCTCCGCCCCCCCGAAGGTGACGGCCTCGGACACGTAGAGGATTCGGTAAGACATCGCGATATAAGATAGGTAGACAGCCCTAACATCTATGCGGTGCAACGTAAACTTGATGAGGCGATCCTTAAAAATCAGCTTGACAAAACCTCCAATTTTGACTAAAATAGCTATATTAGCAAACACATCTAATTTGGAGGCATATGATGAAGACGAGAACGATTAATTCTACAGAGGCTCAGAACAACTTCGGTCAAATTATTGACGCTGTCGTCCAGGATCACACCCGCTTTATTGTTAAACGTCGTAACATATCTCAGGTAGTAATAATGAGTCTATCGGATCTCTCCCGATTACTATCGGATGCTTCTGAAAGAAAAAAAATGGACAACATGATTCGTGAATTGACACCCGTCTATAATTTAGGTGAAACAGTGGATAAATCCGAATAAGTCAGAGGGGAAAAAAGCGCGTTTGAAAATAACAAGGATCAATTCACCTCAAGAAAGGAGTAAATCCATGTCATATCTGGTACAACCTAAACAAGGGGAGGAACTTAATCGATTACATAAAGAAGATATGCCGATTCATGAATGGTATCGTTTCGTCCTCTCCTTTCCTCCCCATTTAGTTCGCCATTATATCGAAAAATTCAACCTTTCTAAACATCATTGGGTTCTTGATCCTTTTTGCGGTACTGGTACTACACTTGTTGAATGCAAAAAAAATGGGATATCCAGTGTCGGTTTTGAGACGAATCCAATGGTGCAGTTTGCTGCTCAAACTAAAG
>Ga0137796_10000354_pt1 | contig 29009 bp, 28 predicted proteins | sample OV2TP3_FD_97704 | JGI IMG/M metagenome (GOLD analysis project Ga0137796, IMG submission 97704) | reverse complement strand
ATTTGCGAAGTTCTGTTATACCGAGTTTTCGTTCGGGGAAATTCTTAAAGACGGCTTCCTTTTTATCTTTTAACTCTTTGATTTCATTATCCGTTAGCCGTTCTTTCTGTAATACGGGACAACACCAATAGTCCTTTTTCACGCCGCCCGCAATTGATTCAAACCAAACTTCTGCATTTTTGATTGAAAGCTCTTTAACACGATAACGACCTTGGGGAAACACGAAATTGACATTTTTAACTCCACTTTTAATAGATGTTATGTTGATGAACTGGCAAAGAGCAGAAGGATAGCAAATATTCTTCTTAGTTTTAGTGTCTTGTAAGAGGAATACGGGGAGTTTCTTATTTTTCTCTGGAAGATCAATAAATTTGTTGCGCCTGATTTCTCCGATAATTTCACCATTCGCCGGCAAAGGTGGGTCAAATTCTGCTCCAGTAAAGCTTGCTATGGCAGGTTGTAATCGAAGATGTATTTGGGAGTTGGCTTTATCTTTCTTTTTAACCAAGCAAATTGCATCAGCGACAGCCTCAACATTGACTATGCGGATCGGCCCATTGTGAGGTCTTATGGCAAGCACTTTCCCTTGTTGTTGAGATTTTTTGCGTTGCCGTACTTGCCCTTGAAGGTCGCTCTGAAAAAATTTCGTTTTACATCTTTTATTTTTACATTGTTTCCCAACGATTGTTCCGTTCCGCTTTAATTCCTTGAGTTCTTGCTGACAGTGAGGACACTTAACTAAACTTTCCCAATGAGGCTTATATTGACGAATTTCAACATTCAAAAAACCAGAACCGTTCCGGCGGAGCGCGGTACCGCATTTTTTACATTTGATTTCACCGTTTCCTTTGAGACTTTCAGGTTTTATATAGAGATTACATTTTTTATTAGGGCAAAAAATCTGCCAGAAAGATTTCTTAATAAATTGACTTCGCCACGACTTTCGCCAGCTCTGCCTTGAAGATTCGAGAATACGGACAAGAGGCTGTTTTCGGCTTCCTTTAAATTCAGGCCAGTTCGGAGCCAATTCTTTTAATGCCACGGTAAACTCGTTCATGACCGTTTTGCCGTTTGCGTCCCGGACAGGATTACCCCTTTCATCGCAACGGGCATGTTTTTCGATATCAATGAAAACATGATCACGCCATTGATGGGGCGGCAAAGCGGCAAGTAAGGCGGCGTCCTGTACGTGATGCTCCAATGATTCTTCCGAACGCTTCATGGGAAAATTTTCCTGGCCGTTTTGGTCGCGGCGCCAGGAATTGCGCAGACGTGAAGTCATCCACCCTTCCGCGCGTTGCATCAGAGGTAAATCGCCTTTGGGTGTGATCACAGGCAACTCGTCTTCTTTAAATCCGTGGGCCTCAAACATTTTCCTTATACCTTGTATAAACTGGCGCGGCATGGCCCCGGCTCTGGCTAATGCGGTGGGATCGTTGGGGAATGGATCACCTTGTTTCCAGTTAGCTAATGCGGCAAACTCGTTTCTTTGTTCATCAGTTAACCTCTCTAGGGGAATTCCCAATGCCTTAAAGGATTCCAGATTCTCAATCTTCCCGCCATGGGATCCCAATAATAAAATGTCTTTTTTACGGGCCGGCATACGGGAGTTAAGCCGCACACGCTTTTCAAACTCCTGCCAGGATGGTTTTATGTGCTGGCTCCAAAGATATGGAATTGAGTTGCGCTTACCATCATTGCAATTATGGCAACTACACACAAGGTTGACATCGCGGATATCTGGACCGCCCCATGATTCAGGAAAAATATGATCCTCGGTGACCTGATCGACAGAAATGTCTGTGTCGCAGTAAATACACTTGCCGAAAGCTTCCTCATGCAATAATGCTTTTATGGATCGTCTCTCGGTTTTTGTCTGCTCTCCTTTCTTGGTCCGATTTGTGCTTTGCGGCTTTGGGATTTCCAACGTAATATACTTAATTTGTCTTGGATCAGGAACGACTTTTGAACCGTCCGGCCTTCGCCTTCTGGCCTTGAACAATAGATATTCCAACCTTGCCAAAACACGCTGTTGATGCTGTTCTCTGCGGGGATTGCGCACACTACGCGCCTTGATTGTCCATGGATCAATTCCTTGATCAAACATGGTTTCGCCTTTAGCCGCTTTGTCCAGACAGGCTGAACAGAGCCGGTGGCGTCCTTTCGGCTTAACCGCAAGCAGATCGGTCAACTGCTTCTTCATCTCCTCCTTAATAACAGGATGCCCGCCTTTTCTAAGTTCTGTAAAAACTTCTGAAACCTTCTGGCTTAAATTTTTCCAAAATTGATTGTCTTGCGAAACATTTTCTTGAGGTACATCCTTTTTCCAGATGTCTTCAAATTTTTTACTTTCCTCTTTTGTCAGTTTGCGGGGTTTCTGGCCTACCAATTTAACGTGAAGGTTTTTGATCTTTTGATTGGCCTCCTCCGAGCCGGCGCGCCAGTTGTCGAAAAGCCCGGCAAATTCCCTTTGTTTATCTTTGGGAATTCCAAAATGGCGGCACGAATTCAAAAATCTCTGCCGCGCCTCCGCCGGATTTTTCAAACCTTCCTGCCATAAATCTGCTAATCGTCCTTTCCGCTCTTTGGCTAAATGCGCCGAAGAAGGCGGAACCTCATAAACCCGCAGATTGTTGACAGCGGCCAGGTACGCTTTCTTGCGGTTTTTTGATTTCCGGGCGCAGGTTTTGCCGCACCACGCACATCCGGACTCGACTCGGTTGTCAAACCGTGGTGCACGTACAACTTTGTTAATCAGTCCCTTGGGATTCTTACGCGGGTCAAAATCCTGGTCAAGATCCCCTGCCAACGCCCGCTGCCATTTTGTTATTAAATCTTTCTTGGTCTGCGCTTCGAGCGTGCTGATCGAGTTTATGAAAGATTCAATAACCTGATTAAGCAATTGAACCTTTTCTCTGCGGTGAACGGCCTTGCGCCGTTGAGGGGATCGATTGCAGGCTTGATCAAATTGTGGTTTTAATTCCTCATAATCAACCTTCTCTTTTCCGCGCCAGCTTTGATCTTCGTCTTCCGAAGCAACTTCTCGCCGTTCAACTTGAGCTTTAATCTTTTTCTTAAAATCATCCGGACTGTTTCTAAGAGCGGAAGAGGCAAGAAAATCCTCTAATTGAGCGTCTGTCAGCTCTTCCAAATCAGCATCACTGTAGCTGTACCCCCGCTTCTGGAAAATGTGGGTCAGCGCAATGACAAATGAAGCCGAATCAGTGCACTTGCCGTTTTTGACAGCTTCAATCCAAGTTGGCAGAAGAAAATTGGGATTATCAGATTCTTTTTTGTAATTTGTTTTCGCGTCCAATTGTTTTTTACCCACCTTATACTCGAAAGGCTGGCACTGAAATTTCTCGTCGCGCATTAGCACGTAAGGATCGGGAAGGCGTTTATCTCTGGGGAGGGAAACCGGTCTTTTTAACCACGAAGCCATATCAATATTTTTGGTTGGATCGGGCTGACGCAGAATCCATGAACGAAGGCGGGCAAGACGTATCTTCTTGGCACGGCGGGTCCGTCTTCCACGACGATTATCCCGGCGGTCTTTTAAAGTGGCGGCGTGGAAATCACAGAAAACTTCCGCATGTCTGATTTCATTAACAATTTTTCCATTTTCTTCACGGCCCTGTTCAACGGCGATCCCACCCTTGCCTTCGCCAAAATCGATCCCTATACGGGTAGACAACAGGAATGGTTTTACTTTTTCTTTGAGGAGGCGTTGCCGCCAAGTGGTGGTTTCAATTTCTTGAGTGATCATTTTGACTGATAAAAGGAGCCTCTACCTTATCGGTGATAGAGGCTCGAACCCTTGCCCTCGGAGCCGATACCCCGTTTGGAAGGCGGGACTTTCGATAACTCGTAATCCCTCTGCTGGGTTACAGAGGGGCGACTACGGTGCCGCCTACGCTACGCGTTGACGCCGCTTAACATCCATTTAGCCACTTCTTTCGAAGCGTTTACAGGTTTTCGCGACGTCTGGGCTTCTTTCACTGTGGTGAGTTTAAGGTAACACAAAAAAGACTTTTTGGCAAACAGATTAAAACGGCGGGACAGGTGGAGGCCGGGCGTGTCGGAGCTAAAGACTGCCTCACACACCTCGGCCCGATTGTGATCATCGCGTTTTTGCTCTTATGGCTCCTGACAAAAAAGAGTCGATGGGAATCAGCGCACACTGGCGCTCGCAGAAAATCAGGTGCTGGAGGGTGAAAAGGGGCAAGAAGATTGTCTTCCTTGTACATTTATTGTTTGATCCTTTTTTGAGCTTCTTTTTCTTTTAAATAGTTATGGCCGGAGACAATCGGCCTTTTGAGCCGTTTTTCGAGGGCTTTTCGGGCATCACCCGCAATCTTGCCTCCGACTCGGGCATCGGTCTTGAGCTTAGGGACACCCCGAGAATCTTCATTGCGGTGAATTTCCGTTGTGGCGCGCTCGCCTAACATCGTAAAAATCAATTCAAAATCATCCATGTGATCCCTTAGATCCTCACGCTTAAGCCTTTTGATCTCTTTATACTGGCTAGGGGTGATTCCAAATGTCGCTTTGGATATTTCCGCGGTCAATATTTCATAATCTTTCTCTTCTTTCGCGCCGCGATTTTGCCATTCGTCGGTAAGCTCTTCTCTAATGGCAATACCGCGCATGCGCTTCTCGATCCAGTCATCGCTGTACCCTTTCAATTTATAGAGAATTCTTGTCCTTTTTGTGGCCAACTCCGGATTTTCGATTTCCTGAATGCGCTCATAGCCCACTTTGGCGAGCCAGCGTTTGAAGGGTTCGGCTTTGGGGGAGGGAATGGACTGGATGATACGAAAGATGCCTTCGGTGTCGGCACAGTCGGTTTCATACTTCTTTCCGTCAGAGGCCATTAATTTCAGTTGTCGACAAAATGTCGACAACTCAATACCGGCTTCATCTTTCTCACGAACCTTCATTTTGTACCAATAGTCGCGTGGATTGGCACTATCAGTCAGGACCTCGACAACATCGACCACGGAAAACCACCACTCGTTATTGTGCAAGGTTTTTCTAATCTTCCTTCCTTTAAATATAGCGATTTTGGTGTCTGTTGGCATCAAACGAAAACTCCTTTCCGTCCTGACCAGTTCGTCGGAATTCCCGACATACTGCCTTTTCTTCAAGCTCGCCCTCCTGAAAGACATTTCGGATATGCTCGGTAATGGTGGTTCGGCCGAATTTTTTTCTTTCCGTCATCGGTTTTATAGATAATAATTTGCGGTTCCTTACTCTTCATATTCATCACCTCGCCGAGATTATCACATAGGAGGAAAGAGATTATTTTATACTTTCCTAATGCTGCAAGAAATCCTTTAAATACTCTCCGGTGTAGGAAGCCTTGCACTTGATGATTGCCTCCGGCGGGCCGCAGAAGACCACCTCTCCTCCCTTATCCCCGCCTTCGGGCCCCAGATCAATGATGCAGTCCGCATTTTTGACCACCTCCAGATTGTGCTCGATGACCAAAACCGTGTTGCCGCGGTCCACCAGCCGTTGCAAAACATGGATCAGCTTCTCCACGTCGGCAAAATGCAGACCCGTTGTGGGTTCATCGAGGATGTACAGGGTCTTTCCCGTGGCGACCTTGCACAGCTCGCTGGCCAGCTTGACGCGCTGGGCCTCTCCCCCGGAGAGGGTCGTGGCGGACTGCCCTAATTGGATATAGCCTAAACCCACATCGTCCAAAGTCGTGAGGATCCCCCGCACGCGCGGGAGGTTCTCAAAGACCTTCAGAGCCTGCGCGACCGAGAGGTTCAGAACACCAGCGATATTTTTTTCTTTGAATTCCACCTCCAAGGTCTGCTCATTGAACCGCAACCCGTGGCAGAGCTCGCATTCCACATACACATCGGGGAGAAAATGCATTTCAATCTTCTTGATCCCGTCGCCTTGGCAGGCCTCGCAACGGCCGCCTTTGACGTTGAAGCTGAACCGGCCGGGTTTGTAGCCGCGCATTTTGGCCTCGGGCAGCTGGCTGAAAAGCTGGCGGATGAGCGTGAAGACCCCGGTGTAGGTCGCAGGGTTCGAGCGCGGGGTCCTTCCGATCGGAGATTGATCGACGACAATGACCTTATCGAGATGCTGGATCCCTTCGATCTTTTTATGGGCGCCGGGCTTTTCCTTGGAATGATAAAGCCTCTGGGCCAGGGCCTTAAACACGATATCATCGACGAGAGTGGATTTTCCGGAGCCGGACACACCCGTCACGCAGACAAACGCCCCCAGCGGAATCGACACGTCGATCCCTTTTAAGTTGTGCTGGCGGGCTCCCAAAATTTTCAGATGATTGGTACGGACAATATCGCGGCGCCTCAAAGGGATGGGGATTTTCAAATGACCCCGCACATACTGGCCGGTCAACGATTCTTCGCATTTCAATAAATTGGGAAGGTCCCCAGCATAGATCACTTTTCCCCCCAATTCCCCGGCGCCCGGGCCCAGATCAATCACATAATCCGCGGCCCGAATCGTGGCCTCGTCGTGCTCGACCACAATCAAGGTGTTGCCCAAATCCCGCAGGGCGTGCAAAGTGGACAAAAGGCGTTCGTTGTCTTTTTGGTGAAGCCCGATGCTGGGCTCATCCAAAATATAAATGACGCCCACCAGCCCCGAGCCCACTTGGGTGGCCAAGCGGATGCGCTCGGCCTCGCCTCCGGAGAGCGTTGAGCTACGGCGGTCCAGCGTCAGATATTCCAGACCCACATTGATGCAAAAATCCAGGCGCCGGAGGATCTCCTTTAAGATCTGCTCGCTGATGATCTTCTGATCGTGCGTCCAATCGAGGCCGGTAAAAAAGTTCCTGGCCTCCTTAATAGAGAAAGAGGCGACCTGAGTGATGTTGTATCCGTTGATTTTAACGGCCAGGGATTCTTTCTTCAGCCGCGCTCCCTGGCAATGAGGGCAGGGCAGAACCGACATGTATTTAGCGATTTCATCTTTGAGCCAGTCGTTGTCGGTCTCTCGAAAAAGCCGTTCCAAATAACCGATAGACCCCTCAAACGTTCGTCCCCAGATCTCATCGGAGGACCCGTACAAAACAGTCTTTCGAAATTTCTTGTCGAGGTCTTTAAAGGGCCGGGAGGGATCGACGCCGTAGATCTGCCCCAGCTCTCTTAAAACGGCCCGGTGATACATGAGATACCCTCGGCCACCCTTTCGCCAAGGGGCAATGGCCGCGACCCACGGCTTCGAGGAATCCGGAACGATCATCTCCGGATCGATTTCCATCTTTGTGCCCAAACCGTTGCAGACGGGGCAGGCGCCATAAGGAGAATTAAACGAAAAAATCCGCGGCTCCAATTCCGAAAGGCTGATGCCGCAGTCCATACAGGCGTATTTTTCACTAAAGGCACAATCAGGCCCTTTGCCGTTAAAGTCGATCACCACCTGTCCCTCTCCGGTTGCGAGGGCGGTCTCCAGAGAATCGGTCAACCGTTTTTTGACGCCGGCTTTCATGGTCAGACGGTCCACCACCACCTCGATCTGATGAATTTTAAATTTATCCAGCTTGATCCGGTCGTGGACGTCGACCATCTTTCCATCCACGCGCAGTCGGGCAAAGCCTGCCTTGGCCACCTTCTCTTGGATTGTTCGGTATTCGCCCTTGCGGCCCCGGATGAGAGGAGCCAGAATATTGACCGAGGTACCTTCTTTAAGCTTCAGCATCTGCTGGGCGATCTCCTGAGCGGACTGGCGTTCGATCTTGCGGCCGCATTGCCAGCAGGTGGGCGTTCCTACCCGGGCAAAAAGAAGCCTCAGATAATCGTAAATCTCGGTTTGGGTTGCGACCGTCGAGCGGGGATTGCGGCTGGTTGTTTTCTGTTCGATGGAAATCGTCGGGGAAAGGCCTTCGATGGATTCCACCTCCGGCTTCTGGAGCTGCTCCAAGAACTGCCTCGCATAGGCCGATAGGCTCTCCACGTAGCGGCGCTGACCCTCGGCATAAATCGTATCAAAGGCCAGCGAGGATTTCCCCGACCCGCTCAACCCCGTCACTACGACAAATCGATTCCGCGGGATCTTGAGATCGATATTCTTTAAATTGTGCTCTTTGGCCCCGCGAATGACAATGCAGTCGTTTTGCATGAAGATTGATCCTATGGAACAAATTCTATTTTTGATACAAAACAACCCCACCACCCCTTTCGTCCAGAATCGGACCGCCGGGGCTGTGGGGTTATCTTTAGGACTTGTGCTTTGGGAAGGGTTATCTTCTCTTTTTTCTCTTCTGCCCCCCACGAACCATCTTGGCGCAGGAGATATCACCGTGTTTGTCGATGAAGTACAGGTATCCTTGCTGTTTCTTGATGCCCACCTTGGCCACCTTATGAGCCTTGCCGCCTCTTTTATTCCCGCGGGCCATAAGGGCGCAAGAGACATCGCCTTGCTTGTCGACGAAATACAGATACCCTTTCTGCTTTTTGACGCCAACCTTAGCCACTTTTTTCGCTGCCATAGTTTCACCTCCCTCCTTTTCTGTTTTTACGTTCCGACTTTGATTCCGCCAAAAAACTGTTTGAGAGTCTGGATAGCCGATAAAACCGCCAAATAACTGGTCTTGGGATTGTCCGGGCAGACCGCATTGTCCGTGCGGGTCGTGATCCGGCCGAAATCTCCGGTGACCTCAATCTCATGCGAATTCGTTTTGTAATCGGGTGAGGTGATGATGCGGATCGACATCTTTTCTTGAACGCCGGAGGCCAAGGCAATGGTGGCAGCGACGTTGATATTGTGAGGGAATAATTTTACGGCGGTGTCGACATCTCCGTCAAAAATGACCGTTTCCTGGGTGATCTCACTGAGGTTCATTCTCTTCTCTACAACGGAAGGGCCGCTGAAAAATCCCGCCGGGGGTTTTCGGGTCGTGAGCGTGATGCTGGAGATTTTTGCCAGGCCGGCCGCCTTGATGGCATCAATGCCGGCGATCGCCCCCGAGGGGATCAAAATTCTGCATCCGTTTTTTTCGGCCAGACGAAACAAGTCCCTGCGGCCTAAAAGCTTTCCAACACTCATGGATAAAACGTTCTTCTTGGAGTTCAAAGCTTCTTTGATGATTGTGTACGTATCGTCCGCATTCACTGCTTCAATGACAAATTCGGAGCTGTTCAATAAATCCGCATAAGACTTCTTAAAGGCCCGAGGAGAGATCTTTTGGGCCAGCTCTTGAGCCTTCTTAAGATCAATATCATACACCGCCGCCAGCCGGCAGTCATCCTTTAATTCGGTCGTGATGCTTTTGGCCATTCTCGAACCGATGGCCCCGCAGCCCACGATCCCTATCTTTGCTTTCTTTTTTTGAGGCTTCATGAAACACGCACGCAGATGTTATCGATCAAACGGGTCTGCCCAAACCAAACGGCCAACGCAATGAGGATATCGCCTGAGAGAACGGTCAAAGGCTTCAAATTCTTGTGATCAACACACTCGATGTAATCGATGCGGCTTAAAGGCGCATGGGACTCAATGAGGTTTTGGATCATCTTGATTGCCCGTTGGGAATCACGCTCTCCCTTAAGAATCATGGCCTTGGCCGCGGTTAAGGCCTTAAAGAGGATTGCGGCCTCCTGACGCCTCGTCGCATCAAGGTAAGAGTTTCGCGAGCTCATCGCCACGCCGTCTTTTTCCCGAATGGTGGGCAGGACCTTGATTTTAACCGCGACGTTCAAATCTTCCGCCATCTTTTTGATGATGACCGCTTGTTGCGCGTCTTTCTCACCCAGATACAGCACATCCGGCAAAACGATGTTGAGCAGTTTGAGGACAACCGTTGCGACCCCGCGGAAGTGCCCCGGCCGAAATTTGCCGCACAAGACATCCGACAGCTCTTCGACCTCAACATGCGTCAAGTATCCTTCCGGATAGATCTCCTCGGCCGACGGACGAAAGATTATATCAACTTTTTCCTTTTTTGCCAACAATTCGTCTCTCTTGAGGTCTCGAGGGTAACGGCGAAAATCTTCGTTAGGACCGAATTGTTTGGGGTTGACAAAGATGCTGACAACCGTGAGATCATTGTCTTTCTTACTTTTTCGGATGAGAGACGCATGCCCTTCATGCAGAAAGCCCATGGTGGGGACAAAGCCGATGGTTTTGTTTGTGCGTTTGGCCTCGCGGCTTAAACGCCTCATGAGGGAGATGCGAGAAACGATTCGCATAAGGTGAGATCCCGGACTAAATCCGGCTCAATCTCCTTTAAGGGAACCATCACAAAATCCCTCTGCAGCATTCTCGGATGAGGGATGATGAGCTTTTGCGTTGTGATTTTTTGTTGGTCATAAAGCAGGATGTCGATATCGATTGTCCGCGGGCCGTTTCGGACCGTTGCCACACGGCCGAGGCGTCTTTCGATCGCTTGGCTTAGAGCCAGAAGCTCCTGAGGGGTAAGATGGGTTGTCGCCTTCAAAACCGCATTGAGAAATCTGCCCTGCACCACCCCGCCCACGGGTTCTGTTTCAATGACGTGCGAGGCCTTCTCGATTCTCACACCGTGCTCTTTCAACAAACGAACAGCATCTTGGATATTTTGTTCCCGATCCCCCAGATTGGATCCCAGTCCTAAATAAATGACGGCCATTATAAAACCCCACTTAATCTCTCCACGGCCTCATTGATTTTTTCCTTCGAGACCGTCAGCGTCATCCGTATATACCCTTCTCCCGATTCCCCAAAACCGATGCCAGGCGTGACCACGATATTGGCCTGATCTAGGAAAAGTTTAGCGACTTCCAGCGAATCGTTAAATTTCTTGGGTATCTTGGCCCAGACATAGAACGTGGCTTGCGGGGCGGTGATTTTCCAGCCAAGATTACGCAGTCCATTCACCAGATAATCCCGACGTTCCTCATACAACATTCTCAGGTCCTGAAGTTCTTCCTCCGGTGTCTTTAACGCCGCGATCCCGGCGATTTGAATCGCCTGAAAAATTCCTGAATCCACGTTGGATTTGACTTTGGCCAAAGTGGAAATCAGTTTCTCGTTGCCGCACGCCCAGCCCAGCCGCCAGCCGGTCATGTTAAAGGTCTTGGAGAAGGAATGAAATTCAATCGTCAGGTCTTTGGCCCCTTCAATTTCCAGAAGGCTTAAAGGCTTTTGTCCCTCATAATAGATCTCGGAGTAGGCCAAATCCGAAACCAAAATGATTCCTTTCTCTTGGGCGAGGCGCACCAGCTGCGTGTAAAATTCCCGCGAGGCAACCGCCGCCGTCGGATTGTTGGGATAATTGACAAACATCAATCGGGCCCCATGGACTTTCTCAATCCTCGAGAGGTCCGGCAGAAAATCATTCTTGGCTTTCAAAGGAATATAGACGGGCCGTCCGCCGGCCAAAATCGCAAAAGCCCGATAACCCGGATAACAGGGTTCGGGAATAATGACTTTATCCTTGGGATTGACGAGCCCCAGAAGCAGATGGGCCAGTCCTTCTTTGGAGCCGATGCAAGGATAAATCTCGGTGTCGGAATTAAGCGTGAAGGCGAATCGCCGCTGGCACCAGACGGCGATGGCCTGGCGCAGATCCGGCAGCCCCGCATCCAGCGCATAATGATGATTGCTACCATCGCGAGATGCCTCCTGGAGGGCCTGCACGATAGGAGGCGGCGTCGGCGAATCCGGATCTCCGATGCCTAAGTCAATAATGTCTTTGCCTTCGGCAATGGCCTTTCGCTTGGCCTTGTCGATCTCGACGAATAAATAGGGCGGCAGCTCTTTGAGCCGGTCAGAAAACTCGATCGGGGTTGGCACTCAAAGTCCTTCCTTAGGAGATCCTCAGCACATCCTGCATATCAAACAGACCCTTCTTTTGAGTCGTAATGAATTTGGCCGCGAGGAGAGCCCCCTTGGCAAAGATATCCCGCGTTTTGGCCTGGTGGCTGATCGTGATCGTATCGACGCTGCTTTCAAAAATCACCTTGTGGTCTCCGATAGTTTCTCCCTCGCGGATCGATTGAATGTCGGTCACTTTCCGGCCGGAGGCCCCTTCGATGATTTGGGCGATCGTTTTAGCTGTCCCCGAGGGCGCATCCTTTTTATGAACGTGGTGCGCCTCGACAATTTTGATTTGATAATCGCCGCCGAGTTTCCGGGCGGCCTCTTGAGTCAATTGAAAAAGGCAATTGACACCGACGGACATATTCGAGGAAAGGACGATGGGCAGCTTTTGTGAGGCTTTCTGGATCTCCGCGATTTGATCCTCTGAGAAACCGGTTGTGCCAACAACCATCTTTACCTGATGCTGACCACAGGCCTCCAGATGCTCGAGAGTGGCTTGGGGACTGGTGAATTCGATTAAGACATCCGCGGCCTTCAAGGCGGCAGGGTCTTTGCTGATCGAGAGATTATGAATTTTCCGGTGGATTTCAGGATGATCGCTGCGCTCCAGAAGAACCGTCACCTGAAAATCTTTGTCCTCAAAGGCCAAATCCGTAATGCGGCCTCCCATGCGGCCCAGAGCGCCGCTCACGGCGAGCTTGATCATGGTTTTCCCTTCAACAACCCGTATCCTTCATGGCCTTTTTGAGTTTGGCCAGATTCTCCTCGGACATGGCGCAAAGAGGAAGCCGCAGCTCCGGTGAGCACAGTCCCATCAACCCCATCGCGGTCTTGACGGGAATGGGGTTCGTCTCAACAAACATCGCCTTCACCAAGGGAAGAAGTTTATAGTGAAGCGCCTGGGCCTCCTTGATCTTGCCGCCCTCAAAAGTTTCAACGAGCTGCGCGACTGCACCCGGCACGATATTGGCCACAACCGAAATCACCCCCACCCCGCCGATCGTTAAAACCGGAAGCGTCAGGGCATCGTCTCCCGAAAGAAGAAGAAAATCCTTCCCGCACAGATGCTTGATCACGGACATCTGATCCAAAGAGCCCGAGGCCTCTTTGACGCCGATGATATTCTGGCAATCCCGGGCGAGCTGCGCGATCGTAGCCGGCTCAATATTGACCGCGGTGCGGCCGGCGATATTATAAAGGATGATCGGGATATCCACACTCTCGGCGATCTTTTTATAATGAAGATACAGCCCTTTTTGCGTTGGTTTGTTGTAGTAAGGGCTGACCAGCAAAACCGCATCCGCTCCCGCGTGCGCCGCGTGCTTGGTTAAGAGCACGGCCTCCCCGGTTGAGTTGGAGCCGGTGCCGGCGATAACGGGCACGCGCTTGCGGACGGCCTTAATACAGATCTCAATGACGCGCTCGTGCTCGGCCGTGGAAAGAGTCGGAGACTCTCCGGTCGTCCCGCAGGGCACGATCCCGGCGGTTCCGTTCTTGATCTGGAATTCCACCAATTCCTTGAGGCGGACCTCATCCACTGTGCCGTCTTTAAAAGGGGTGACAATTGCGACAATGGAGCCTTGCAATTTAGACATAATATTCTCCCTGAGCCACAAACCGGGCGCTTCCTTTCAGCCAGACATTGGATAGGATTCCCTCGTGAATATCAAAGGTGACATCCAAGACCTCTCCGCTTTTGGTTTTAACCTTCATGGCGGCGCTCTTTTGATTTTGAACGTGCGGGTTCGCTTTACAAAACCCAATGAGACCGGCGGCGACGGCCCCGGTCCCGCACCCCAAGGTCTCGGCCTCCACCCCGCGCTCGTAGGTTCGCAGTTCCACCAGATTTCGATTCAACTGCTCGACAAAATCCACGTTGGTTCCCCGGGGCTTGAAGAAATCATGAAAACGGATCGTACGGCCGATGGTCTCCACAGCGATCTGAGAAAGGCTGTCCACGAAGATCACGGCATGGGGAACGCCCGTGTCGATTGTGCTGGCGTGAAGGAGACGGCCGTTCACCTTGAAGGAAACGTCTGCCCGATAATCTTTCGGATCGCTCAAGCGCACCCGAGCGCACTCACCGTTTGCTGTCGCCTCAATAACCCCCGCCATCGTCTCCAAGCCAAAAATCTTTTTCGATTCGTTATAACGATGAACAATATACGCGGCCAGACATCGCGCGCCGTTCCCGCACATCTCGGCCTCGGATCCGTCGGCGTTGATGATCCGCATTTTATAGTCGGTTTTCTTCGATGGCTCAAGGATGAGCAGCCCGTCCGCGCCGATTCCTGTGTGGCGTGCGCACATCCTAATCGCCAGATGTAGAGACAGATTGCAATCTGTCTCTACATCGTTATCAAGAACCAGAAAATCATTGCCCGCCGCCACCATTTTGGTAAAAGGAATTGTCTTCATCTCAAAAACTCCGGGATGTGCTCCCCGCGGATCAGATCCGCAAAAGTTTCCCGGTCTTTGACCACGGCAAACCGATTGCCTTTGACCATCACCTCGGGAGCACGGGGGCGTTGATTGTAATTGCTCGACATCACATGGCCGTAAGCACCGGCGCTCATCACGGCTAAAAGGTCCCCTTTCGCAACTCGAGGCAGAAGCCGGTCCTTGGCAAAAAAATCTGCGCTTTCACAAACCGGTCCCACGACATCAAAACGTTCTTTCCTGGCTTCCTTTTTTGTAACCGGCACGATCTCATGATAGGCATGATAGAGCGCCGGGCGGATGAGGTCGTTCATGGCCCCGTCCACGATCAAAAATTTCTTAAAGCCGTTATCTTTGATATACAAAACCCTAGTCACGAAAATACCGGCGTTGCCGACAATAAACCGGCCGGGTTCCATGACGATTTTAAGACCAGTTTGTTTTAAGTAAGGCAAAATCGCGTCCGCAAATTCTTGAGCGGTTTGGGGGTTCTCATCTTTTTTGTAGATGATCCCCATGCCGCCGCCTATGTCGAGGTATTCTAAGGTGATCCCATCTTGTCTCAAAGTTTCTAAAAATTCAATGACTTTTTTTACGGCCCGGATAAAAGGGTGTCTGTTTGTAATCTGCGATCCGATGTGGATATGGAGCCCTTTGACTTTGACATGAGGATATCTTTTTCGTGATTTGAGGATCAGACGCCCTGATTTCAAGTCAATGCCGAATTTTTTCTCTAAAGTCCCGGTGCTGATAAAGGCGTGGGTGGGGGCTTCAATATCAGGATTGATCCGCAGCGCTACTTGAGCCTTCCGGCGCATTTTGCCGGCGACGCGGTTGATTTCCTTAAGCTCCGGCACCGACTCGACGTTGAAGAACAAAATCCCGGATCGAATGGCAAAGGCGATCTCTTCTTCGGTCTTTCCAACCGAGGCGAAAACAATTTTCTTGGGGTTAGCCCCAAGGCTCAAGGCTTTTTTGAGCTCTCCGTGAGAAACAATGTCGACACCGGCCCCCTCATTGAGGAGTGTTTTTAAGACCGCCGAACTGCCATTGGCCTTCATGGCAAAGCAAATCAAAGGATCAACTGATGCGAAGGCATTTTTGATTTTGGTGAAATGGTCCACCAGCGTGTGGTGGCTATACAGATAAAACGGCGTGCCGACGGTCTTGGCCACCTTTTCGACTGGGGTGGACTCACAGGTGAGTTCGTTATTCTTGAATTGAAAATCATGCATGAATTACTCCCCAAGTGTCATTCTAATGACACTCTTTTCACTGATTTCTTGGATTCAACCGAATGCTGAGGATCAATGATCTTCTTCATCACCTCGGGCGTCAGAAGCGCATGGAATTTCTTCAGCTCTTGCCGAGTCATCTTCAGAATGTCTTTTCCTGTTTGGAGCTTGTACTGGATGAGACGGCCAATCATCGTATGAGCCTCTTTAAAGGGAACCCCCTTTTGGACCAAGTAATCCGCAATATCAGTGGCATAGAGGCATTCATCCTCAAGCTGCTTTTTGATGTTTTCTTCTTTGAATTGGATTGTCGGTAAAAGTTTGGCCAATATCTTGAGTTCCTTTTGCACGATCTCGAAAGAATCAAAAAGCGGCTCCTTATCGAGCTGCATATCTCGGTTGTAGGATAAAGGGAGTCCTTTCATCATCACGAGAACACTTACCAAATTGCCATAGAGTCGTCCGGAATAACCCCGAATCAGCTCGAGCACATCGGGATTCTTCTTGTGCGGCATCAGGGAACTTCCTGTGCAAAAGGCCTCGTCGATCTCGATAAAATCAAATTCCTTCGTTGACCAAAGGATAAAATCCTCGGCCAGCCGCGATAGGTGCATGCCAATGATGGCCAAAGCACTCAGTGTTTCAATGATGAAATCCCGGTCGCTGACGGTATATAAAGAATTTACTGTTGGTTTGACTGAAATTTTATTTTTCATTACTAACAATTTTACAGCCTCATTATAGTATCCAGAGCTTATAAGTGTTCCAGCTAGCGCTCCTGAACCCATAGTGAAATTCAGATTAATACTATCAAACAGACTCGATAGACGCTTCTCATCTTGTTTTAACATTTCCTGATACGCCATTAAATAATCTGATAGTAGGATTGGTATGGCGTGTTGTAAATGCGTATAACCAGGAATCTTTACTTGGGAATTATTTTTAGCTAGCCCCCTTAAAGTTCTTCTAGCAAAGGTTATCAAATTGAGGGTTTCAAAGATACGGTCAAGGCAATAAAATTTCATATCAAGTACCACCTGATCATTGCGAGATCGGCATGTATGCAGTTTCAAGGCTACCTTCCCCACCTTCTCCTCTAAAAGATGTTGTATGGAAGTATGGATGTCTTCAAAAGAAGGATCTACCTTGATAGTTCCTTTCCAGAAAGCCTTACGGATTTCAGTTAGGCCTTTTTGCAATCTCTTGTATTCCTGAGCCGTCAGCAGCCTTGCTTTTTTAAGGATTTGAATATGGATAAGCGACCCCAGACAGTCGTACTCAGCAAGCTTCCGATCATAGTCGATCGACCGCGTAAATTCCTCCACAAGAGGATCTGTCTTCTTTGTGAACCGCCCGCCCCAGAGTTTAGCCATACGGCATCCCCCATATCTTAATAAAACCTTCGGATAGCTTCTGATCAAAGATATCTTTCTGGCTGTACGTGGCCAGCTCTTTCTTATACCGCGAAAAAGACGACTGGCGTCCCACCACGGTGCAGTTTCCTTTATAAAGCTTCAAACGCACGATACCGCTCACATGCTCCTGGGTTTTATGGATGTATCGATCGAGCTCTTTCTTCAAAGGCGTCTCCCACAGTCCGTAGTAAATGAGCTCAGCGTATTTCAGAGAAATCCCGTATTTATAATGCAGCGTCTCCCGATCCAAAACCAGGCTCTCCAGTTCCTGATGCGCGGTATACAAAATCGTGCCGGCCGGGTTCTCGTAAATCTCCCGGGATTTGATCCCCACGAGCCGATTCTCCACCATATCCACGCGGCCCACACCGTTTTTGCCGCCGATTTCATTGAGCCTGGCAATCAGCTCAACCGATTGATAAGCCTTTCCATTGATCGCCGTCGGAATCCCCTTAAAAAATTCAATCTCAAGATAAGTCGGCTGAGGAGGGGCCTTCCTCACAGATCGCGTCATCTGGTAGATCTCCTCGGGCGGTTCCCTCCACGGATCCTCCAGGATCCCGCATTCGATGCTGATTCCGTAGATATTTTTATCGATCGAATAGGGGCTCTTTTTCGTGACGTCAACAGGGATATCTTTTTCTTTGGCGTAATCGATCTCTTCTTCCCGGCTCTTGAATTCCCAGATTCGTAGCGGCGCGATGCACTCCAATTTCGGATCGAGGATCTTGGCGGTCACCTCAAAGCGGACCTGATCGTTGCCCTTGCCGGTAGATCCGTGAGCAATGGCGCCGGCCTTTTCTTTGTGAGCGATCTGAACCTGATACTTCGCGATCAACGGCCGCGAAAGGGCGGTCGCCAAAAGATATTTTCGCTCGTACACCGCGCCGGCCTTAAGCGCCGCAAAAACGTAGCTTTGGACAAATTCTTTCTTTAAGTCGAGGACATAGACTTTCTTCGCGCCGGTTTTGAGGGCCCGTTTCTTGACGGCCTTAAAATCTTCCTTCTGCCCGATGTCCGCAATAAAGGCGATCACCTCATAGCCTTTATCTTTGAGCCAGGGGATCGCGCAGGAGGTGTCCAATCCGCCCGAATAGGCTAAAACAACTTTTTTCATAATGTGCCTTTCCTGAAAGTTACCTTTTATTATCTATTTTTTCTAAAATTTTTTGACGCCAATCATTGAAGAAACTTTTGAATTCTAAAAATGAAATGGGCTCCAGCAACATGAGCCATTCCGAAGAATTCTCCTCAAAGGTATGAACGCGCTCTAAAGCAACACCCAGCCAATACAAGTCAAATCCCGGATCTTTTTGCTTGGCTTGTTGAATAAGAGTTTCTGGACTCAATCCGGCCCTTTTAACTAAGAAGAAAATATCGATAAAGTCCCTCAAAGCGGCTCGTCCGAACAAGGCTAATAATTTGTTGGAGGAAATGTCTGATAAATTATCTACGGCTAAGCCTGGATATTCTGGAAACTGTCGAGTTCGTTCAAAACGAAAAGCACTATCTTGCGCCAAATGAATCAGTGTTTTTTCCTCCTCTTGCTCAATAAACAATTCGACAAAAGAAAAGGCCGCGCGCTGGCGTCTCACTTGGCCGAACGTTTTTAAATTTTTTTCAAGATCTTCGCTAAAAGGAAGGATGGCCTCACCCACAGAGGTAAAAAAATCAAGATCGTTGCTTTTACGATGACGCAGATAAAATAAAGCTAACGCCGTTCCCCCGGTTAAATAAAACTGATTACTGCCAGGGCATTTGCCAAAATTTTGAAGAATAACGTCTTGCAGGGAATTAATGATTTTCAAAATATTCCTCCCAAAACATCCTTACTTCCTTTTTTAAAAAGTATCGAACCCGGCTAAAAATCTTTTGAAATGTTTCTTTACCGAACATTTTGAGCAGATTCTTAACATCATCCATCCCTCCATGGCTGAGGATCTCCTGCACATACATATCCTGGATGGATGGTTTAGAGAGATCCAGCAGGATATCTTCCTTCAAGAACCAAAATAACCTCGGATCGGGCTTGACTTTCATTTATTTTGCCTCTATGGAACCGTTATACTCTTTCACCATTTCATATAAGGATGCTTTCCCTTCATAATGAAAATTCTTATGGATATCCTTAAATTCGGGACTCGTCACAGCCGCTTTAAACGCCGCTAAACTTTCCCAACGGGCAATGTTAACGAAAGCGAAAGGGGTATGTGGATTGAGGCTACGATGCAGTTTGGCGTTGATAAAGCCTGGCGCGGATTTGAACAATTCAGAGGTCTCTGAATATTTTTTAACGAACTCTTCTTCCTCCCCCGGAGGAACAATAAAAGGATTGATCAGAATCACCGGCTGGTGATAATGACTGTTCTTTTCCAAGCCCTCGGACTGAAGGAAACGAATGATATGCCATTCTGGAAGCTGGTTTTCCTGGGCCGATATCAACGGGGAATTCCCAAAAAGATATCCTGCTGTAAAGACAAGCAAAAGTAGGCCAAGAATTTTTATCTTACTGAAGAATCCGTTCCTCATAGCTTCTCCTCCATTTTATTTCCCCAACAAAAACATCAAAATCGCTTTCTACACGTGGAGGCGGTTTTCCGCCTGATCAAAGACAATCAAGCCGCCGGTACAGGCCCGGCTGCCACCAGCTTCTTTCGTCTCGGATCAACTGTCAGATTGAGGCCCTCCAGTGTTCTTGCCCCCAAAAGAAACAGATCTCCTTTCTCAGCGAAAACCACCTCATCGATGGTGAAATATGGATCTACCCTGACGATAACGAAGCCGACACTTCTGGTGACTTGCTGCCCATTGGCCATGATAAATAACAAATCCTTTTTTTCTCTAGTCACGCCAATCTTTTCGAGCAATGTTTCTGAGATCCACGTGTATTCACTGCCTGTATCTACAAGGAGTTTAGAAATATGGATGGATCTTTTTCGGTCGACATGGTTTTCCACCACACATCCTGAATAAAATGTTCCCATAAGATTCCTCCTTAACATTTTATGTGCTTAGCCATCCCCCATTAAAAACATCAACACCGCCTTCTGCACGTGGAGGCGGTTTTCGGCCTGATCAAAGATAATGGAATGGGGTCCATCTACGACTTGATCGGTGACCTCTTGCCCCCGATGCGCCGGCAAACAGTGCATAAAGATATAATCTTTATCTGCCTTTTTAAGGAGGCCGGCATTGATCTGGAAACCCTCAAAATCTTTGAGACGTTTTTCATATTCCGCCTCCTGCCCCATGCTTACCCACACATCCGCGTAGATCACTTGAACCCCTTGAACGGCCTCCTCGGGAGAATGACTCAGCGTGATTTTCGCACCGCTTGTCTTTGCGAAGCCCTTGGCCGCCTCCCCGATATCCGCCCGGGGTTCGTACCCGTTGGGCGTTGCAATTCTCATCTGAAGTCCCACCTTAGAGGCACCCAACATCAGCGAATGGCAGACGTTGTTTCCATCGCCCACATAAGCCAGGGCAATCCCTTTAAATTTTCCAAACCGCTCTTTCACCGAAAACAAATCCGCCAGCCCTTGGCAGGGATGCGACAAATCCGATAAACCGTTGATGACAGGAATCGAGGCATACCGCGCCAGATCCACGACATCTTGATGAGAATGGGTACGGGCGATAAGCCCATCCAAATAACGGCATAAGGTCATCGCCACATCTCGGGTGGATTCGCGCTTGCCCAAATCAATCTCCTCCGGACTCAAATAAATGCAATTCCCACCGAGCTGCGAAATCCCAACCTCAAAAGAGACCCGTGTTCGGTTCGAGGGCTTCTGAAATAAAAGGCCAATGGATTTGCCTTGAAGAGGCATCGCCCTTAAGCTCTTGGTTTTCTTTAGCCTAGCGGCCAGATCGAACAAATAGAAAATTTCTTTCGTTGACAAATCCTGGATGCTGATCAGATCGCGTTTTTTCATGAGTTTTCTTTAGGCCGTCACTTTTTCCAAGGCATTCTTGAGAATCCCAACGGCATGATCAACCTGCTTTTTGGTCACATCCAAAGCCGGCATGATGCGTAGGACTTGATCCTGCGTGCAGTTGATGATGAGTCCATCGTTAAAACATTTTTCAACAATGGTTTTTCCGGCCACGGTCAGCTCGACACCCACCATCAAGCCCAATCCCCGGATTTCTCGGATGCAAGGATATTTTTCTTTGAGTCCCGTCAATCGCTCTTTAAGATACTCCCCCATGAGCCTGGCGTTTTTCAGCATCTTGTATTTTCCGATGGCCTTGAAGACCCCCAAAGCCGCCTTGCACACCAACGGGCTTCCGCCAAAGGTGGAGGCGTGCATCCCCGGTTTAAAGGTATCCGCGATTTCTTTTTTAACAACCAACGCGCCGATCGGCAGACCCCCGCCCAAGGCCTTGGCGAGCGCCATCAAATCCGGCTTGATCCCGTAATGCTGAAAACAAAACATCTCGCCCGTGCGCCCGATCCCGGTTTGCACCTCATCCAAAATCAAAAGGATATCTTTTTCATCACAGAGTCGCCGAATGCTTTTGACATACCCTTGATCGGCCACATGGATGCCGCCTTCCCCTTGAATCAACTCGAGAAGAATAGCGATCGTTTTGTCGCTCACGGCGGATTCCAAGGCTTTCAGATCATTGAAGGGAACGGTTTTAAAGCCCGGCAGAAGCGGATCGAATCCTTCCTGATATTTTTTCTGGCCCGTGGCCGACAAGGCCCCCAAGGTCCGGCCGTGGAAGGAATTCACCATCGCGATGATTTCGTATCGGCTCCCCCAACCGTAAGCGCGGGCAAATTTGATGGCGGCTTCCATGGCCTCGGCCCCGCTGTTACAAAAAAAGACTTTTCCCCCAAAAGCCCAGCGGACGATCTCTTTAGCCAGTTTGGCCTGATTCGGATGATAAAAATTATTGGGGATATGGATCAGCTTGTCAATCTGATCCCGTACCGCGGCCACCACCTTCGGATGACAATGGCCGACGTTGTTGACGCCCCAGCCGGGAAAAAAATCGAGATATTTCTTCCCGGTTATGTCCACCAAAGTCATGCCCTTGCCTTTAACGAAAATGGCCGGAGTCCGCACGTAGGTTGAAAGAACATACTCGTCGTAATTCTTAAAGATCTCCTCTTTTTTCATTTTTTAAGGCCCGCCTGCCAATCGGCAGCAGGAGTGGTGGGCAGGATTTGGGTGCCGACACCTTGATCGGTGAAGAATTCCAGAAGCAGGGCATGGGAGAGGCGGGCATCGAGGATATGGGTTTTCTGGACGCCGCCGTTTAAGGCCTCGATGCAGGCATTCACCTTGGGGATCATACCGGACTGAATCACGTTATTTTTGATCAGGTTATCGATCTCATCGGTCGTTAAAGTAGAAATGAGAGAATTGGAATCATCGGAATCCCGCATGACCCCCGGCACGTTCGTTAATAAAACGAGCTTCTCGGCATTCATCGAAGAGGCGATGGCGCTGGCCACCTCATCCGCATTGACGTTGTGGGGTTGGTGGTCCACGCTAATCCCCATGGGGGACACAACCGTGATCCGGCCCTTCTTGAGATGGGATTCAATCGTTTCCTTCTCGATGGCGGTGATCGTCCCCACATAACCCAGCTCCCGGGAAGCCTGTTTTTTCTGGACGGTGATGATGTTTTCATCTCCTTTCAAACCGGTCGCATCGCCTTTGAGGGTGCGGATTTCACTGACAATCTGCCGATTGAGCTTCTCGAGCTCTTCACGGACGACCTGGAGCGTCTCTTTGTCCGTGACGCGGATCCCTTCATGGAATTCGGATTTGACACCGGCTTCTTTAAGGCGGCTGCTGATATGCGGCCCGCCGCCATGAACGAGAATGGTCCGGATGCCCACATAGCTTAGAAACACGATGTCTTCCAGAACATGCTTACGGATGACCTCGTTGTCAAGGATGCTCCCCCCGTATTTGATGACAAAAATCTTCCCTCGGAAGGCGTGAATGTAGGGAATCGCCTCCACCAAAACACCAGCTTTTTTAATTATATCTTCCATTGATGCGGACGTACTCCTCGCTTAAATCGGCAGTGTACACAACGGCCGTATCCCGTCCCAGACAAAGGTCAATCCAGATCTTGATGTGCTTGTGGGCGAAGGAGCTAAACCGGATTTTCAATCGTCTTTCGGTGACCGGCAACCCCACGGACCCGACCGCCGCGGCGATCCTTCCCCAATTGGGGTTACTGCCATACGCGGCGGTCTTAACCAGATTGGAATTGGCCACCGCCAAGGCCACTTGATGGGCTTGGACGTAGCTGGGGGCCCCCGCAACGGTTATCTCAATAAACTTTGTAGCGCCTTCGCCATCCCAAACAATCTTCTTCGCCAAATCTAAAGAGACATACTTCAAGGCGTCCAGAAAAACCTCAAAGTCCCTTCCTTGATCCTTAATCGTTGTGTTTTGAGCCAAGCCATTGCTCAAAATCAAAACCATATCGTTGGTGCTCATACAGCCGTCTACCGTCATGGAATTAAACGAAGGCTCGACCGCTCGGGTTAAGGCCGTCTTGAGCCTGGCGGCATCGATGGCGGCATCCGAGGTTATAAAAGCGAGCATCGTGGCCATATTCGGCTGGATCATGCCGGATCCCTTGGCGCAGGCTCCGATTCTAACCTTTCGTGAACCCAAACGCAATTCGACCGCCACCTCTTTGACCTTCGTGTCGGTTGTCAAGATCGCTTGGGCTGCCTTTCGACCGTTTTGGCGACTCAAGCCCGAGACGAGCTGATCGGCCGCCCCCTCAATCTTCTGGTAGGGAAGCATCTTCCCGATGATTCCCGTTGAAGCAACCAGCACATTATCCGCGCTGATCTTTAACAACTGGGCAATGCGCCGCGCCGTTTTTTGGGCATACAATAAGCCAAAGTCCCCGGTAAAACAGTTGGCGTTTCCGCTGTTGATGACAATCGCCTGGGCCTTTTTGCGGCGAATCTTTTTTTGAGTGACCAAAACCGGAGCCGCTTGAATGGAGTTTCTGGTGAAAACGCCCGCTGCGGTCGCGGGGATATCACACGCGATCAAAGCCAAATCCAGCTTCCCGGATCTTTTGATGCCGCAGGAAATCCCGTGGGCCTTAAATCCTAAAGGCGCGGTTACGCCACCGGAGATGATTTTCATAAAAGCCCTTGGGTTTCTGTGAAGCCACCCATGATATTCATATTCTGGACCGCCTGTCCCGCAGCGCCTTTCATCAAATTGTCAATCACGCACGAGATGACCAGAATATTCTCCCTCTCTCCAACGACAAAGCCTATATCACAATAATTGGTGCCCACCACATCCCGTAACTGCGGCTGTGATCCTAAAGGAACGAGTCGGATAAAGGGCTCGGTTTTATAAAACTTTTGATAGAGATTGAAGATCATTTTCTCCTGAATTCTGTTTTTGAACCGCACATAAATGGTCTCCCATATTCCCCGATTCACTGGCAAAAGATGCGGTACAAAAATGACATTGATTTTCCCACGGGCAAGCTTTGACAAATACAAATTGATCTCGGGAGTATGCTGATGATTCAAAACTTTATACGCCTTAAAATTTTCATGAACCTCGCAGAACATAAGCTGATCGGCCAGCTTTCGTCCGGCGCCGGAAACTCCGGATTTGGCGTCGATGATGATCGAGCTGATCGTATCTGTGTGCGTCGCACATAAAGGGGCCAGCGCTAAGATCGCTGCTGTTGAATAACAGCCCGGGTTAGCAACCAGATTCGCCTTCTTAATATCCGAACGATACAGCTCTGGCAGACCATAGACGGCCTGGGATAAATGGCCGGCGTCGGTGTGCTTAAGATCATACCACTTTTTATAGTCCAAGGCATTTTTCAGACGATAATCCGCGCTCAGGTCGATCACGCGCTTTCGGGCTTTCAAAAGTTTGGGAACGATCCCCATCGAGGCGCCGTGCGGGAGACTTAAGAAAAATAGATCGCCCAGCTTAAGCGCTTTGTCCAGTTTGAATTTCTCACAAATGAGATTGGTCCTGCCTTTAAGCCGAGGCCAGATCTCAGCCAAAGGGCCTTGGCTATTGCGGCTCGTCGCATAGGTGACCCGTACCTGGGGGTGATTGAGCAACAGCTCAAAGGCCGTCAACCCCGAATATCCGCTGACTCCTACAATACCGACTCTCATCATGGGATGACCTCATCTCGGCGCTAAAAGAAAGCCTTCAAATAAACAAAAACATCATCCATGTTAAAATAAAAAACCTATCTCGTCAACTCTTTTATCTTGTACCGAATGACCGCCGTTTGGAACTTAAGTCACAAGGTACGAGGGAGATAGGTCTAGGAACGTCTAATGATAAATTCTGTCAGATTTTATAAGATCACTATCGTTTAACCCATTGGAATCGCTTCCGAGCCCCCTTCTGTCCTGGTTTTTTCCGTTCTTTCATCCTCGGATCGCGGCTTAGGCATCTCGCCTTCTTAAGGACTGTCTTATTGTCCTCATCGCACAAAGCCAAGGCCCGGGCCAGACCCAACCGGCACGCACCGGCCTGACCACTCAGGCCTCCTCCCGAAGCCTTAACGATGATGTCAAATTTATTGATCATATTAGTGAGCCGAAGCGGTTCTAAAATAAAAATACGATCCGTCTCCCGAGGGAAATACTGCTCGAAAGGACGTTCATTGATTGCGACCTTTCCCGTCCCAGGGATCAGATTAACGCTGGCCACCGAGCTTTTTCTTCGGCCCGTCGCAAGATATTTAACAATCTCGACCATAAAATCAACCCTTCGATCTTAACACTCAAACCTCTAAGGGAATCGGTTTTTGGGCTTGGTGAGGATGCTTGTCCCCTGCATAAACCCTTAATTTGGTTTTAATTTTATTTCCTAAAGGACCTTTGGGAATCATGCGGGTAACGGCCAGACGCAAGACCGTCGTGGGCCGCCTTTTGAGGAGTTCTCCTAAGGGTGTCCTTCTTAAGCCCCCGGGGTATCCCGTATACCGCAAGTATTCTTTATCCCTTAATTTCTTTCCCGTCACGCGGATCTTATCGGCGTTAATGATGACCACCATATCGCCGCAATCCACCTGAGGGCTGTAGAGTCTTTTGTGCTTTCCCCGCAAGATGGCGGCGGCCTTGGCCGCGATCCGTCCCAAGATCTTATTTTCGGCATTGATGAGGTAACAGGCTCTTGGGATCTCCTGCTCTTTCGCAAAATGGGTCGTTTTCATCATAGGGCGGAAGTATATCACCTTCACTAGAACTGTCAATATTTTACTTCCGACAGGCACAAACCGCGGGCCGGGGCGGTAAAACCAGCCGCTCGGCGGTTCTTTTTTTGTAATATTCGCTTCATGCTGCCTTCCGGAAGCTTTCCTGAGCCGATCTTAAGCAAAGTGCCCACAATATTTCGCACCATTTTATAGAGGAAACCGTCGGCTTCGATATCGATAGCAATGAAAGACCCGGTTTTTTTAATTTCCAATTTTTTGATCGTACGGATGCTGGTCTTCTCGGGCGTATCGGATTGGACCGCAGGATCCGTGGCTTGAAAGGACCGGAAATCTTTTTTACCCAGAAGATCCCGCGCCTCCCGACGCATCAAACGAAGATTGAGGGGGTACGGATAGAAGGTACTAAACTGCCTGGCCAGTGGCGAACGGGTCCCAGCGTTCAAAATCGTGTAGCGATAGATCTTGCTTTTGGCGCTATACTGGGCGTGGAAATCGGACAGAACCTCTTTCGCCCGAAGCACGGCGATGTCTTGGGGGAGAAGGCTGTTGAGGGCTTTTAAGATTTGATGAGGCGTCATACGAGAACGCGTCTTAAGGTGAGCAATCTGCGCTCTGGCATGAACCCCGCTGTCGGTGCGGCCGGAGCCGATGACGCGCGTTTCTTGTTGGAAGATTCTGGAAAGGGCCTTTTCGATCTCCCCTTGGACGGTCCGCCTTTTTCCTGATTGAATCTGCCAGCCGTTAAAGCGGGTCCCGTCGTATTCGAGGGTGAGCTTAATGGTGGGCATGAATCAACTCCTCCGCAATCTGCACGGCATTCAGGGCCGCGCCTTTGCGGAGGTTGTCCGCGACAATCCATAACCACAACCCAGTCTTGACGCTAAGGTCCTTGCGGATCCGCCCCACAAAGACTTCATCGCGGCCTTCGCAGTCGCGTGGCATGGGATAAATTTTGTTTTGGGGATCATCCACCACACAAATCCCCGGCGATCGGCTAAGAAGCGCCCTCACCGCCCCTGGGCGCATCGCTTTTGCTGTCTCAATATAGACCGCCTCCGAGTGGCCGGTCTTCACCGGAACGCGAACCGTCGTGGCCGAGATCTTAATTGTGTCATCATGGAGAATCTTGTGAGTCTCATGCACCAGCTTCATTTCTTCGGTGGTATAACCCTCCTCGTTAAAGCTACCAATATGAGGAAAGACATTGAAGGCGATCCGTTGGTCCAGGGAACAAGGGACATTCCCTCCGCTCCCTTCATGGCTTGCTGCCCAGGCCTTGAATTCTTGCTCCGCTTGAACCACCGCGGCCCGGCCGCTTCCGGAGACCGCTTGGTAAGTTGAGACGATAATTCGCTTTAAGCCCACTTTTTTGTGAATGGGCGCTAAAGCCACCACCATCTGAATGGTGGAGCAATTAGGATTCGCAATCAGGCCCTTGTGCTTTTTGAGATCGCGGCTATTGACCTCCGGGACAACCAGCGGCACATCGGGCTTCAGACGAAAATCCGCGCCATTGTCGATCACAACCGCCCCCTGACGAATGGCCTCGGGGGCGTAAAGGGCCGCGGCCCCTTTCTCGCCTTCGGTCCCGGCGAAAAGAGCGATATCAATTCCCCGAAAAGATTCGGCTTGAAGCTCTTCAACCGAGTAGCTTTGGCCGTCCACGGAAATCGCCCGTGCGCTGCGGGCAAAAACTTTCAGTTGATCGATGGGAAACCGCCGCTGCCTCAAAACCCGCAGCATCTCCTCGCCCACCGCGCCCACACCGACAACGGCAACGTTGTATTTTTTCATTATTTAACCCCAACTTAATGTCAAATGTCTAATTCCAATCCTTCGACAAGCTCAGGATTGGCCCTGAGCGTAGTCGAATGGGCCAAAATCCAAATTAATCTCCAATCCCCAATCCCAAATAAATCATCAATGATTTGACATTAGACATTTGAAATTTATTTGGATTTTGTCATTTGTGGGTTAAACAAATTTATTTGGTTGATAATTTTTACCGTTACAGACCATTTTAGCCTTCATCCTTATAAAAGCGGTTGTCCAAAGCTGGAGCGATTTGGGAGTTCGTAGGTTTCCGGTTCGGCGCATAAGATCGCGGATTAATCGGTTCATCGATTCGATGGTGTTTGTCGTAGTAGGAAGCGCCAACTCTGGATAAGTTCGATAACTTCGATAATGACCAACGTTTCTGAGAAATTCCCGCGTCAGCATAGGCAAACGCACTGTGGGTGCTTGATGATAAAGCATCTCGAGGCGTTTCAGAACACGGTAAAGTCGCATGCCCTCGGGAAGTTCTAAAGCTTGACGAACCAGTTGGTAGATTGATTCTCGAATTTTCTGGCGTGAAATACGAGGTTTCCAATGTCCTCGACGCGATTGGAATTGACAGATCAGGTGAAAATGACACATCAGAGGACCAAGAGGAAATCTTTGTGTGCTTTCTCTCTGGACGAATTGCCGAAGCACTTTTCGGAATCGGTAACTCAATCCCTGGGCCGTCAGATGATAACCCCGGCTCACGCTGAGAAGACTTCGCTGTTGATGGAAGATGCGCTCGATCAAAGCCAGGCGAATCTTGCCCGGAGGACGTCCCCGCTTTTTGACTCGAATTCTCCATGTCCTCCGACATTGGGAACATTGCCTGCGTCTTTGACCAAAATGACAAACCTTTGCAGCACAGCATCGGGATACTCTGATTGGCATGTTTTTCATGCAAACAGAGTAACCACGTTTTGTGGCATCGCAAAGAAACTATTATCCTTCGAGCTCTCATGGAGTTAGACAGTATTTATCAACCAATTTATTTTGTTTAACCCACATTAGACATTAACGCCGTGTGCGAGTTTTAATACAGCAAAGCTTTGAGTTTCAAAGGATCACGGTTTAATTGTAAATTCAGAAAAACTCCAACAGT
>Ga0137796_10000353_pt1 | contig 29100 bp, 26 predicted proteins | sample OV2TP3_FD_97704 | JGI IMG/M metagenome (GOLD analysis project Ga0137796, IMG submission 97704) | reverse complement strand
ACCGTTCAAAATGTAGGTTAGCATCAATTCCAACGAAGTTGGTGCCGAACTTTGTTCGAGTATGTGAGCATCATTGAAACAAGCAATTACCAAGCGGAAGGGGGATGTTCCTCACGAGAGGGAACCGCTCTTTGCATATTCCAGCTAGATGCGAGCCGATGCTAACCCGAGCTTTGCGAGATTTTGAACGGTGCCTATAAACTATTATATCTACAATGCTCATGTGGGCCTACCTATATATTTCCATATACTAATATCATTCTCAGAATAAATATTTCTGAAAGTCTGGTTGTTGCTTAAAAGATATAATAGCCCATCATTAGGTTTACTCCATACTAGCCCTTCTTTCATATCTTTATCAATCCAGATATATGTCACATTATATAGGTCTAACAATTTCTTTGTATCTCTAAGATTTCTATTAAGGAATATTTTATTAGTGTCTTCAAGTTTTTGTAATGCATTTGGTATATAGCTAAAATCCTTATCTAATATTACTTTTCTTTCAGCTAGAAATTCAATCCAATATCCTTTTGCAAAATGAGATAAGACTACCTCATTTCTCTTAGAGTTTACACTCAACCAAACTAAACTATCTACTACATCCCTACTGGGGTTCGTAGTTGCCAGCCTGCTAATATAAGAAGTAGTTGAAAATAATAGACCACTAAATATTGCCAAGATTGTTAATTCTTTTATTAAATAAAGAGTCCATTTTCTTTTAATAAGATGATGAACCCCTATTCCAGCAAATGTAGAAATAAAGAAATTAAGATAAATATTAGGCAAATCATTAAATATTGTGAGAATGAATAAAATAAATATAGTTAAATATATTGGATAAAGTTTCCTCTTATAATTCCAAGTAAAGGCCACTCCAAGTCCAAAAAGAATTATGGAAAAAATGGAAAATCCTAGATTAGCTCCCAGATCTGATAGAAATCTTTGGAAAAAATTCTGCTGTAGTAGGCTAAAGTTATTTGGCAAGCCATATTCCCAATAAAGGATTGAAGAATATATTAGAATAAAAAAGATAAGAATAGATGCCAGAAGAAGGTAGAGTTTAAGCATCTTCTTTTTATAAATTGAATATGAAAGTAATACTGCCAAGGTGATAAAAGGGGTGATAAAACTGAAAAGGGTTGCTGCTGTCAAGAAAAATACTGCCATAGTAAAATAAAAAATATCCTCCTTAATAAAGAAGTATATTCCCGTCATTGTAAAAAGTATGGCAAGTGCCCCTGGATTGGAATAATTGAATACTCCCAAGAATGGCGGGGATAGTATCAAGATAAGTAAAATATAAAAATTTCTTGCATCATCTATTTTAATAGCCACCAAAATAAAATAAAGTATTATTAGAGAGATAACGCCACTTAAGAAGGGTATTAACTGAGAAGAAAACTCTACACCTAAAAAATATCCTATTCTTGACAAGAGGATATGATATGGATTTATAATGTAAGGGCGTCCACCTAGTATAAGCTCATCTTTTTCAGGGATACCTCTTTCTATAATCTGTCTCGTGATTCTTGCATGATAGTAAGATTCTTCTCCTACAAGCAAAGAATTAAAATAGAAAAATCTTATAAAGGGAATTAGTATAAGGACACTAGTCCCTATGAGTACTGTAAAAAGAAATAAATTTTTTCTTGTAAAGTAAGTCTTCATTTTAGGTCTCCAATTTGCATAACACCCTATAAATTTGAATTTCGTCTTTATTATAAACTTCTTTAAAGCAGTTTTGGTCTTCAACAAAATCTAAATGTTGCTTTTTATAGAGCCCCTTTGATTTTTGTGAGAATAAAATATAACCAATATTATATTTATCAATAATTCTAATTGCTTCTGTCTCTAAAGGTGTACGATAAAATAAATTAACGTCTTGAAATCTTTGGTCAATATTTTTAATTAAAAGAAAGTTAGTATCAATAACGTTGCCTCTTTGAGCTATTGCATTAATTACATGCCCCTCATAAAGGTTTCCTATTACAACTGTTCCTTTGTCTGTATTATTTGAAACCCATTTTAGAGCTTCAATCTCTTCATTAGTTACTGATTCCTGTAATGATCTATTAGCTGAATAGTAGGAAGGTATTATTGAGAAAATAAAAAATACAAGTATAAAAAATAAAACAAAGAAGTCTTGTTTATTTGAAAACCTTGTTTTTGACAGATACTGCAAGAACTCATTGTAATAAACTGAAAAAAGTATGACAAGTATTGGACTTATGAAAAGCATCCCAACCAGAATACTGATTAACTTTAGCCAAAGTAAAAAGGAAATGGCAATAGCAAAGGAAATTATAAGATATATTTGCCTATTCTTTTCTTTAAATAAGTATTTATAGATTGTGTATAACCCAAATATTAAAGGGATAAGACCTATTGAGTAAACAGACTCAACTATATTTATTTCCTTAAAATAATTATCTAATATCTCTATAGGTATATTCTGCCATATGACGAAGATTCCATGAGTTAGGAAAGGCTTTTTAAATGTAATAAAAATAGACCATATAATAAGGAATGTAGAAAATAAGATAATCTCTATTTCTTCTTTTATTTGAGTTAGCCTCTCAAACCTTATTATTAGCAAATAAACTAGTAACGAAAGTATCAGTATCATTACCGAAGGATGAATTATTCTCAAAAGAAGGATTAAAGTAATTATAACTATAACATATTTACTACTTTCTTGTACCCTGAGCATACAATATATAAAAAGTAAAATTATAGGTATTACTAAAGAATAAACTGAGATATCATTTATAGTTTTAAGGTAAAATATTGGAATAAAACTTGATATATATGCTGCAAATAAAGAGGTGTTTTTATTTTTAGTTAAATGAAGAGAGATATAATATACGATTATAACTATAGAAGTTACCAATAAATTCGGGATTATTTTATAAGCCACTACTTCAGGTGATAAAATTCTAAAGAACGCCAAAATGTAAAAGTAGAGAAACCCTTGGAATAAGGTTCTGCCACCATAACTTAAATCGTCTTTAATTAATGGTAAGCCTTTTTCGAGAATGTGATTGACCTGCCTTATAGTATAATAAGCGTCTGGTAGGTAATTCTCTGACTGAAAGGAGAAGTAAAGCCTTATGCTTAAGGTAAGTATAAATAGAAAGCCCAGCATCACATACTCGGTCTTTATTCTCATATTATATGGATTGTTTCCACTAGATTTATTAATTTTGTCTAAATGATTACTTAATATGAATCTAAAAACCCTTGATCAAGAACTTCAGAAGATATTTTCTACACCTGGGATAATATTGATTTATGGCCCTGCTGGCTCTGGAAAGAGCCTACTTTGCTTATTGTCTATCAAGCTCAAAAAAGATCCAATAGGAAAAATAATATATGTAGATGTGCAATCTAGTAATTTCCAATATTCAAGATTTAAACAAATATGTAGCCCATATCTAATAAAAGATATAAAAGATAATATCTTTTTTATACATCCAAAGAACTTTGATGATCAATCAAGAATTATCAGCCATATTTCTGAATTACAGGAAAAGATTGCTATAATTATTATTGATAATATAACCTATCTTTACAGACTAGAAAAAGGAGGATATGGAAAATCTTATAAAATAAGTAAGAAATTAATTGAGCAGGTTGAGCTGATATCTGCCATATCAAAGAACTTGAATATACCTATAATAGTCTCGAGTCATGTATATTCAACATTTAAAGAAAACCAACTTAGAGATTTTATGGTAGTTGGAGGAAAAATACTGGAGAGTAAATCTACCTATAAAATACTCCTTTCTAACTCAGGTAATAAAAAGAGGGCTATTATAATTAATAGCAAAGATAACAGCAAAGCTGAGTATTTCTTTCAAATTACACAGTCGGGGATTGAGGATGTGCAATAAATACTAGATTTAACCCATTGTCAAAAACAACCAGCCACAGATGGATTGCATGATAATAAAGTTAGTAATATAGTCAAGGTGATGTTTTTCAGTTTTGTATTAACACAAAAAATTTTTAATGGAGTGGGTAGAAATAGTGGTGGAAGCAGCTGACCTACAAACAATTCGAATGGATACTTTATAAATCCTAGGACTGAGCAAAAGTGCCATTATTGTCTGGAGAAGGATATAATAAAGAAAAAGATGAAATAGTCAAATAAAGAAGAAAAACTAAATTATGTTAGGTAAAAATTATGGAGAAAAAGTATACTATAATAAAGTGGGAAAAAAATTCAAGTAAATTTTTTGATACAGAGAAAGATGTTGTTATAGTTGAGATTCGTAATAAAAATAGAAACAAAATATTTGACCAGAATGACATAGACAAATTTATGAGGGGTATTGGAATTGATCATGGTATCTATGACAATCCCTATTCAGGAGTTGATGGTATAGGTTTCAGTAGTAATAAAAATTATGACTTAACTTTTTTCTATATAGATAAAGATAATTCCATCAGAATGTCAATTGTTTCAAAGAATAAAGAAGCCAGAATAGTGTTAGATAAGGCAATAGGGAGTTTTGGAAATCAAAATTAAATTGTTTAGATATAGCTTCCTCAGGAGACAACATGGGATGCAGCAAGCCACTGAGATAACAAGCAAAATAGGGGTGTATAAAATCAATCATAAGAGATTTATTTGGTTTACAAGTGTTCTAAGTTCATTAGACTATCTATTATGTCTTGTACTTTATTGTTGAAGGCTTCTAGTTAAACCTTACGAACAAAAGTGGCTATACCTCATGCCCGTTTTTGTAATTTAAACGATATAGAAGAGGGATATTTCTTATACCCTTTTTTGAGGTATAGCATGTCCTTTATTTGATCAATACAAAGCAGTGTTAATGCTAATAATAGAGATGCCTGAAATATTAAGACAATTATTATAATTTGTAACAAGGTTTGGTGGAAAAAATTAATCATTAGTATCTCAATAAATAATGCTGGTATTAATACATACAATATATTCCATTTTTTAAGGGCTAGATTATAAACTACGATAATATTTGTTAAAGCCAATAGACTCATTGCCAGAGAGTAAATTCCTATGTAAGAAGAGATATCATACTGATTTCCAACAGCTAACCTTACTATAAATTCTGAAAAAATAAAAAAAGATAAAACTATAGCAGCACATCCAATAAGTGTCCAGAATAATCCAAATCTCAGATACTCTGAGGTATCTTCCCCATTACTATGTAATTCTGAAACTTTTGGAAAAATGATAGTATTTAATGCTCCAGAAATAAAAAATACTATGCTTCCCACAAGTGACGTAGCTGCATAAAAGCCGCTTTGCTTGCTGTCAAAGAAGTATTTAACCATCATTACGTCTATGTTCAGCAAAACTCCTATACATGAAGAGGTAAGCACTGCGAGTAGTATGTATTCCATAAGTCCTATTTTCCTCAAAGGTGTCTTTTTAATCATAATTATATTTTTAACAGACCAGAGGCAGAATGGTACAGTAAGAACTATACCAGTGAACATCGCTAATATAGCTCCATTAACACCAAATCCAAATAAATATACAAGTATTATACCTAAAATCAGTGTCACCAATGCATCAAATATTCTATTCAACCCTAGATTTGTATATTTTTGAAGGCCGTTTATTACGCTCAGTAAAGAAGTGATAAAAAGAAAGCTCCACATAAATAATCCTAATAGTATTATAGGAGATATAGATTTAAGGTGAAATACCATGATTATTTTATTTGAGAATATTGTTAGCAACCCAAAAACCAAGAAACCGATAATAAATAGATACTTCATAGATATATTTAGCAAAGTACTAATTTTATCATATTGGCTTTTTGCTTTAAAATGGGTAATAAACTTAATTATCACTATGCTTATAACACTAGCTGTGACTGAGACTATTTGGAACATTGCAAGAAGAACACCAAAAACTGAGTACTCTTCTGGCCCTAATTTCCTACTCATAACAAAGTAGAACCCAATTGTAAAAAGATTAGCAATACTAGAAAGAGTAAATACAGTCAAAAGATGCCTTAATGCTCCTTTGTTCTTGTTTAGGTTATTTACTATATAGCTTCTTATTCCTTCAATAGATTTAATCATTCAGCAATTTTTACTGAATCTAGAATTTAAATGTTTTGAAAAATAACCTTGATAACCTTGTCAACAATGAGGTATTCTTAGTAACTTTATATTTAATAAGATACTCACTCCTCTGAAAAATCTTCCAACTTTAGACTAATTTCCTCATTTTGCTTTATCAATCCTCTTTTTTTCATATACTCGTTTGCTAATACCCAGAATAATACTCCCAAACTTTTCTTACCTTTATTATTACAAGGTACTACTAAATCTATGTTATTTGATTGATTATTAGTATGGCATAAGGCTATTACAGGAATACCTACCTTTAGACCATCACCTACCGCATTTCTATCTGGCCATGCGTCAGTTACCATTATTATTTTAGGCTCAAAGTAAGTATCTAGCCTTGGATTAGTAAGTATGCCAGGAGGATATCTTCCTGCAAATACTATTGCGCCAGTTACTTTACCAAAAGCTTTAACAGCTTTCCATCCATTTTCTCTTCTGCTTATAATTAATATGTCTTCTGGTTTATAATTTGCAAGTAAATTTGCTGCTTGTTTTATACGTTCATCAATTTTTTGTAGATTAAGAACAGACAAGCCATCTGGCCTAGTCCTATAAATAAATTGCTCCATATGCCTAGTCTTAAATTTAGTCCCTATGTATATCCCTGATTTCAAGTATATGTCTTGTGGCACTAAAAGTGAATCTCCTTCTACCATTTTAAATCACCTAAATAAATTCTAACATCCCTAAACCACTACAATTTTTATTGCCTCATGTAGTTTGTGTAAGCACATTAGCCTGCGCTTACTATTGGCTTTATAATGAGAAATTATAAAGAATTTATAAAACTTCCGAATTTAATAACTTTGTCAAAAACCGTCAATCAGATACTGGTGGCTGCTGTAAGCATCACGTAGTTTTTACATGATGTGGTTCATAGAATAGTGGAATTCCGTTGTTTAAATGGTATGAAAGGTTAGAGTGGATATGTTTCTATATCTTCATACATGGCACCCTGCTTTGTAAGAGTACTTTTAACCAACCTAAAATCTTCTACATTTGTCTCGAAATTCTTAATTTGAAGTTTATCTGCCTCTTTTAGAAATGCCTCAGCATTCCCAATAGATTTAACTCTTGCTAAAGTAATATGCGGTTTAAATTTCTTTTCTTTTGGAAAATAGTTCATTAGAGACATATCAATAAGTGACTGAAGCTTAATAACTTCTAATTCTGGGGTAATGCCCATCCAGATTACACTAATTACTTTCCTACTAGGAAAAACCCCATGCATGCCTAATCTGAAACTAAATCTTTTAAATTTTACATGGAAAAGTGACTCTCTCACTATTTTTAGTAAGTTGTCATCAATATTTCCTAAAAATTTTAGTGTCAAATGACAATTCTTCGCGATAGAAATCCTCTGAGTTTCTTTTAGTAGTTTATTTTGCAAATCATAAAGATACAATTTTACATTATCTGCTAGATTTATAGCTATAAAGGCCCTCATAGATTTTTAAATCAGAATACTAATTACTTTATTACTTTTCTTCTTCGCCAAAATCTTCTGAATCTGCATAAATTTCTGGCTCTGGCTCAGATTCTTGACCTTCTTCTTGATTGTACTGATTTTCAGATATTTGTTCGTAATCAGCTTTATCCTTTTCAGCTTTCTCGCTTTTGCCAATAACCTCAGCAAAACCTACTTTACTAAGAACTTTTTTGACTTTGATTCTTACTTCATCACCTTGGTTAGTATTAGGAACAAATAAGACAAAGCCATCCTTCTTAGCTATGCCATCTCCTTTTTCACCCACTGCCTCAATCTTCACATTCAACTCGTCTCCTACATTAACAGGAGCTAATCTTCCTGACCTAAATTCCCTATCGTCTCTCCTCATACTTTATTTCACCTTTGTAATTTGCGCTTTATAGCGCCTTATTTTTACCTACTAAAACTTTTATATCTTTATAAATATATGCTTTTCTATGTGCCTAATCGCCTTCCAAAGATGCTACTGTCTGCAAAATAGAAAAAGGTTGTAACACTGCCACCAAATACTATCAGATAATAACATTAGTGGCAGGTGTTAAAAACATGAAATGAAACTAGATATCCCTCAGACCTTCTGTCTCCAAGTAAAATGTTGCTTCTCCTTCAGGCATGTTAGGGCTGTCTACAAGCTTGGCGACTCTACTACCTTTCTTACCCTTTCTTAGATATATCCTAAAAGTAGATGTATGAGCTACAATATGCCCACCTATTGCTTGAGTTGGGTCACCAAAAAATACATCAGGCCTAGCCATAACTTGATTAGCTACGTATACACATAGGTTATATGTATCTGCTAACTTCAGTAATGTATGCATGTGCTTATTAATCCTTTGCTGCCTATCTGCAAGGGTACCTCTTCCTATAAATTCTGCTCTAAAATGGGCTGTCAATGAATCTACTACTACTAGCTTAACCTTCAAACCCTGTTTTTTGATAAGGTCTTCAATCTTCTCTCCTAGAAGCGTCTGATGATCTGAGTTAAAGGCTCTAGCAACTTTGATATTATTTAGGACTTTCTCAGAATCCATACCCTGCGCTGTTGCTATGTGCTGTATCCTCTCAGGTCTAAATGTGTTCTCAGTATCTATGAACACTGCAACTGCCTCAGGATCATTTTTCTGGCAATTGACCGCAAGCGAGTGAGCAATCTGCGTTTTCCCGCTTCCAAATTCTCCAAAAGCCTCTACTATGCATCCTGTTTCAAATCCTCCTCCAAGAAGAATATCCAAGGCTTTACTCCCCGAGGAGATTTTTTCTACTCTAGATCTTCTTTCAAGAAGCTCTACTCCAGATTTAAAACCCATATCAAGCGCATTTCTTGCTGCTTGAATCATTTTTCTAGCAACAATTTCACTAACACCTGCTACATCCCCTAACTCTAATGGTGAGGCTACTGCTATGCTCATCAGACTGGAAAACCCAACCTCTTCTAGTTTTGACGCTGTAGCAGGACCTACCCCAGGAAGGTCAGCAATGCTCAATTCTTTTTTAATATGTATAATTTTTTCAACATTATTTTTTTGTTTTTCCTTTGTTTCCAAAATAACCACTTTTTGCATCATAATCACCTCTAATTTATATAACTTCCTCTACAACTTCTTCTGAGTTATACGCTCCAGAAGAATTATTAATTTCCCTCATCACAAGATACTCGTAAGCCTTTTGAAGTACTAAAGAAGCCCTTGGCAAATCATTTATTCTTAATGTGCTAGAATTCTGCCATTTTCCGTCTTTGGCCTTATATCTTCTCTGGAAAGAAACTGTCCTAAAATTCACAATTCCGTCTTTACCTGCTGCCTGATTTAACCAGACAGTTGCACTTATAGGACCACTGACAAACTTTCTTACAGGATTATTCTTCGAATCTTCAACAAACTTATATTGCTCTAATTTTTGCATTTTTACCAACCTCCATTCCTTTTCGGTTCTTATTTCAACATCCCCTTGATTATGGGCTATTAAGCCCCAGGGACGGGTTTGGTAATCTATTCAAATATATTATATACTAAGTTTATATATCTCACCTAAGAATGTCTTGTGACCAGTGAATCTAATAATGAAAGATTAGACTTTATAAATCAAGAAAATATTGTTTATAGACTGTCCAGTGTCTACTCTATGATTTCCTCTGGAACCTCATTTAAGATATTTTGGTTATCTTTTTTATTTATGTATGTAGAATTATTATCCTTACTTAAAGTAGGAGATTCTTTAGATGGGATTTCCCTAAGCTCTTTTTCTGGGTTTATATCAAGATCAACGCTGTTGGCAATAAATTCAAGTCTGTCAAACATTTGGTTTTTTACACATTTACCTTTGATTTTCACTGTACTACCTAAGAGACTAGATTTCATTTCTTCGAATATCTCTGGAGAAGATTTAATTTTAAGAATCTCTTCATTATTTCTTCTAATTAGATTCTCCACTTGTTTTCTAAAAAACACTCCCCTTATGTTATCAGTTCCGTCGTCTAATGTTAAATTTAATAAATATGAATGATCAGGTTGAATTATCCCGTGATCTGTACATTTAAAATCCTCATTGGCTCTTACTCTTTTGCCACATTTGTCGCATATCTCAAAAAATTTTAAATCAAAAATTTGAACAATTGTAGCAAATAACTCCACATCAAAATCATTAGCATTGATATCTTTAATATATTTTTTAATCGATAATTTACTATCAACTGAACCATAATTCCCAGAAGAGCTTATGTTTATAACAACATTTTCTACATTGGTAATAATAGTTCCATTATCATTTAAATGAACCTCTTTTCTACCATTATTTTCTTTAACATACCCACCTTTTATCTTTACTACTGAATTTATTTTTAGTGCCATCACTTTATCTGCCAAATTACCCCACATTACGACTCTGATTATTCCAGTGTCGTCCCCTATCAAAAATGAGCCTACTTTACCTTCTCTATCGCCTGTTTTAAATTCTCTTAGTTCATAAACCTGGATTACTTTACCAATAGTTTCGACGCTCCGCATACCTGATAGTATATTCTTGATTTTGAGTTGGCCTGAGAACTGGTCAAACAGCCTAATACCTAGCTCATTTGCAATAATATGTGCTGCCCCTTCCCTTGATATCAATCCTGAGAGTTGTTTAAGCTTAGAATCAATTCTATTTTCTATTTCGTCTGTGCTAATAGAACTTTTCTCTTGTATAGCTTTCACTATATCTTCATAAGAAATTTTTATCATTATTACAAGGTTTTAGATATACTTTATATATTTTTATGTTTTTGGGTCCCATTGAAAAGTCCCTTCGCATTAGCTTCGGTTACCATCGGTTCAGGTTCGCTTAACATTGCGCTTGCACGTTTCTCTATGGAATGTCAAAAATCTAAGATTTTTGAGCACCAGAAAACTCTCAGTTTTCGATGCCTCGAAACGTGCCTGAAGTCTTGGCTCATTAACCTTCACAATATTGATGGCAACTTCGGACTTTTCAATAACGCTGTTTTTGACAAATTTAAGCATAGCCAAAGTCTTGTGGGGCTTTCTTACCTAAGTCTGCAAGTGTTACATGATTAGCTAAACCTATCTTATTCCAATCAAAATTAGGTGAAGGGTCCCATTTGCCAATAGTTGATACTTCATAATGGCCTTTTACATGTTGGTGATCTGCTTGTATTGATGGCCATCTTTTTGAAATATCATTTATTAAATTCTTTATAGAACTATACTGTGCATCAGTATAATCCATTGAACTCTGACCTGTATTTACAATTTCAATCCCTATAGATACATCATTCCATCCTTTTGCATGAAAGCTCATCTTTCTCTCATCTACCAAGTAATAAATTGTACCATCCCTATCTATAATGTAATGTACTGATAATTTTCGGTTTTTTAGTCCATTATAAGCTTTGATTACTGCATCGTCTCCTGTATGATGTAGTATAATTGTATCTACTGTTACTCCAGAAGGTCTATTATAGCCCTCTAGTGAGTATTTATAAGAAACACCAATACCTGGTTTTGTTGTAGTTGGCTCAACTTTGAGTTGTGTATCTTTATTTTCATATTTCTTAGCATCTTCAATTTCTGATTGCTCAGCCTCGTCCTTTCTTAGATCCACTGATATATCTGCTGCTATAGATTGTAATTGAGATAGAACAATTGGCTCTGAAAAATCGATAGCAAACCTTATTTTATGCTCATTCTCAACTATATTATTTTGAGAATCTACTACTATAAGTTTTTTTCCTGTATTATAACAAAATGTATAAACCTTTCTTTTGTAAGATTTAGAGTGGCATTCCTTTCCTATCTCTCCTTTGCTCACTACTAAGACCTTTCCATTTGAGTCCTTAGCCAATCTATAATTTAAACCTCCTGAAAAGATAAAAGAGCTTATGATAAAGGAATTTTTAATAGTAGCTGAATACTTATTTTTGTCAATTCTTGCATTGACAAGAACATCATATCCAGATTGTGACAATACATACTCACCGTCTCTAATGTGATGATCACACTCACACCCTTTTTCTTCAGTGGAAGAGCAATTAATTAAATAGTCCATAAAGTCCATAAACATTCCATCATTTCCTTCATAACAGCCTATAGATACAGGATAGCCTTCTATATTAGAACCCTCCTTAAGATTAAACTTTAATACTTCTATATTAACACATGTTTCAAGATCATTATCTAAGGAGCAAGCGTTAACTATCTGTTTCAGAACTTCTTCTATTTTATCATAGACCTCTAAATTGTAGTTAATATCCACTGAAAATGATGGCCTTATAGAAGAACCTCCTACTATAACACTATAATCTTTATCTTCTGCTTGAGGTACATCTGTTGTTTTCCCTGTTATTTTATTTTTTGGCTCATATAATTCAAGAATTGCTGATATGATTAGCAACAGAAAGACTGCTATTGGTATCATAATTATTTTCTTTTTCATTTTTACTCTAACATGGTTTTAACCTATTGCTACATAAAGCGGTTTAACTTGAGCTAATTGTTGCTTAGACATCTCTCTTGCCCACATGTCTGTCCCATACTCCCAATGCCACCATTCTAACTGCAGATTTACAAACCCTGCATTTGTCATTATTTCCTTAAGTTTCTGCCGGCACTCATTTATTTTTAATCCATTTGGATCTTTATTATTAGAATAATCATCTATCCTTGGTTTATCCCTTATATCAATTGTACCACAAGAGTATCTGTTGCCTTCAATAACTAATCTTACATCAACTGCACCGCCTGTTTGATGGCTAGATCTGCCAGGAGGTGCTGCATTTCTATTACTACATTTGCTATCTACTATTTTCCCGCATAACTCCTTTTGTTCATCGTAACTTCTATAAGCATCATTCACAAGTATAACATACCCTTGATTTTTTGCTTCTTCTGATGCTTTAGCTAAATGTGATAATGCACCTTCTCTCAACTCGCAGACTGGCTTATCTCTTGCTACACAAGAAAATTTTTGTAAATTTTTGCCATTATTTCCTACTATAGGTAATGATTTTCTATAAGATTCAATAGGGTAACTATCTGCTGTAATTTGGCTTGGAATAGTTAAATCGTAATTAGCTGTATTAGTGGCAATCCCTAAAAATTTTAGATTGCCTTCATTGATTATTGAATATTCATAATTTTCTGCATTAATATTCAAATCACTATTTTTTTCTAGTTTTGGCTTGAAAGAATTATAGAATTCTTCCTTAAGAGCTTGATCTATCTCTTTTTTACTTGGTATGCACCTAACATCTCCAGAAAACCAAATTGGATATAAACCATATCTGCCACATTTATCTTTTACTAAGTTGTTTGGAAGATTATTAACAGCTGAATGTAAGGAATAATATGCTGCTGATTGTATGAAAAGTTGTTGAGCATATACCTCATTCTCATTTTCATAAATTGAAAGTGCTGATTCACCTATAAAATTAATATCTGGTCTAAAATTAGTTACAGTTGTCCCAAATAAAGTGGCTACAGCTGCAACAAAACCTATAAGAATTATATAGAGCATTACAGAAGATTTTTTCCTAATCTTAAGGGTTGCTAATTTAATTATCATAGTCCTTGGTATTGATTCATAGTACCTATATCCTTTCCAACATGTAAGCTTATTTTGATGGTTTCTCCATTAGGCATAGAGATCTTTACTGAGAAAAGTGTTTTTTGAAGAGCTGCATTATTGAAGTTAGGGCCTTCTACATGATGATTTTGTGGATATATCCTTAAAGCCCATGTAATTTCTGAGGTATCTTTATAATGAGCCTTAAAGAACTGTTCTGCATAACTATCAAACTCTCTGTAATCATTTTTTGCTATCCCTGTAGATAATAAATCTATAACTCTTCTGCCACTTGTATCAACAGAACTAAGAAATTCAAGGAGATGTCTTGAGCCTTCAACCTTTTCTAAAGATTCTTCTGCATATTGATCTATTTTATTTGTAATATTAGTTTTTACATTCAAAACAATAATAACTATAACTGCTATAAAAAATATTGAAAATACCACTTGGAACCAATCGCCAGTGTCTAAACCTTTTTTATTAAGCATTTTGAAACTCCATAATGAATAATCCCTCTGAAAACTTTCCTTTGTCGTATATAGTTATTTTTTTGGGTACCTTAGTTATAATAGCGGAGTCACCCCAGTTTTTTGTTGTGATACTTCTCTCACTTCCATCTATTATATTCCTAAGAGTGAGTCTAAAAGCCCTTTTTTTATTTTTAAATTTTAAAGGCTCTACTGAGTAGCATCTGTCTAAAGTTTCTTGCTCAAATCTTTGGATATCAATTGTATTAAAGAAAGAGTTAAATCCTTCTTGAGAGGCAGAAAAGCATAGAGGAGAGTTAATAAATCTCTGCAAAAAAATAAATGTTTCAAAGTTTTTAGGTGTGGATATATTTGCGCTTCCGATTCTTAAAAGCAGAAAACCGAAAAGGAGTAATAACATGGTAAGAATGAATAAGACTGCTACATAATATGGTGCTTTACTAGAGAAAAGTTGCCCTTTATTTTTTAAAAATGGGTTTGTGTGCATTATATTTTTCATTATTTTCATTTACTATATTCCTCTATCCCTTTAATAATAGACACTGATACATCAGAAATGGATTTATGATAATTTTTACTTCCGATATTACCTAATTCTAGATAGATCGCAAAATCCTTATTTTTGAGAATACTTTTTGGATCGCTTGGGTCAATTCTATTTACATCTATTGGAATTATAATATAGCTATCTGAATATACTCTTTCAATCAGTTCATTTATAATGAAACAGCTGATAGATAGAGCTTCTTTTATGCTTTTGGAATTGTGTATAACATACGCCTTTATTTGGGTATTATCTGAATTAAAATTCTGAATGTTCAAGGCAAGTAAAAATCTGTTTTCGTTGAATTGCTGAGGATCGTAAAATGAGTACTTAATACTACCTTTCAAACCTTCAGAGATTTTTCCCAATTCGTTGAACTCTTCTGAATCCTTTTTGACAACAAGATATAGAGATATTGGTTCTGTGACTTTCTTTAACTTATCATTTTTATCACAGTTTAGCTTATTTGAGTTATAAGGGGCATCGTCAACAAAAATATTTCTGCCTTGTTTGTTTATTACAAAATTCACAGGATTGTCAAAATTTTTATTTTTAGGATTGATATTGTTTCCTTTTGGTGCAACAAAGTAATATATGCCTGGAGTGAAATCTCTGGTTTTTGATGAGACCTCTACTTTATCATTATCAATATTTATCAGATAGTTATAGAAATCATTAAATTCTACATAAGCATTTTCTCTTATGCTAGGTAAAGAGTCAATGACTAATCCTATCTCTTTTGCTATTTCTTGTTTGTAGAAAATTTCTTGGCTAGCATAAGACTTAGCAGTATCTACAAATAAATAACCTACAAAAATGGCTAATAGGATTTCTATAACAACTATAACTGGGTACTCTGTGCCTGTTTCCCCTCTTTTACTCATTCGCATCTTTTTTTACATTGCTAAGGATACTGAGAATATGTGTGCCTAGTGGTGGTACGTTGCAGTTTATCTTAGCACAAACTGCAACTTTCCCAGATTCTTTTTCAAGGTATACTGTTTTAATGTTATCACTTACAACAATCCCTGAATCATATAAATATTGGGGGTATTTGCTACCTCTTATAATTGCGAACCCATTTTTCCAGTAGTAATGTTCACTATTGCTTAAATCCCTTTCAACATCTCTTACTTCTGGTATTACTCGAGATAGATAAGTATAATCTGTTATTACTGCTCTATCGAGTGGCTTACATGTTATTTTACCTGAACAAGTAAATTCTTTACCACTTAATATTAACTCTCCACAAATGCACATGCAAGACTTATCTCTTGGACAATTCTTATCAGATAGTCTGTTCATATATCTTACAACATTCTCTTCATATCTTACTGTCCCACTTTTGCTATCTTTTATTTCAGATATATGTACCCACTCTAGCCTATCATTATTTGGAGAAAAGCCTAAAAGGGCATTATTGTCATTGTCAAAGAAAAAGGCAACCGGTGTGCGAGATCCATCTTCTAGGCTTTCGATTTCTGCTACAACTGTTTTGAAAGAATCTGAGGTTCTAGTACTTATACTAACTCTAAATACTTTTGCAGCTAGCCCTCCAACTGTAATAAAAAGAAGTACACCTATAACAAGTAGTATAACTGTTATTGTAACAAAGGCTTTTGACATGGGTAGCTTATTACTGGATTGCATTTAATTCATATCTAGGTTTTGTTATTGATTTCATTTCTGTGTTGATTTTTGCTCATTTCAATTTTTTTTCACAGTCTTTTTTACATGAAGATGCATCTTTGGTACATCTACCATCTTTATCTGGCTCTTCATACTCACCACAAGGGCAACGGTCAATAGTATCTGGAGTTCCATCATTATCACAGTCTGAAGTAAGCCCACCTGCGGTTTCCCCTATTGGTTTAGAGCTTTTTGCCCAAAGCTGCCCAGGGCCAAAAAAGGTGTAAATTAGTACTACCAGAGCTATCACCACGAACATAGCAACTGCAACCATCCACATTGGACCACCTTCAAATCCTTTCTTGTTCATTTTTACCACCTTATTATTTACAAATCATTTACAAAAATTCTGCTGCTTGTCTAGAGCCAAGTCCCTAACATATGTTGGAGGAATTCCTCTATCATATGAGCTAAATCCCAAAAATGAGTAAGTTGGCAGAAAACAGATGTTGTTTTGATCTATGTTAAACATTAGATTTGAGTCGTCTAATACAGCATTATCTGATGGTTTGCCTGATTCATATTCAACTATAATCTGATTTTTTCCTTTAATAGATATTTTCTTTGCTCTCTCATATTTCTGGTTGTCTATACTGTTACCTATAATACTCCCTTTTTGTGTTATAAACTTATTTATAAAATACTGAACTTGGGTCTGACCTATTACAATACACGGATATTTTCTCTCAACAAACTCTCTCTTGATTTCTCCCTTAGGATCATTTATAACAATGTATAAACCATCGTATTGTTTTTGAAAAGATTTTTCTAAGATAATTGAATAACCTTTGAAGTCTTCAGGAAACTGAATAGCTCTAATAAGACATTCTTCATTATATTTTGTATTCTTAAAGAAGGATATCAGCTCATTATAGGCTTGATTTAATTCTGTAGGGGCATTAGGAGTGCCTGCAGAAATCTCTGGTGTTTTAACTATGCTTATTGAGAATAGAGATAACACGTACCCAAAGGCTTTAAGTATTGGTTTAAATAGATTAATTCCATATGTTAAGTAAATATATAAAAATATAGCTATGAAAAGTAGTACAACAACTGTTCCCAATCCAATTCCCTTTTTTCCGAGCATCTTGCCGATTATCTTCTTAGTTATCTCGAAAACTTAAATAGTGATGATATATCTACTCTGCCAGTCATAAAAACGTACATTAATGTAACTATAATTATTAATGCTCCAATAATAATCAAATATGCTAGAGCATTTCCTACTATTTCAACTTCTGCCCTTTTATGCTTCATTTTTATTCTGGTATTATTCTGGTATTATGGTGCAAAGAGGTTCTCCTTGACCTGTTATACTTTTACCTCTTATTTGATCAAGTGTACTTAAATAGATCGCTGAAGTTGATCTCTCTGTAAAGTAATCTGCTAGTTTAACATTTACCGCTGTGGCGCTTTGCCCTGCGAATTTCCCTGCTAAAAACCCAGTTCCTCCCGCAATTAGACCTATTATACTAGCTGGAATACTCACAGGAGCAGAATAAATAATTACTGCTGCTACACCTATTCCAATTATGACACCTGTGCCTATGCTTGCTGCTTTACATAATGTTGTACTACACTCATTTGTTGGCGCACCAAAACTCACTGCATAAATTTCATTAGGCGTGATATCTGTAAGAAGGTACAAGCTTCCAGGACCTTTACCTCTCTGGAAATATGTGAGGTAAGTAAGATCATTTTCTTTCTTAATATAACAGGTCTCTCCTTTTGGACATTTCCAACTAGGATAAACGCTATGATCAGATCCAAGAGGACCTTTGCTACATTCCCCTCCATTGTTGAGGCAATCTATATTACTGTAACAGCATCCGTCTCCTTTACTATCCCGAGCTTTTATACATCGATTGTTCTTTTCATCAAACTCTATATTTCCTAAACCTGTCTTTATGTATCTTGTACATTCATCTTTACTATTTGCACAAAAGCCGCCTCTATCTTTTCCATAAGTAAAACAACTACTAGTTGTATCCTTAGGTTTATAAGGTGTTGTTGAAAGATACTGATAAAACTCGTCTATAGAAATTTTACCTCCTTGTATTTTCGCATCCTTTTTCACCTTAAATATGTAACATGTTTGGCAATTATTAATCCATGGACTTCCTTCCTTAAAAACATCTCCAATTACCCCCTCAGAATATCTTTGCCAACAATCTCGCATTAAATCTGCAATAGATTTCTTTACTAACTCTTCACTATCACCCTTTTTCGGAACCTCTTTTTTATCTACTGTTACACATCCTTTCAAAGGGGCTCGTAAAGTTGCTAGCTTAATATCTATACCTAGATTAACACTTGCCTCTATTTCATATTTTCTTATGCCTATGTTTGCTCTGCATGCTTCATCTTTAAGAGAATCTTCTGCTGCATGAAGGATGTCTGGGAATAGAGGAATTATAAGCAAGGCACCTATAAATATAATTATCAGAGCTCCAATAGTTGCTGCTAAGGCTTCTGATCCTTTCGTATTGAGGCATGACATTCTTAAACTGTAGCTTTATTATTGCGAAAAATATCATCACTAGTATAAAAAAAAGGATAATTATAATAGCTACTATAGCTGGTCTACCACCTGGAATCTCTGATATCTCAGCCTTTTTATTTCTTAAATTCATTTTGATCGTATTCCTTTGGTTATAGTCATATCTTCCTATCATGTCCTTATCTTTTGAGAACTTTGTATATAAGTTTTTCTAATAGCCTAGTATCTGAACATAGGAAGAGCAGAAATAAGGGCTTAAAGTTAAGCATAAGTTAAGGCATGGCTAAAAAAACTGTTGCCAAACATCAAGACTAAAGAAATGACTAATATAAGAACAAAAGAACTTACCACAATAATACCTAATGAGAGCCCTTGAGCTTTCCTAGGAAGTGTTATGACACTTAACATTTCTTAAAACTGAGTATCTTTGATCTTTTGAGTGGTATAGTAGTTTCTATGTGCTCTTTACTATTCTATTGATCATGTATCCTATTGATTATGTATTCTATTTTTAAATAGGAGTATATTGCTAAGTAGGAATACAGCATTTTGGATTGTCAGGATCTTTCTGCCCAGCAGTAAAACATGAGGCTCCCGGAAGAGATACATAATTATCACTTTTTAATTTTACCCTACAGTCTTCCTTTGCCGCTATACAAGTTCCGCCTTTACTACCACAATCCTCTACACCTACTCTAAACACTGCAATTCTGCCAGTAAATATTAAAACTAGTATTACTAGAACAATTAGAGCTATTGCTGCTATTATAATTACATTTAATGATAACTCTGCTCCTCTTTTGTTAAGATTTTTAATCAATACTGACACCTCTGGCTATTTTTAACTTTATAATTAGAGATATATAAAGCTTTCTATCAACCGGCTTAGTAGAAATCCTCTCGCATTCGCTCGGGTAGTGCTTGGCTCGGCTTTTCTGTAATTTACTAAGGCTGACGTTCCCCGTAAGGGACTTCCCCCTTGTCAGCTAAAAGTTATAATCTAAGAGCCTCGCATATTGTCACTACCTTTAGGATTTCTACTGAGCCTATCAACCCACCTTAAGAAACTACTACCCACAGATATCCATGGTCACAGTTAAGGTCCCTGCACTAGTTTGTATGTAACCCTGCTTTGACTCTTTTTCCCCTGAGCATCTGCCACTAGATTCTGCAAATATTATCTGTCCTGGTATTTTTGCCTCAATTGAATAACTTTGATTCCCCCATGCCTTTAAAGTTGATCCTAAAATATAACTAATAGTCTCTCCTAAATAGTCGCATGATCTTTGGTTGTTTTGGCATCTCAACTGAGTATTAGGTGAATTATAATTTTCTGCACAATCTTTAAGCAATTGGTTAATAGAATTTCTTGAGCAATCTAATGTAGTAGTTCTTAACATGGAACTTAAAATATTTGATGCTAGCTGTGTCTGTGTAAATGATTTTTTAATATTCGATCCCTCTTTGTTTATGGTAATAATAAAGAATATGCCTAGTGATATAAGTATAACTATTACTGCCAGCCCCATGATTTCCATCTGGCTTTTCCCTTTATAATTTTTAATAGACTTATGCTGCATATCTGTGTTAATTCTTTTTTATTTTTAGTTTGTGTTTAGTTTTTATTTATTAGATACTATTTTCCCTTGAATCTTCCCTCTCATCTTGTCTCCCTGTCCGCCTCATTAATGTTACATCACTGATATAGGAAATTTGTTCATAAATCCATCACTACGTTCAGGATATCGAAACTAATGTTTCGGAACCACTATTCGTGGTAAGCGGACTTTTGTACAGCCTCGCATTTCGAGGATCGTATGCTAATTGTTTTTTTAAATGTATTTTTATAGATAGGTGAACTACTGTACACACAAAGTGACTCGTTTGCAAATTGTTATAGTAAATTTCTAATTATAATTGTTAAAATCTATTTTTTTTGTTCTTTTTGTAAATTTATTATATATTTTTTATTCAATATATTACCTTATTGGATAATAAGTAACTTCCAAAACTCCAAAATAATATTTATTGTTAATTGCATCGTATAAAGATATAGGTATAGGTGTAAAAAAGCTTCCAGTATCATTAACCACCCTTTGATAGATTATCCATTCATTACTAAAAGGATAAATTTGTTTAACAACTAACTTGCTTGACTCAAAGCTATCATAATACTTTATCTGCAGTGAATTGTCCATCCTAATGATGCTGCTCATCGCCTCAATCTTTAGTATATCAAGACAGTTATCTGTAACTATATTGTTTGAAGAACATTGAAGCTCTGGTAAGCTAGACGCTCTAAGAGCAACTTCAACTGCCTTCCGCTCATTTTCTTCAATAATAGAACTTTGGTAGTTTATCTCTTGCATTTTCGCATAGAAAATAAATCCAAATGTCACTAAAATAAAGAATACAAACATAATCCCTATGGTTTCCATCATTTTCATCTGTGACTTCTTTTCCATTCTAATAAACCTCACTGCAAGACAATCTTTGAATCTGATCATTGCTTGACCTCAACTCAGAAGCCCTTTGGAAAATAGTTGCTATCTCTGGCTGTGATGGGAAAAAATTAACTAATTTGTTTGCATTAGTTTTAATGCCTTCTATAGATTCTAGACTGAGTAATAGCTGAGTGGCGCATGTTGTATCTCCTGCGTTTTGATAGGATCTAACTAAGCTATTAGTTCTTCTAATATAAATATCTGAAACAATTGATAAGTGCTTGAAAGCTTTCTGCATATTACAATTATAAGATTTATAGTCTTCTGTAAATACTGCTGCAAACAATGATTCCTTACCTAGATAGTAGCTGATGCTATGCGGGAAATTTTCCCAATTATTCCCTTTTTTCTTATAAAATTTTAGCTCTCCAAAGCCTTCTAAAGAATTTCCTACTATGTTAATGGCAGAAACTTCACTATCTTCCATACTATTGATATTTGATAGCCCCTCACTACCTGTTGGATTATGGTTAAAGAAGACAAATCTAACTCTATAATTCCCATCATTTTTAATATCATTAGTATCCCCACTCAATTCCTTATTTAATAGAGTCTGCTTATTATTTCCTTTCGTTAGAAAATTTGGTGGAAGTGAATTATTTAACTCTCTTGCTATATCAGAAGTACCAATTATGATATATTTTATATCAGGACTAGTCACCATGAGGAAGTTTGATACTCGATAAGGCATACTCCAATCTTTTGACCAGGCCATCACTTTAAATCCCTTAATTTTACTAGGAGAAAAAGAGATTCCCACCTGAGTTGGGTTAATACCTTGTACACTATAGCCCTCACAATTATAACTAATCTCTTTTCCGATAAGATCTATAATAGAAGCTGTATCTGTGCTAGCCCTAATCCCAGTGAGAATAGTTTTAATGTCTGATCTTACTTTTATTGAAACCTTTCCTTCAGAAACACTTTTTTGTTTTTCTGCAATACCTATAAAAAACACCAGGATAATTCCACCTATTATAAGTACAAATATCCAATTAAATTGTATCTCCACAAAGCCCTTTGAATTACCCATATTATATCCAACCAGAAAGTTCTACATAGCTACCTCTACCTTCTAATCTTAATATTACCTTTCCAAAAATCACATTTTGACAGAAATAATGGCTATTTGATATTTTTATGTTACCTACACCCATAGAACTTACATCAAAATTTTTTGATATAAGGAACATGTTCTTGCTGATTTTATCTTTCCAGCTATTACAAATGACTGGATTATAATCGTTATTTCCTAACAGACAAATATTAGTAGACTGCTGCCCAGTATAAGACAAATCTATAAAACATACTTTATCATATTGATTTGGAATAACTAATTCTTCTTTAATTACTGTGCCATAATCTGATGCAATCTTCTTGACAGACGAAGAAAGATGCTTTTCCATCTGAAGAAGAATAACCGTATCTGCCTTTTCCCCCAAGCTTTTTATAGAATTATACCCATAAAGCATTATTAAAGAAAATAATAATATAGCTAAGATATAAATAAAAATTTCGCCAATAACCTGAGAATTCTTCATTTTTATTTTGGTGCATTACTTCTTTTTCCTCTTCTTAATCAAAATATCTAGTTTCTCAAAAGCTTCTTTCTGATTTTTTATTTTTGACTTTGGCATGCTGTCTTCCGATTCCTCTTTCATTGTTTGTGGTTTTTTACCCTCTTTCTCCTTAGTAACCTCTTCTTGAGGTTTTCTTATAGAATCTATAATTTTTGGACTAACTTTATCTTTACTTAGCTCTTCCTTCTTACCTCCAAAAATATCGAAGATGCTACTTCTAGTTTTAAACTTCTCTTTCATTCTTAATTCAAATAGCCCATGTTTCCCCTGACTCTTTTCAGATCCTAATTTTCCCTCTTGCTTTTCCCCTCTAATTTTTTGATATGACTCTTGCAAAATTTTAGGTACTCTTGAGAGTGCATACTGTGTCTTGCTACCTTTTCCAATTCCTAATTTATATCCATATTTTTTGTATCCAAGAATACCCCCTCCTATAATTAATGCCAGTGCAAGAGTATATATTAAATATATAATGACCCTAGAAGTTGGGTGAGAGTCTGGGTCCAACGGATCTGTACCTGCTTCTAGTTCTTCATTGTCTGTAAATCCGTCCTCATCTGTATCTTTTTTGAATGGATGAGTATTTGCCCTAAACTCTTCAATATTATTTAATCCATCCTCTTCATCATCCCGCTCTCCATCTTGAATACCGTCGTCCTTAGAACTTGGCGAATATTTATTAAATGCGTACTTATCTTCCCATTCATTGGGAAGGCCATCGCCGTCGATATCGTTGTCGCATACATCTCCTAAACCATCTTTATCTAAATCGTCCTGTTCATTATTAGCGTCATTAACACAATTATCTTTTGAATCTGGGACACTATCGCCATCTGTATCAGGTTCTAATGAAGTGCATTTAGTATTGATACAATCTGCATCAGAAACGCAGTCATCATTAATATTACACTGCTTTCCATATGAGCATCTAGAGGAACAGTATGCTCCACAATCTATATCTCCTTCTCCAGGATCTAATAGGCCATTTAAGCAAGGGCTAGATTTTTTGCATTTTCCAAATTCGCAGTTTCCTGTACTGCAATCATTATTTTGAATGCAAGATTTATCTAATCCACACTTAGTTGAGCAAGAGCCACCACAGTCTTTATCAGTTTCTTTGCCATTTTTATTATTATCACTACATGAAGCAATCTGGCATGTTTTAGTTGCTGGGTTGCATAAACCGCTGTCGCAATCTGAATTAACTTTACATTTTGAAGAGTCTGCTTTACAGTTTGACTTATCAAAGGTGCATAAGCTATCACATGCAAGTATCCCACTGTTATACCCTAAAGACTCGCATGTTCTGCCCTGTAAGTCACTTTTATCACAACTTTCACTTAATTGATTTGCAAATCCATCCCCACAAGAGGTATTCTTTTTTTGGATACAAGAACTGTAATCAAGTGTACAAAAATTGCTAGAACATTTAAGGGTTCCTCCGCTATAAATATCGTTATCAGTAGTGCAAGTCTTTCCACCTAAAGTTGCACCATCACATTCCTCATTTATCTTGCCATCATTTGGTTTCTCTATTATATTGTTGCCGCATACTTTAGCTGCTGCATTTATAGTCACACAACCTGATTTATTAATCTTACAACCATTAGTGGTTCCTGTACTGCAGCTCAAATTACCGCTAGTATATCCTAAGCTAATGCATGTAACTCCCAGCAGATTATTACCTTCACATTCTTCTGATTGCTTATTAATAATACCATCTCCGCATTGTGGTTCAGGCAATTTTGGGTTACATAAGCTATAATCATAAATACAATCTCTGCTGCACTCAAGCGTGCCTGAATTAAAGCCTAGGCTCAAGCAAGATTTTCCGCCTAAACTTATACCATCACAATCTTCATTAAAGCCTGCGTCATTTGGTTTCTCTATTATATTGTTGCCGCATGACTTTGGACTAGGATTATTACATCCGGATGCGTCATAATCACTGCAGTCTGATTTACATGCTAATGTACCTAAATCATAGCTTAGGCTTTTACATGTTCTGCCATTTAAATCCAAACCATCGCACTTCTCTGTAGAGGGATTTACTACATTATCTCCGCATCTTGGTCCAGATGATGTCTTACAATTATCTGTACTTATCTTACAAAGAGAATCGCAACTAATACTACCATTAACAAAATCTGGGCTATATTTTCTACAGCTTATATCTGTGATATTATAGAACTTATTACCATCGCATAACTCTCCTGTATCTAATCTTCCATTGCTGCATGTTGGTGCTTTTGTGCAGCCAGATGTTTCTATTTTACAATCATCTGAACATTTTAAACTGCCACTGCTAAAGTCTTGTGGGCTATAATCTGCACATCTTCCAATTGTTAAACTGCCTAGGTTTGTGCCATCGCAACTCTCACCTTTATCTATTGCACCATTGCCACACCTTGGCTTCTCTGTACAGCCACTAGTGTCAAGCTGACAGGAAGGACTGCATTTTAATGCACCGCCACTAAATGTAGAAAATGCTGTACAACTTTTTATAACACCAAATTTAGTACCGTCACATTCTTCTCCTGTGTTTAAAATTTCATTTCCACATGTGCCAGTCACACCAAAACATTGTGTAGTATCTAATTGGCAGTTACTGCCGCATTTTAGGTTTCCTCCTGTGAATGTTGATGGGTTATAATCTATACATTTACCACTCAATGGGATGATGTTATTGCTATCGCAACTCTCGCCCTTGTCTATGGCACCATTGCCACACCTTGGCTTCTCTGTACAGCCACTAGTGTCAAGCTGACAGGAAGGACTGCATTTTAATGCACCGCCACTGAAAGAAGCATTATAACTAGTGCATGTTTTAATTTGACCAAATAAGGTTCCATCACATGATTCGCCTGGATCTAGTTCATTATTGCCACAGGTTAGAAGTGAAGTGCATCCAGATGGATCTAAATCACAGTCACTTGTACATCTTAAAGTGCCGCCTATAAAGTTAGTGAAATCTGTGCATTTTTTAACGCTGCCAAATACTGATATACCGCCTTTTAGGTCACAAAGTTCGCCACTGTCTAGTTCCCCATCTCCACAAATTCCTGGTTTATCTCCTACTGAACAAGATGTAAAGTCAAACAAACAGTTACGGCACCCTAGAAGCCCATCTGTGTAAGAGTCAAAATCTGGACATTTTTTGTTGTCTAAGTTAGTATTATCACACTCCTCGTTAATATTACCATCGTTTGGTTTCTCTATTGCATCATTACCACAACGCTTAGGCTTAGGGCTAACACAGCTTGACGTGTCATAATCACTGCAGTCTGGCTTGCATTTTAGAGTACCGCTTTCAAAGCCACGAACTTTGCAAGTAAACCCTCTTAAGTCTGTGCCATCGCATGCCTCTGTGGCTGGAGATGTTATATTATCTCCACATTTTATCTGTGGTGTGGGAACCTGACATCCTGACATATCAAAAATACATTCTGAATTACATCTTAGCTCTCCTTCTAAGCCTGGGAAAACGTCGCCACATCTTTTTCCTCCAAGATTTGCTCCGTCGCACTGTTCGTTTATGAGATGCTGATTAATAATGCCATCCCCACAGTTAGGCAGTGCTTGACATCCTCTACAGGATCCTCCGCAGTCTATGCCTGTCTCGCCTTCACCTTCATCTTTGACACCATTAATGCAATGATCTGGCTTCTTTGATACATCAACAGTAATACCATCACTTTGAAGTGCCCTGCTTATTGATCCTAAGATATTAGTTGCATCAACCTTAAAGATATATTTTGTCTTATCAGTCAAATTAAGAGGTTTATTTTGGTTATCAGTAGTTACCACTATAAAATCATTATCTGCTGCTGTTGTAGTTTGTGTATAATTGATAATACTTACCTTATTTGGTTGTATTGACTCAACACTATATCTGTAGTAATTGATGCTGCTAACATCCTCTTCGCCAAGGAATTTTACCCATAGTCTATCTTTCTGGAAAGTAAACTCTGGGCTACCATTAAGTGGACTGCTGTCATTCACATATAACATTACTGGAGGGGTTATATCTACTGTGAATGGGATTTGGATAGTGTTTGAGATGATACCACTTGAGACGCATCTTGCGAAATACGTTTGAGTACCTGCCTCCACATTTGTTAAAGTTCTTTGATGTCTATATCCTGGCTCTCCAAAAGAAGTTGATACTAAATCTATGCTCTGTCCATAATAACACTGTGAGTTCTTATTTGTTGATATATCAAGTACCACATCAGTTTTGTTAAAATATTGAAGAGTATTAATTTGAAGTGTTAGCGGGACACTTTGATCAATTCTAAAAACTATTGATGACGTGCCTGATATCAGCCCTGCTTCATTTTCACATGCTACATAATATCTATACTCTTGCCTATCTCTTGTAGCTGTAAGATTTTGTGTATGAACTGTCTGATAAAGACCTGATTCAGGGAAATGATTAGCCATCTCTGAGTAAACTGTCCTAGACTCATCGTACTTACAAATAGTTTTATCATCTGTCTGAACTTTAAGGGCTGTTTTCAAATCTGGTTCAATTATTATTTCTGGCTGTGCAAAGGCTGAAATAATAGTTGGCGGTGTCCTATCGACTTTAATCTTAAATTCCTTTTCTATTATACTAAATATCCCATCATCACATTTCACAAATAAAGAATGCTCTCTTTGATCCCCTTCTGGGATTTCATTGAAATTATTGATATTATGAGTTAAGCCTCCAGTTGATGTGAACTCTTTCATATTACCGAACACTGTTCCAGGCAAATCTAAGATGTATTTACACCTCGCATCATTATCTGTTCCAATGATTATATTAAAAGCTTGATCTTTAGAAACTCCTGTTCTTGGGTTGAGCAATGAAATTATTGTAGGAAATGCGTTTATTACAAATCCTATATTTCCAATAACTCTATTGCCTGCATAATCTTTTGCTTCTACAGTAACTACCTTTTGTCCATCTGTTAGATTTAATCTTATTATGTAAGTTCTATTGTTTGATGTCGTAGAGAGGATCTTCAGATTTTCCTCTAATCCAGATACTGTTATTCTATCTAACTCCACCTCTTTTGTAAAATTTAGACTTAAAGTTATGCTTGAAGATTGAATAGTTGTATTGTTAGGTGATCCAGTAAATCCAGGCGGAGTTCTATCAATGACAATCTTTACCGTATATGGGTTTCTCATAAATTTTCCATAGCTGTTTTTTGCCATAATTGTTAAATTATAAGTTCCATCTGGCAGATTAAAATTTGGTATAAAAGAAAATACTGTATTATTCTCAAAGTTTTGAATACTATGAGCAATTGTTAGATTATTTCCAATAAAATTTGAAAAAGTAATAGTTGAGTAGTCTGAGAAGGTTATATTTACAATTGGTCTAGGATTATTTGTAAAAAAGACCCCATTAACTATTTTATCATCTTGAACTGCTACTCTAAGTACAACTGGACCTGTAACATTTGGAGAGGCATTAAAAGTGGTACTTTTAATTATTCCCAAGTTATTAGAAGGATCTTTTGAATAAAATTTTAAGGTATTCTCTCCGTTATTAAGGGTTAATATCTGCCTACTACCTTCAAACATGTTTAAGTTATTTACAACTAAAAAAGTGCCAGTAATGTTTATTGGAAAGTTTGAGCCATTATTACAATTATTGCTTAAGACATTGCATAAAAGGGTTATATAGGCGCTGCCACTTACTCTTCTAGGAAGCCCTACATTTTCTGTCTTATCACTAATCTCAATTTGAAATTGTGTTGGTAGCCCTTCTTCAAATGCTGTTGCAACAATGTTGGTATCTGGTGGAAAAAAGTCTGCCTCGCAAGTTAGACTATTGCAATCCCTTTCAGGGCTATAATCTGCGCTCTTGCCACATTCTCCAAAAACTGAAGCACATACACCTATCCTGCATATGTCATTGCTCTTTGAAATAATAGTATTTGTTAATTGGTCTATTCTAACTTGATTGAAGGCTGAACATTCCTGGTTGGTATAATCTTTACAAGTTACTTTGCTGCAGCTTAAACTTTCCCCATCTTTAAAAAAGCAAGGAAATTGTGGTGTTGAGAGGTTTGACGATTTTGCTGGTGTACATATATCAAAAACAGTATTAAAAGCCTC
>Ga0137796_10000352_pt1 | contig 29109 bp, 22 predicted proteins | sample OV2TP3_FD_97704 | JGI IMG/M metagenome (GOLD analysis project Ga0137796, IMG submission 97704) | reverse complement strand
GAAGTCCCGGCAGACGTCTTTTCCGAACAGGATCTGCACGATACCCTCCCCACTGGATGAAAATCGTGTTGACACGGATATGCGTCAGAGATAGATTACCCGTCATGATCCCCGGAGAAAAGGTCGGCGTCAGGCCCCGCGCCTGGGCGCTGCTCATCGACCTGACCGTCCTCAGCATCATTCAGGTCGTGGTCGTCGCCCTGTTGCAGGGGGCCTGGATCGCGGGATTCAACCTGCTCATCTGGATCGCCTACTCCGTCACCTTCGACGGCGGTCGCGGGGCCACCCCGGGCAAGATCCTCCTCGGCCTCAAGATCGTCCGCACGGACGGCTCCGCCGTCGACTACCATCAGGCCTTTGTCCGCTGTCTCGTCAAGGTCATCCCCCTCCTGCTCTTCTCCTCCCTGACCTCGTATGCCTTCTTCGCGCAGGGTCCGACCCTTCTCCGGGCCGGGCTGGCCGCCGCCGGGCTGCTCTTCCCCCTGCTCTCGGCAATCACCCTCGCCCGCCACCCCTTTCGCCAGGCCCCGCACGACCGCGCCGCCCGCACCTGCGTGATCAGACTCTTCTGAAGACATCCCGAATTAAATCCCTCATCCCTCTCCTGTCAAGGGAATTCGCGTCCCGGATTTTCCCCCTTGACAACCTCAGGGTTTTGGTCTATCATTCAAAACAAAGTCCTGAGTGCTGAGTGCTGAGTGCTGAGTAAAAGCAAAGAACAAAGTTTTTGCCTTTACTCAGGACTCAGGACTCAGGACTGTTTTTGACTCAGGACTCAGGACTGTTTTTACTCAGGACTCTATGGCCGCCGAACAGCCCGCCCCCCCCCCAGGCTCGAACCTGCGGGAGGCCATCCGCAACTACGCCGTCCTGGTCGTTCTGGTGCTCGTGGTGCAGATCGCCCTGGCGTTCTTCATCATCCGGACCATGATCATCGGTAGGCAGGACAGCGCCCAAAAGGCGGCCCTTCTCGCCGTCGAGGAGTTGAAGGAGCCGGAGGAGGAGGTCCTCCCCGACAAACCGGCCAAAGTTTACGACATCAAGGAAGACCTGCTCACCAACTCCGCCGACAGCGACCGTCTCCGCTACGTGAAAGTGCACGTCCAGCTCGGCGTCACCCCGGATAAGGTCTACGACGAAATCACGCAGATCGAGCCCAAGGTGATCGACACCATTCTCGGCATCCTGATGTCCAGGACGGTCGAGGAGATGGATGACCCCGCAGACAAGGAGGTCATCAAGGACGAGGTCAAGATCGCCCTCAACAAATACCTCAGGCAGGGGGAGATCGTCAAAGTCTACTTCACCGCCTTTTTAATTCAGTAAAATCCCTCTCCCCTTGCTGCCCTTCCACTTCCAGGTTCCAAGTTCAAGGTTCAAGGTTCAAGGTTCAAGGTTTTACAACCTTGAACTTTTTAACTTTGAACTTTTAACCTGAGGAGGTGAGCGCCATGCAGAAGCCCTGGAAGCCCATCCGCGAGCCGGCCGTGGCCGGGCAGTTCTATCCGGCGGACCCTGAGGCCCTCAAGGTCACGGTCGATGACCTGCTCGACCGGCAGGAAGGGTCCTCCGTCTCCGGGGAGATCGTCGCCGTCGTCGCCCCGCACGCGGGCTACCCCTATTCCGGCCCCACCGCCGCCGCCGCCTACCGCGCGGTCCGGCGCAGGCCCTACGACGCCGTGGTCGTGATGAGCCCCAGCCACCGGGAGGCGTTTGAGGGGGCCTCTGTCTACGCGCGCGGAAGCTACCGGACCCCCCTCGGCCTCGTCCCCGTGGAGGAGGACCTGGCCCGCGACATCCTGAGCCGGGACCCTGACGCCCACGCCTCGGACGCCGGCCACCGGGTAGACCCTCCGTCCCTCTTCGGCCTCTCCCGCCTCCGGGGGGAGCACGCCATTGAGGTCCAGATCCCTTTCCTTCAGGAGACCCTGTCGGACCTCCGGATCGTCCCCATCGTGATGGCCGGGAGCGACTTCGACCTCTGCCGGGGCCTCGGGCAGGCGATCGCCGGGGCATCGCGCGGCAGACGGGTGCTCATCGTGGCCAGCTCCGACCTCTATCACGGATACTCCTACGACGAGTGCGTCCGGACGGATGCGGAGACCCTCGGCCGCATCGAGGCGTTCGACCCGGAGGAGTTCTCCCGTCGCGTCGAGCGCCAGGAGTGCCAGGCGTGCGGAAGCGCGCCCATCACGACGGCCATGATCGCAGCGCGGCAGATGGGCGCCGACCGGGCCGCCGTCGTGGCCCGCGCCAACTCGGGGGACGTGACCGGCGCGAAGGACGGCTATGTGGTCGGGTACGGCGCTGCCCTCTTCTACCGGAGCCCCTCCGGCCCTGAGGAGAAGGAGGAGTCTGAGCGCCTGACTGCGGAGCAGCGCGAGCGCCTGCTCCACATTGCGCGCACGGCCATGCGGGAGGCGGTTTACGGCAGACCCCTCCCTCCGCTCGGAGACCTTTCGGGGCCCCTTCGCATCCCACGGGGGGCCTTTGTCACCCTGGAGCATCGCGGGGAGCTGAGGGGCTGTATCGGACACGTCTACCCTCACCTGTCCCTGGCTGAAACCGTTCAGCAGATGGCCGCTGCCGCCGCGCTGCGGGACCCCCGCTTCCCCCCGGTCTCCCCGGATGAGCTGCCGGAGATCGAGGTCGAGATATCGGCCCTGAGCCTCCCCCGGAAGGTCGAGGACGTGGACCAGATCTGCGTGGGCCGGCACGGCCTGATCGTTCACCACCCGGATGGGCAGGGGCTGTTGCTGCCCCAGGTGGCCGTGGAGCGGGGGTGGGATCGCGAGACGTTTCTGGCCCATACGTGCCGCAAGGCAGGCCTTTCCAGGGACGCCTGGAAGAGGCCCGAAACCGAAATCAGCGTCTTCTCCGCCGAGGTGTTCGGCGAAAGATAAAAACAGGCAAACGGCAGAGGGCAAACGGCAAACGGCAGACCACAGGACCACAGGACCACAGGACTACAGGTCTTGTGGTCAGTGGTCTTGTGGTCAGTGGTCGGTTTTACGTCTCACGTCTGCCGTCTGCCGTCTCACCTTCTCTACAGGAGGTCTTCGTGAACGGCCATCTCAGGAAGGGGTTGACCGTCGCAGCGCTCTTGTTCACAGTCGCATCGTTTGCAGTCAGGTCCATCAGCGGCCAGGCCCCCCTCAGCCCGGAGGAGGCGGCCATGGCCGCCGCAGACGACAGGAACCGTATCCTCTCTCCCAGGGACATGAAGCAGATCGCCGACGCCGTCGGCGCGCGATGCAATTACTGCCATACGGCCAAGAAGCCGGACGGGAAGCCCGACTACAAGGCCGACTCTCCCCTCAAAGAGACGGCCAAATACATGAAGACCCACTTCGTGGACGGTCTCGTCACGAAGGAGGGCAAGCCCCTGACCTGCGCGACCTGTCACGCCGGAAAGACGACCTTCCTCCCCCGCGAACTCCCGCCGGACGCCAGGAAGTCTGCCGTGGAGGGGGACCGCCTGTCCATCATGAAGAGGATGACCGTCATCGCCAAGTCCCTCGGTGTCCAGTGCGATTTCTGCCACGCCAAAGGCCCGGACGGCAAGTTCGCTTACGAATTGCCGACGGCGCACAAACAGATCGCCAAATACATGATGACCGAGGTCGTGGACAAGTACAAACTGAAGGACGGCGGAGAGTTGACCTGCGCCACCTGCCACGCCGGAAAGACCGAGTTCCTGCCGCATCACGCGGCGGAGGCGGCCCCCCACAAAGACGGAGGGGAGAAGAAGGTGGGCGGGAAGACGGGGGGATGAAAAAAAGAAAAGGGGAACCTGCCGACGGGGTCAGGAGTTATTCTTCTTGACTTCCTCAGGGCGGGAAGTTATATTTGGCAAGAAAATTATATTTGATATGATGGAGATGTAGACCCGCCGAAAGAGGGGCTCTCGAAGGAATGGCGCTTTACCTTTCAAGGCTGCTCACGTCCGCCCTGCTGGTCCTGACCACGACAGCGGCCCCTGCCCTGTGTGATACCCTGTTTCATCGTCATGGACAAGACGAGGTCGTTCGTGTCGAAACACACGGGGATGCCCACCATCACGATGAGGCAGAGGGCGTCCATCCTCACGATGAGGCAGAGCCTGAGGGCGGACATTCCCACGGCCAGCAGCCAGAGGACACCTGTTGCTCCAAATTACTCCCGGCTTTTTACTTTCAGACGTATACACGCGCCCATGAAGGATCCGCCCGGGTCCTGTCTCGCCTCGCCTCGTTCCACCTCGCTTCGATCCACCTCGATTTCTCGTGCCCGGCGGTGATGGACGGCGCGCCACCCCACGGGAACATCACCCTTTGCAAGAGTCTATGCAGGGGTCCCTCCCTATCTGTGCCTCTGTACGACCTCCTCGACACCTACCGCATCTGATTCTTCCTCACGGCGCGATCACCGATCGCGCCCTACAACTCCTCCTACGATAGCCAGGCAGCAGTCTGCCCTCCTCAGGTAGTCCGGCAGTCTGCGCTACCGTCTTCGCTTCTGGCCTCCTTCCCCTCCGGGGGATCGGGGCCTGGATGATCACGCGATGACCCCCGGCAGGCGTTTTCCGAAATGCGGTTTTGATAAACCACGACAAGGACTCCCCTCATGTCTAGATTTCATTCCACGTGTCGGATCGGTTGTCTCACGGTTTTGAGTTTCATGTCCCAGCCGTGGGGCATTCAGGCCCAGCAAATTTTGACGTTGGAAACGGCCGTTCAGGAGGCCCGGACCAATAATCCTGACCTGAAGGCTGTTCGACAGAAGACAGGTGTGGCCGTGGGAGAATTGAAGACGGCCTCTCTCCTGTTTCCGTTCAACCCGCAGGTCGAGTTTGAGAGGACCTCCGACCGATATTACGCGAAACAGGGGGAAGGAGGCTACGACCTTTCCATCTCCCAGGAGGTCGAGATCGCCGGACAGCGGTGGAGACGCCGGCGCGTCGCGCGGGCGGAGGTGGAGCGGGCGCAGGCGGAGGCCCAGGACTTCGAGCGGCGGTTGACCGCCGACGTCCGGGAGGCGTTCTACCGGCTCCTGTTCAGCCAGCGCCGGGCGGAGACGATGAAGGCCATCGCGGGCCTGAACGAACAGTTGGCCGACGCCGCCCAGAGGCGCTTCAAGGCCGGCGACATCCCGGAGCTGGACTACAATCTCGTCCTGATCGAGCGGAGCCGCTCCGGGGCCGATCTCGCCCTCTCAGGGGCCCGGTTACACGGAGCGATGGGGGAGATGAACCGGCTCCTGGGCCGCCCCCCGGACGCGGTCACGGTCGCCGCAGAAGCCCCCTTCTGGACAACGGCGGAGGTCGTCTCGAAGGACCCGGCAGTCCCTCGCGCGGAGACGGCGGGCGAACCTGTGAAGGTCCCTGACCTGGAGACGTTGAAGGCCACTGCCCTCCGGGCCAGGCCAGACATCAGGGCTTTGGAGGCCGGCGTCCGGGCTGCCCGGGGCGCGGTCTCCGTGGCCCGGGCCGGCCTGGCCCCCAATCCGGCCTTTTCGCTGACCTACCGCGTGGAGAGGTCCATTTTCGCGGGCGAAGACATCCTCGGCAATCCGGCGGTCACGGGAGGCATCGCGGGCATCCGCGACCGGGACCGTCTCCTGACGGTCAGGGTCTCGGTCCCCTTTCCCCTGTTCAACCGGAATCAGGGACAGACCTACGCCGCCCGCGCGGCGCAGCGCGCGGCCGAGACGGAACTGGAGAGCCTTCAGCGGGCGGTGGCCATCGAGGTCACGGCGGCCCACCGGCGTTTTGAGAGCGCCCGGCAGGCGCGCAGGCTGTTTGAGGAGGTCGCGCCGAAGCTGGACGAGAACGCCGCCCTGGTCGTCCGGGCCTACCGGGCGGGAGAGACCGACCTGGCGACGCTGCTGGTGGAGCAGGACCGCATCTTCAGGGCCAAACTCGCCTATCTGGACGCCCTGCTGGAGCACGAGAGCGCCCTGACTGCCCTGGAACGGGCCGTAGGCGAGCCGATCTCGAAACCGTAAAGGAGATTCAATTTCTATGAGACTCTGGATATGGACCGTAGCGGCCCTCCTGATTTTGCCCTTATCCGCCCTGGCCCACGAAGGGGAGGTCCACGAGGAGCCTGCGGCGAAGGCCCCGCCCCCCCTTCCCGGCGCAGGACTCCGGGCCATCAGCGCGGCGACAGAAAATTTTGAGGTCGTGATCAAACACCCTCCCCTCGACCCCGACCGGGAGGGGACGCTGACCCTTTTCCTGTCCGACTATCGCACCAACGCCCCGGTGTCCGACGCCCAGGTGCAGATCGACGTTTCAGACGCCGGGATCTCGGGCCTCCGGGCGGAACGAACGGACAGCCCCGGCGTCTACAGGGTGGCCTTCAAGGCCCCGAAGCAGGGGACCTACACCCTTGTTGTGACCGTCACGTCCGGGGACCTCTCGGACCTGATCCCGGTCAACGGACTGACGATAGGGCGACCAGAGGCAGAGACACATTCAGGCCGTTCGGGACTCCTCCCGGACTTGTGGGTGGGCATCCTGATCTTACTTCTGGTGGCTGGTTACACGGTCCGGCTCGTCTATAACAGGAGGAAGTCGTATGCGCGCTAAAACGATGTCCAATACCCTCGTGGGAGCAGCCATCGCCTGCGCCCTATTATGGCCTGCGCTGTCCGGGGCGCACGAGGGGGAATCGCACGGGGAGGAGACGCTCACAGTGGCGACGTCGGTCGTCGCAGGGCAGGCCCTCACCGTGCCCAAAGAGGCGCAGTTCCTGCTCGGCATCCGCACGGACTTCGTTCAAAAGAAGATGCTCTCCCGGAGGGTCAGGGCCCTCGGCAGGTTCGTGCCCAGGCCGGGGGGCCAGGCGGACGTCTCCCCGGTGCAACCCGGCCGGGTCGCGCTCGACCCCGGACACCCCATCGCCGGGGTCGGGGACCGGGTCTCCGCCGGACAGGTCCTGGCCGTCCTGGAGCAGCTCCCCACGGACCAGGCGGCCCTGGAGTCAGCGTTCAACCAGGCGCAGAAGGCCCTGGAGCACGCCCGGCAGGACTCCGACCGGCTCGCGAGTCTTGACAAGATCGTCTCGCAGAAGGACCTGCAACACGCAGCCGTGGACCTGAAGGTCGCCCAGGCGGAATTTGACCGCCTGTCCAACCAGATGGGTCTCTACCATAAAGCCTCCGAAAATGGTCGGACCGTCCACCGGCTCTACGTGCGCGCCCCCCTCTCCGGCGTCGTCGCCGAGACGCACGTCTCCGTCGGGGAGCAGGTGGAGACAAATGACAGGCTGTTCAGGATCGTCGATCTCGATCCCCTCTATGTGGAGGCCGACGTGTATGAGACCGACCTGCCCGCATTGACCCACGCGGGCCGGGCGGTCATCGCAACCAAAGCCTATCCGGGCGAGACGTTCTCAGGAGACCTGGTCAACGTGGGGGGGATCGTGGATGAGACGACCCGGACGACCAAGGTCATCTTCACTGTGTCCAACCCTGACGGCCGGCTCAAGGCCGGGATGTTCGCCGAGGTGTCCATCGACGTCGGCACACCTGAAGAGGCCCTGACGGTCCCGAAGGTGGCCGTGGTGGAGGCAGGCGGCAGGCGTCTCGTCTACGTCCACACGCAGCCGGAGACGTTCGTGGCCCGCGAGGTCTCCGTCGCGCAGACGGACGGGGAGGACGTGGCGATCAAAAGCGGGGTGGCTGAAGGAGAGCGAGTCGTCGTCACGGGCGGATACCAGCTCTGGTCTCAGAGTCTCAGGCAGTAAGACTGCGGGAGATATGCGCCTATGCTCAACCGACTCATCGCCTTCTCGCTCCGAAACCGGGTCTTCGTGGTGGCCGCGGCCGCGCTGCTGCTGGTCTACGGGACGATGGTCATCCTGGCCCTGCCCATAGACGTGTTCCCGGACCTCAACCGCCCCACCGTGACGATCTTCACCGAGGCCGAGGGCCTGGCCCCGGAGGAGGTGGAGGCCCTGGTCACCCTCCCCATCGAGACGGTCATGAACGGCGCGCCGGGCGTCAACCGGGTGCGCTCCTTCTCCACCATCGGACTTTCCCTGACGTTTGTGGAGTTCGACTGGGGGACGGACATCTACAGGGACCGGCAGCTCGTGTCGGAGAAGCTTCAGACGGCCGCCGGGACACTGCCTCAGGGGGTGACGCCGGTCATGGGGCCGATCTCCTCGATCATGGGGGAGATCATGCTGATCGGGATGACCGGGACGGAGACCTCCCCGATGGACCTGCGGACCCTGGCGGACTGGACCGTGCGCAGGCGGCTCCTGACGATCCCCGGCATCGCGCAGGTGACGGTCATAGGCGGGGAGGCCAAGCAGATTCAGGTCCTCATCTCCCCGGACCGGCTGAAGGACTTCAACGTGTCTCTGGACGAGGTGGCCGAGGCGGTGGGCCGGGCCAACGTCAACACGACCGGGGGGTTCCTCTTCCGGGGCGGGCAGGAGGTGCTCATCCGCAACGTGGGCCGGACGACCTCGCCGGAGGACATCGCAGACGCGGTGGTGGCCCACCGGAACGGCGCGCCCGTGCTCGTCCGGCACGTGGCGGACGTGCGCATCGGCGGCCCGGCCTTCAAGCGGGGGGACGCCAGCGTCAACGCCCGCAGGGCGGTCATCCTGAGCGTGCAGAAGCAGCCCGGCGCGGACACGGTGAAGCTGACCGCACAGATCGACAGGGCGCTGGCGGAGATCAGGTCTTCCCTGCCACCTGATGTCCAGGTGGACGCCCGCGTCTTCCGGCAGGCGAACTTCATCCAGACCTCCATCCGGAACGTGGAGGAGGCCCTGCGGGACGGGGGCATCCTGGTGCTGATCGTCCTCTTTCTCTTCCTGATGAATTTTCGCACCAGCGCCATCACGCTGACGGCCATCCCCCTGTCCTTCATGGTCACGGGCATCGTCTTCAAGGTCGCGGACATCTCCGTGAACACCATGACCCTGGGCGGCCTGGCCGTGGCCATCGGGGAGCTGGTGGACGACGCCATCGTGGACGTGGAGAACGTCTTCCGGCGGCTCCGGGAGAACCGGCACAGCCCCGACCCGGCGCCGGTCCTGACGGTCATCTACAGGGCGTCCAGCGAGGTCCGGAGCTCCATCGTCTACGCGACGGTGATCGTGATCCTGGTCTTCCTCCCCCTGTTCGCCCTCAGCGGCGTGGAGGGCCGGATGTTCGCGCCGCTCGGCATCGCCTACATCGTCTCCATCCTGGCCTCCCTGGTCGTCTCCCTGACCGTGACCCCGGCGCTCTGCGCCTATCTGCTCCCGAGGGCGAAAATCATGGAGCACCGGGAAGATAGCTGGCTGGTCCGGCGCCTCAAGAGGATCGACCGCCAACAGCTCGAAGTCACCCTCGAACACCCCTACAAGGTCATGCTGGGCGCAGGGGCGCTCGTCCTAATGGCCGTGGCCCTCATCCCCTTTATGGGACGGGAATTCCTCCCCCCCTTCAACGAGGGGACCGTCACCGTGAACATCCTGGCCGTGCCCGGCACGTCCCTGGAGGAGTCCAACCGGGTCGGGACGCTCGCCGAGCGGCTCCTACTCGGTATCCCGGAGGTCGTGTCCACAGGCCGGCGCACAGGCCGCGCCGAACTCGACGACCACGCGGAGGGCGTCCACTACACGGAGATCGAGGTGGACCTGGACATGGAAGGCGAAAAACGTTCAAACGTTCAAACGTTCAAACGTTCAAACGTTCAGCGGAGCAGAGAGGAGGTGCTGGCGGACATCCGGGCGCGGCTGTCGCAAATCCCGGGCGTCGTGCTCAACATCGGCCAGCCCATCTCCCACCGGATCGACCACCTCCTGTCCGGCATCCGGGCGCAGATCGCCGTCAAGCTGTTCGGGCAGGACCTGGAGGTCCTCCGGGCCAAAGCCGGGGAGATCCGGGACGCGATGGCCTCCGTGCCGGGCGTGGTGGACCTCTCCGTGGAGAAGCAGGTCCTCGTCCCGCAGGTCCGCATCGGCATCCGCCGGGATGAGATCATGCGCTACGGCCTCCAGGTCGAAAAGGTCGCCGAGGCCCTGGAGACGGCCTTCAACGGCCGGGTCGTGTCCGAGATCCTGGACGGGCAGCGGACGTTCGACCTCGTCGTCCGGTTCGACGACCGCTCCCGCAACGACCTCGCCTCCCTCCGCAATGCCTTGATCGACACGCCCGCCGGGGCGAAGATCCCCCTGGGGCTGGTGGCCGACGTGACCGACGAGGTCGGCCCGAACGTCATCGCCCACGAGAACGTCCAGCGGAGGATCGTCATCCAGTGCAACGCCGCCGGGCGGGACCTCAACAGCGTGGTGACAGACATCCAGAAGCGGATCGCGGCGCAGGTCAGGCTCCCGGAGGGCTACTTCGTGACCTACGGGGGGCAGTTCGAGAGCGAGCGGGAGGCCAGCCGGCTCATCTCCACCCTGAGCCTCTTCTCGGTGGCGGGCATCTTCCTCGTCCTCTACACCCACTTCAAATCGTCCCGCATCGTCCTCCAGGTCATGCTCAACATCCCCCTGGCCCTGATCGGGAGCGTGGCGGCCATCTTCCTGTCCGGCGGCGTCCTGTCCGTGGCCACGCTGGTGGGCTTCATCACCCTGTGCGGCATCGCCTCGCGCAACACGATCATGATGATCTCGCACTACATCCACCTGGTGCGGGAGGAGGGGGAGCGGTTCACGAAGGAGATGGTCATCCGGGGCTCCCTCGAACGCCTGGTCCCGGTCCTGATGACCGCGGCCACGGCGGCGCTCGGTCTTGTGCCCCTGATGCTGGCGAAGGGGGAGCCGGGAAAGGAGATTCTGTATCCCCTGGCCTTCGTCATCTTCGGGGGACTGACCAGTTCGACGCTGCTCGACATGGTCGTCACCCCGGCGGTGTTCTACAGGTTCGGCAGGCCGGCGGTGGAGAAGTATCTGAGGGCGCAGGAAGAGCGTCCAGTTGATGGCAAATCCCTGGAGGTCGTAGAGGTCAAGGCAGGAGACTAAAGCGCATACCGGGCAGACGCCAGCACGCGGTGTGATGGCGAAACCCTTTTCAGCAGGAGGTAAAAACCATGATCCGAAGAATCGGTCTGACCCTGTGCGCCGCGCTCGCGCTGCTCTGGACAGCGCCGCCGGCCATCTCCCACGAGGGGGAGAGTCACGAGGCGTCCAAGAAGGAACAGGGCCAAAAAAAAGCCTCTCAGAAGGAGCACAGCCACAAGGCCCCACACGGGGGCATGGTCATCACGGTCGAAAAGTATCACTATGAGATGGTGGTGGAGGAGAAGGCCGCTCAGGTCTATCTGCTGGACGAGAAGGAGAACACCCTGCCGATCTCAGGGATAACCGGCAGCGCCGTCTTTCAGATCCCGAAGAAGGGGAACAAGACCGTGACGCTATCTCCATCCGGGGACCATTTCAGCGCCGCGATGGACCTGAAGGAGGTAGAGCGATTTGTCGCGGTGGTCAGCCTCAAGATCGAGGGGAAGAGCCGGGTCGGGCGCTTCTCCTACCAGAAGGGGGCGAAGGAAAAGGCTCATAAGGAGGGACAGCACGGAGAAGGCGGCCACAAGGAAGAGGGGCACACCCACTGATTGAGACATGTCCGTCGCGCTATGAGACATCAGGAGTGCGACGGGATGCGCCATCATGTGCCCTGTCGGGTTGTTGTCGCCGATCCAACTTGTTTTAGAATCAGCCATTAGCCAGCGACGAAGGTGTCATCGTGGTCATAGTCAGGCGGTGGCACAGGGATTGCTTGAATGATAACCACGGAATCACACGGAAACTCACGGAAGGATCGGGCGTATAACACCGTAAAATCCTTTCTGTGTCCTTCCGTGTGTTTCCGTGGCCGATCTATGTCCTTCCGCGTGTTTCTGTGGCTTACAGGAGATATGCCGTGCGTTTGACGCTCACTTCCATCCTGGTCCTGCTCCTCCTCTCCGCAGGGGTCGCGCCGCTCTTCGGGGCGCATCCTGTCGCGGCGAAGAACCGGCACGCCTGCTGTGAGAGGCCGGCGGGCGCGACCGGGTGCGACCGGGCGTCTAAACCGATGCCGTGCTGCAAGATCCGGCCCATGCCGGCGCCTACGGCGAACCTCCCGCCCTCCCCTTCCCGCACGGAGGCCCCTGCCCAGGCCTATCTTGACCTCTTCTCCCAAACGTCTTCCCCGGCGGTCCTTCAACCGGCCGGGCTGGTTTCTGTTCATCCGCACGATCTTGCCGCACTGTCAGACCCTCCCAGGCTCTACCAGCTTCACTCCGCCTACCTGATTTAATCTCTCTCTTTCCCTCATTCGCACGGCCCAGAAGGGGCAGGCCCTGTAGAAGATGCTACAATGACCCTGTAGCAAATGCTACATCGCCGGTCGGTCTGCTATTGCCTGATTCTGAGTCGCTAAACGCCGTTGTCCGTCACAAGTTTTCCCATACCTATCCACTTTCGGAGCCGTTTCATGTTCTCACGACTTTTGAGATGGGCTGCGCGTGCCCTTTTAGTGACACTATGGACCTTCGCCCCGTGCCCGTCGTCTGGGCAGGAGGTCCCGGTCGTCAGGCTGGACGACCTGGTGAAGGAGGCCCTGGAGAAGAACCCGGAGATCCTGGCCTCAAAGGGGATGTGGGAGATGGCGAAGGCGAAGGCCCCGCAGGTGAAGGCCCTGCCGGACCCAATGCTCCAGTTCGAGCTTCAGAACATCGGGCTGACCGGCTTCACGGTCGGCAAGATGGACATGAGCATGGCCGGCATCAGCCTCTCCCAGGCGATCCCCTATCCGGGCAAGCGGGGGCTGCGGCGACAGGTCGCCGAGAGGGAGGCCGAAGGCGCGGGCGCGATGGCCGACGCGACGCGGCTGTCCGTCGTGTCCCGGCTAAAGACAGCTTACTACGATCTGGTCTTTATTCACCAGTCGCTCGACGTGGTAACCAAGACGCGCACTATTCTACAGGATTTTGAGAAGACGGCGCAGGCCCGGTACAGCGTGGGGGAGGGGATTCAGCAGGACGTGCTGAAGGCGCAGGTGGAGCTCTCGATGCTGACGCAGCGGAGCACGACCCTGGAGCAGATGCGGGAGGGCACGGGCGCGATGATCAACAGCCTGCTGGACCGGCCCCCGGAGGCGGCCCTGGGCAGGCCCGAAGACCCCGGCCATGCCCGGCCCCTCCCGCCCCTGACGGACCTCAACCGGCTGACTCTGGAGCGCAATCCCGAACTGCGGGCGCGGCAGCGGGCCATCGAGGCCAGTCAGACGCAGGTGGCGCTGATGAAGAAGGAGTATAAACCGGACTTCGCGGTGAGCGGCGGGTGGCGGTCCCGGGGTGGCCTGGACGACCTGTATCAGGTGATGGTGGAGGTGGAGCTGCCGTGGCAGCGCGAGCGCCGCAAGTATGGCGTGCAGGAGGCCCTCGCCTCCACCGAGGCCGCACAGCGGACCCGCCGGGCCACGGAGGAGATGGTCCTGGCAAAGGTGAGGGACCTCGCCACCATGGCCGCGAAGTCGGCCCGGCTGGTCGAACTCTACCGGACGGCCATCGTCCCTCAGGCGACCTTCGCCCTGGAGTCGACCACGTCGGCCTACCGGGTGGGGAAGGTGGATGTTCTGATGGTCCTGGACGGGGTGCGGACGCTGCTGGAAGATGAGCTGATGGCCCAGGAGCAGTTAGCGGACTATCACAAGGCCGTCGCGCGCCTCGAAGAGGTCGTGGGGACGGCGGTGATTCAGTAGAAGGAGGTCGAAGATGTTTTCGGACAATAAAAAGCCAAAACGTGCATGGATAGCCGCGTTCGTGATCGTGCTCGTAGGATTGGGAGCGGGCCTTTACGTCTATCGCGACGCGCTGTGGGGCGCCAAGCCTGAAGGGACGGCGCAGGCAAAAGAGACGTACTACTGCCCGATGCACCCGCAGTACACGTCAGACAGGCCGGACAACTGTCCGATCTGCAGCATGAAACTGGTAAAGATGGAAAATGCGCCGGGGTCTGAAAGAAAACCGGAGGCACATTCGCATTCGACGCACGGAATATCTGGAATGGAGGCGCCGTCAGGCGCCGGGACAACGGCTGCCTCCCCTGCGATTTTTGTCTCTCCGCAGCGCCAGCAGCTCATCGGCGTCCGATCCGTACCGGCCGTCATAAGGCCGCTGGTGAAAGAGGTCCGCGCCGTCGGCAAGGTGGCCTATGACGAGACCCGGTTGACTCACATTCACACCAAGGTCACCGGCTACATCGAACGCGTATTCGTCGATTACGTGGGGAAATTTGTGAAGAAGGGAGATCCGCTTTTCACCATCTACAGTCCCGAGCTGGTTGCCACGCAAGAGGAATATCTGCTGGCGCTGCGCGCCCGTCAGGAGCTCTCGCGCAGCCCTTTTGAAGGCGTCTCGTCGAGCGCCCGTTCGCTGCTGGAGGCGGCCCGAAAACGCCTTGAGCTCTGGGACATCACCGAGGAACAGATCGCCACCCTTGAAAAAGAGGGGAAGGCCAGACGCGCGCTCACCATCCACTCGCCCGTCAGCGGAATTGTGCTCGAACGCGCGGCTTACCATCACGGAAGGTACGTCGATCCCGCCATGGATCTCTACATGATCGTCGACCTTTCCACGGTCTGGGTCATCGGCGAGGTCTACGAGTACGAATTGCCTTTTGTGAAGACGGGACAGGAGGCGGAGGTCGAGTTCCCGTACGCCTCTCAGAGGGGAGAGCCACTGGAAGGAAAAGTGAACTTTATCTATCCCTACCTCGATCCCAAGACCCGCACCGGGAAGATCCGCGTGGAGTTTCCCAACCCCAACCTCGTCCTCAAGCCCGACATGTTTGTCAACGTGAAACTCCAGGTCGATCTGGGAGAGCAGCTCGTGGCGCCGGAGGACGCGGTGATAAACACCGGGACGGAGCAGTACGTTTTCGTAGATAAAGGGGAGGGCTACTTCGAGCCTCGCGCCGTCAAGGTGGGTGCGGAGGCGGACGGTTTCTACGTGATCGACAGGGGGCTGGAAGTGGGGGAGCGCGTGGTGACCGCGGCCAACTTTATTCTCGACTCTGAAAGCCGGTTGAAGGGGGCGTTTGCCGGCATGGGGAAGCCGGAGGCGGGGAAAATCAGGGAAGCCATCGTCCCTGCGTCGAACCTGAAAATTGAGGTCACGGAGCCAAAGGTCGCCAAAGTTGGGGAGAACGCCGTTCGCATCGCCGTCAAAGATGCGTCGGGAAATCCCGTGACGGACGCCGAGGTCGAAGTGACGCTGTTCATGCCGCAAATGGGCAGCATGCCCCCGATGACGGCGAAGGCGAGGCTGGGCCATCGGGGCGACGGCGAATACGCCGGGGAGATAGACATTCCGATGGCCTGGACCTGGCAGACCACCGTGACGGTGAAGAGGGCGGGCCAGACTATCGGGTCGATGCAGACGAACATCGCCGCTCGCTGAGTGGAGAAGAGACCATGATTAACGCGATCATCGAATACTGCGCGGCGCACCGGGGGCTTGTGATCATTCTGGTTTCGTCGCTCGTCGTCATCGGGGTCTGGTCCATGATGCGCGTGCCTCTGGACGCGATCCCCGACCTGTCAGACCCGCAGGTCATCATCTACACGGAGTGGCCCGGCCGCAGCCCGGACCTGGTGGAGGACCAGATCACCTACCCTCTCGTCTCCGCCATGCTGGCAGCGCCGCGCGTCAGCGTCGTCCGGGGCATCTCCGACTACGGGTTCTCGTACGTCTACGTCATCTTCGAAGAGGGCACCGACATCTACTGGGGGCGGAGTCGCGTGCTCGAATACATGAGCAAGATCGCCGGAAAACTTCCGGAGGGCGTCACGCCGACGCTGGGACCGGACGCCACAGGGGTCGGCTGGGCGTTTGAGTACGCCCTGGTGGATAAGACGGGTAAAAACAATCTGGCCCAGATGCGCTCCTTCAACGACTGGTATATGCGCTACTGGCTGGAGAGCGTGCCGGGGGTCGCCGAGGCGGCCACGGTGGGTGGGTTTGTGAAGCAGTACCAGGTGAATGTCGATCCTAACAAGCTGCTCGCCTATAACCTGCCCCTCCACAGGGTGATGGAGGTGATTCGCAACAGTAACAACGAGGTAGGGGGGCGCGTGGTGGAGTTCACGGGCAAAGAATATCTGGTGCGCGGGCGGGGCTACATCAGATCCCCGGAGGACATCGAAAACCTGGCCGTCGGGTCCAACGGGGACGGCACGCCGGTTTTCATCAAGAACATCGCCAGGGTGGAACTCGGCCCCGACATGCGCCGGGGGATCGCCGAGCTGAACGGCGAGGGGGAGGTGACGGGCGGGATTGTGGTGGTGCGATACGGCCAGAATGTCATGGATGTCATCGAGCGCGTCAAGGCGAAGTTGAAAGAGGTCGAGCCCTCCCTCCCGGAAGGCGTAGAGGTCGTCACCACCTACGACCGGTCCGACCTCATTCAACGGTCCATCGACACGCTCAAGCACACCCTCCTTGAAGAACTGGCCATCGTCAGCATCGTCATTCTCATTTTTCTCTGGCACGTCCCGAGCGCGATCATTCCCATCCTCACCATCCCCATCGCCGTCATCCTCTCCTTCATTCCCATGTACAGCACGGGGCTGACCTCGAACATCATGTCCCTGGGCGGGATCGCCATCGCCATCGGCGCGATGGTGGACGCGGCGATCGTGGTCGTGGAGCAGACGCATAAAAAATTAGAGCACTGGGAGGCGGAGGGGCGGCCGGGGAGTTCGGCGCGCGTCGTGATCGACGCGGTCAAGGAGGTGGGGGGGCCCAGCTTCTTCTCTCTGCTGGTCATCGCCGTGTCTTTCATGCCCATCTTCGCGCTCCAGTATCAGGAGGGACGGCTGTTCAAGCCGCTGGCCTTCACCAAGAACTTCTCCATGGCCATCGCCGCGGTGCTGGCCATCACGCTCGACCCGGCGATGCGGCTGCTCTTCATGCGCACGAGGGCGTTCGACCTGCGTCCGCGCTGGGTGTCCAGGATTGCCAACGCCGTCCTGGTCGGAAAGATCCACAGCGAGGAGAACCACCCTATCAGCCGCCCTCTAATGCGCCTCTACCATCCGGCGGTGAAGTTCGTGTTGAGCCACAAGTGGCTGGTCATCGGCCTGGCGGTTCTGACCGTCGTGACCACCATTCCCATCTTTAACAGCCTGGGGTCGGAGTTTATGCCGCCGCTCAACGAGGGGAGCATCCTCTACATGCCGATCACGCTCCCCGGCATCTCGGTGACGGAGGCCGGCAAGTATCTCCAGATCCAGGACAAGCTGATCAAGCAGTTCCCCGAGGTGCAGAGCGTGTTTGGAAAGATCGGAAAGGCGGAGACCTCTACGGACCCCGCGCCGCTCAGCATGGTGGAGACGACGGTGATTTTGAAACCCGAGAAGGAGTGGCGAACAGTCCATCAGGCGCGCTGGTATTCGGCGTGGGCGCCGGGGTTTCTGAAGAAGGGGTTGAGGAGGGTATGGCCGGAGGAGAGGGCAATCACGTGGGAAGAGCTCATCGATGAGATGGACCGCGCGGTGCAGATCCCCTCGTTCGCCAACGCCTGGCTGTTTCCCATCCGCGCCCGCATCGACATGATCACGACCGGCGTCCGCACGCCCGTCGGCATCAAGGTGCTGGGGCCGAACCTGAACACCATCGAGAAGGTCGGCCTGGAGATCGAGCGGGCGCTGCAAGACGTCCCAGGGACGCGCAGCGCGTTTTTCGAGCGGGTGACCGGGGGCTACTACCTCGACTTTCAGGTGAAGCGGGAGGAGGCGGCCCGGTTTGATCTGAGCGTCGGGGAGGTGAACGACATCATCGAGTCCGCCATCGGCGGGAAGACCGTCACCACCACCGTCGAGGGCCGGGAGCGCTACCCGGTCAACGTCCGGTACGCGCGCGAGCTGCGCGACAACCTGACCAGGCTGAGCCGGGTGCTGGTGCCGACGCCCACAGGGGCCCAGATTCCGTTGAGCCAGCTTGCGGACATCACGCTACGCACAGGCCCGCCCATGATCAAGAACGAAGAGGGGTTTCTGGCCGGGTTTCTCTACGTGGACGTCAAGGGGCGCGACATGGGGCGCTACGTGGAAGAGGCCAAGCGGGTCGTGGCGGAGAAGGTCCAGCTTCCGGCAGGCTACTACCTGGTCTGGAGCGGCCAGTACGAATATCTCCAGCGGGTCGTCGAGCGGCTCTGGGTGGTGGTGCCCATCACGCTCTTCATCGTCTTCCTGCTCCTCTACTTCAACACGGGGTCCGGGGTCAAGACGATGATCATTCTGCTGGCCGTGCCCTTTTCGGCGGTGGGGGCCGTCTGGCTGCTCTACGCCCTCGATTACAACATGAGCATCGCCGTCTGGGTGGGGCTGATCGCGCTGCTTGGAGTGGACGCGGAGACGGCTGTGTTTATGCTTCTGTACCTGGACCTGGCGTATGAAGAGCGGAAGGCCAAAGGAGAGATGAGGTCTGTCGCGGACCTGAACGAGGCGATCGAGTACGGGGCTGTGAAGCGCCTCCGGCCCAAGGTGATGACCGTCGGCGTCATGTTCATGGGCTTGCTCCCGATCATGTGGTCCACCGGGGCCGGGTCGGACGTGATGAAGCGGATCGCCGCGCCGATGATCGGGGGGATCTTCACGTCGTTCATCATGGAGTTGCTCGTCTACCCGGCGATCTACGCGATCTGGCGGGGGCATCAGATGAAACGAGAGGCCGGGACAGCGGTCGCGTAGAGGAGAGGAGGAAGCGAGATGACCTGTCCAAAATGCGGGGCGGAGAACCGGAAGGGGGTCAATTTCTGCACGGCGTGCGGGGGGGCTTTGAAAAAGGCCCCTCACGTCCAGCGGAAGAGAGTCCTTTCCGGCAGCGCAGGCATCAGGATGGCTGCCGGAGTGGCGAGCCTGGTCGTGATCGGCCTGGCCGTGTTCATCAGCCGGGGGATCGGACCCGATCAGGCGCGTCCTGCCGACGCCACGTCGAGGCCGGCGGCCCGGACGGTCAGCCTGGCGGTGCGAGGCGTGGCGTCGAAGTTTATCTGTGGCTGCGGAGAGTGCAACGATCTGGAGCTGGCGGACTGCACGTGCCCCAGGGCCGTGGAGGAGAGGGAACTGATCGACCAGGAGTTGAAGCGGAAGACGCCGGAGCGGGAGGTCGTCAGGCTGGTGAACAGCCGCTACGGCCATATCAAGCCGCAGTACGCCTCCCTGGTGGCCGGGGCTTCAAATTAAGACATAGCCTCATTCCCGTCCTACGACTTCAGGCCATACTTCTCCATGCGATAGATCAGCGTGGGCCGGGTGATGCCGAGGTAGGCCGCTGCTTTGGTCTGGTTCCCCCCGAACCGCTCCAGGGCGGCTGCGATCAGCCCCTGCTCCACCTCTTCGAGGCGGAGGCCCTCCTCCGGCAGCCGGATGTCCAGGCCGCCCAGACGCCGGGACGCCTCCCCCCGGACCTCCGGCGGGAGGGCCTTTTCCGTGATCACGTCCCCCTCCGAGAAGATCAGGGCGCGCTCCACGGCGTTCTCTAACTCCCGCACGTTGCCGGGCCAGGCGTAGGCCGTCAGCCGGTCCATCGCCCCCGCGTCGAACCGCGCCTGCCGGTCCGGGGCGTATTTTCGGAGGAAGTGCCCGGCCAGAAAGGGGATGTCCTCGGGGCGCTGGCGCAGGGGCGGAAGGAGGATGGGGACCACGCTGATCCGGTAGTAGAGGTCCTCCCGAAACGCCTTCTCCCCCACCGCCTTCCGGAGGTCCCGGTTCGTGGCGGCGATGACCCGGCAGTCGATGGAGACAGGCCTTTTCCCCCCCACCCGCTCGATCTCCCGCTCCTGGAGCACGCGGAGGAGCTTGGCCTGAAGGTCTCCCCGCATGTCCCCGATCTCGTCTAAGAAGACGCTACCTCCTTCGGCCTGCTCGAACTTGCCCACGTGCGCCCGGATCGCGCCTGTGAACGCCCCCTTCTCGTGCCCGAACAGCTCGCTCTCCAGCAACTCGGCGGGGATGGCCGAGCAGTTGATCGTCACGAACGGCCCGCCCTTTCTGGGGCCGGCCCCGTGAATGGCGCGGGCAACCAGCTCCTTCCCCGTCCCGCTCTCGCCCAGAAGCAGGACCGTGGCGTCGGAGGCGGCCACCCGCCGGGCCGCGTCGAGGGCCTCCATCATCGGCCCGCTCCGGCCCACGATCCCCTCGAACCCGAACCGGGCGTCCCGCTCCTGTTTCAGACGGATGTTCTCGCGGGTCAGACGACGGACCTCCAGGCATCGTTCCACGCGAACCTGGAGGACCTCGCGGGAGAAGGGTTTTTCGAGGTAGTCCGCCGCGCCGAGGCGCACGGCCTCCACCGCCCCCTCCACGCTCCCATACGCCGTGATCACGAGCACGGGACAGTCCGGGACCTGCCGTTTGACCTGGCGGATGACCTCCATCCCGCCCATCCCCGGCATCTGGATGTCCGTGATCACCAGGTCGAAGTCTCCCCCCTTGAACAGGGTCAGGCCCGCCTCCCCCGCCGGGGCGACGGCCACCTCCAGACCCATCCGCCGGAGGTTGTGCTCGGTCACCCGGCGCAGGTCCTCGTCGTCGTCGATCAGCAGCACAGATGCGCGACGCATAAAGGGCTCCCTATACTTCGTTATCTGGCGACAGGACGGCGGGGGCGGCAGGCAGGGCAATCGTCACCGTCGTCCCCTCCCCCACCCGGCTGGCGATCTGAATGACGCCTCCGTGCGCCTCCACGATGCGCCTGGTGATGGGCAGGCCCAGGCCGGTGCCGTCGGGCCGGGTCGTGAACAGCGGCGTGAATACCCGCCCGATGTGTTCCTCGGGAATGCCACACCCCGTATCTTCCACGCTCACCTCCACCCACTCCCCGCTCCCCACCATTTCGGATTTCGGATTTCGGATTTCGGACCCCACCCCAGCCCTCCCCGCGAGCGGGGAGGGAGCTGTCTTCCCCCCGTTCACGGGGGGATAAGAGGGGGGGTCATTCCGCAATCCTGAAGACGTCCGCCTTGCCGTGACCGCAATCCTCCCCCCCGGCTCACAGGCGGCGACGGCGTTCAGGATCACGTTCAGAAGCGCCTGGGTCACCTGGCCCTCGTCTGCGACCACATCGGCCCCCTCCTCGATCTCCGTCCGGATGGTCACCTCACGCCTCCTGGCGTATGCCCCCGCCAGGGTCACCGTGGATCGGATGGTCTCCCTCAGGTCGAGAGGTCTCCGGGCAGCGTCGGCTGGCCGGGCAATGCGGAGATAGTTGCGGAGCACGCCGTCCAGGCGGTCCACCTCTCTGGTCAGGATGCGGCCAAACTCCGTCCGCTCCTCCTCGGATAAGGTGTCGCCGCTCAGGATCTCCGCCGTCCCCTTGATCGAGCCGAGGGGATTCTTGATCTCGTGGGCCATCCCCGCGGCCAGCTCGCCCAGGACGGAGAGCCGCTCCGCGGCCCGGAGTTGCTCCGTCTGGGCCTGGAGCTTTTGATAAGCCTCCTCGATCTCCTTCGACGCCTGCCTGTAACGGTCCCTCTGCCGGCGCTCCGCAGAGGCCATCATCCCGGTGACGCCGCCCACGACGTTGTAGAGGGCGATCTCCATAAAATTGAGGAGGTAGTCCCCCCCCCACTGAAACATCACGTGAGGGAGGTAGAGCAGGCTGACGGCGATGGCCGCCCCTATTCCGCCCCGAAGCCCGAACCAGAAGGCAGACAGGATGATCGGGATGTAATAGAGACGGCGGAATACCTCGTGGAGATGGGCCTGATGGAGGCTCGTCCCATAGTGCAGCGCCGTGATCGCGGCAACAGCGGCTGCCACGCAGAGAAAGCGGATATGTCTCGACAGGAACGCGGACATCGGATGTCCTCAGGCCGGAGGAGGATGACGGTAGCAACGGATGAAAGGATAGGGCGACTCAGGGGAGAAAGCAAGCGAAATGTAGCATCTCCTACACCCCCGGTGTGGCGCTTCCTACAGTAAGGCGAAGCATTCGCCCGACGGTTCAGGAATATCCTTTGGTTTTCGACCAAAAATGCTTCTCCCCTGCTTGTAAAGCGTGATGGCACCCGTTTTGCGTTTATGTCGTGCGGGGTTATTACCGGCACTTCGATTATTTCTACGACACTTTCACCACCCGGTGAGGCCGAGGTCCGAAATGAAGATGACAATCCTGCTTGCAATCTGCATAGCCGTCGCCCTGGCGGGGGTGGTGGCGTTCTTCCCGGTGAAGATCGGGTGCTGCCGCACCTGTCTGGCGGACCTCCGGCCCTGCCTCCACCCGGAGGGGGTCGCGCCTCATTCCCACGACCTGGTCAACGGCTACGTCTACCCCTACGGTCTGCTCTGGTGGGGGAGTCTTTTAGTGGGGACCGTCGGGACCGTCCTGCTGCACAGGCATCTCAAGGATGGGGAGAGCGATTAAAGTGGGACAGGGGTGTCTCAGAAGGGCATGTGTGGCAGGGTGGCTCAGAAAAAGACCAACGGAGGATAAAGGATGTTAAGACAATAAGATAAGCCTGTCAGGGCGGGCTGGCGTATCGTCTCTCTCCCGGAATGGCACACTCCTTGCGGTAGGGTTTAAAAAGGTCGTTACCCCTTGAGACCGGGGGGGCGCCGTGAACCTGGCGAGGAGGGCCCTGTGTTGCGCAGGTGGATGCGTGAAGTCGCCGGACGTCTGAACATCCGGGCGCGGCTCACCCTGGCGTTCGTCGGGCTGTCGGCCCTCCCTCTCCTGCTGATCGGGGTGTACGCGATCCATACGAGCACCGGCGAACTGGAGGCCCTCGCCGTGGAGCACGTGAGCTATTACGTCGCCGTGGTCAAGGAGAAGACGGAGGGCTTTCTGACGGGTGTGCGGGGGGACATCCTCTTTCTGCGGGATTCGGTCCCTCTCCGGTATTTCATGCAGGCGGTCGAACAGGGGGACGAACAGGGGATGGCCCGGTGGCGCCGGCTGGTGGAAGAGGCGTTCTTCGTGTTCTCGTGGCATAAGAGGATCTACTACCAGATTCGTTATGTGGATGAGACCGGGACGTGTCGCGTGCGGGTCGATTCGGACGGCGCCCGGCCGGCGATCGTCCCACAGGAACGGCTCCGGGGCCGCCGTGAATCGCACTCCCTCTTCCAGGCGGGCGGGCTGCGTCCCGGGGAGGTCGTGTTCTTTCCCAGGGAGCTTCAGTCGGATGACGCGCCGGGGGAGTTGATCCCGGTGATCAGCTGCGTCACCCCCGTCTTCAGCGCCGGAGGGACGCGACACGGGCTGCTCATCACGGACGTGTTCGCCCAGGACCTCTTCAAGATTCTGATCGAGACCCGAATGAGCCCGGGCGGGAAGACCGTGCTGGTGAACCAGGACGGGTTCTACCTGTATCACCCCGGCAAGAAGAAGGCGTGGCGGCAGCTGCTGGCCTCGCAGCCCGAAAACACGCTCTACTACGACTACCCCACGCCGGTCGCGTCCACGATGTTATCCGGCCGGTCGGGGACGCTCACCGAGAGGCAGGAGGAGATCATCGCCTACGCCCCGCTCCTCTACGATCGCATCGACCCCAAACGCTTCTATGTGGTCTTCCACAGCATCCCGCGGCGCGAGATATTTGCGTCGATCTCCTCGTTCAGGATGATCCTCGGCGCGCTCTTTCTGGCCAGCGCAGGGGGGGCGCTCGCGGTGGGGCTCCGCGTGGCGAGGTATTTCACCAGGCCGATCATCCAGTTGACCCGGGGCACGGAGGTCATCGCGAGCGGGGACTTCGACCACCGCCTCCCGGTCTGGACGAGCGACGAGCTGGGACAGCTGACCCACCAGTTCAACGCCATGGCCGCCTCCCTCAAGGGGCAGAGGGCGGCGCTGGAACGGGCCTACACGGAGCTGCGCGACGCGCAGGCCCAGCTTGTCAGGTCGGAGCAGCTCGCGTCTCTGGGACGGCTGGCGGCCGGGGTCGCCCACGAGATCAACAACCCGATGGCCTCGATCGCCGCGTGCGTGGAGGGGCTCCAGCGCCGGCTCAGGCCAGCAGGCCCGGGCGAGCTGGAGGACCTGCCGGAGTACCTGGAGATCATCCGAAAGGCCACTTACCGGTGCAAGCGAACCGCCGAGAAGTTGCTGAGCTTCTCCCGCCAGGCGGCGCCCATCTTTGAGCCGGTGGACGTCAATGACGTGGCGCGCGAGGTCGTCTCGCTGGTGGGGCACGAGGCCGGGCTGGAGGGCAAGCGCGTGACGGCGCGGCTCGACCCGGGCGCGCCGGCGATCAGCGGGGACAGGGCCCAGCTCGGGCAGCTCCTGTTGAACCTCATCCTGAACGGGCTGGACGCGATCGACGGGGCCGGGGCGGTGCGTGTGGCGACCAGGTTCAAAGAGAAAGAAACGGAGACGCGGAGATACGGAGACGTGGTGAATCCCCCCCTCTCCCCTTCTCCCCCTCTCCCCGTCGGGGATGGGGGGGGTGGCTGGGTGGAGGTGGCGGTGGAGGACACCGGCTGCGGCATTCCAGAGGGGCACCTCCAGCGCATCTTTGAGCCGTTCTTCACCACAAAGGCGGTGGGCAAAGGGACGGGCCTGGGGCTGTCGATCTGCGAGAGCATCGTCAGGCGTCACGGTGGCGCGATGGGGGTCACCAGCCGCGTGGGGGCCGGCAGCACGTTCGTTGTCACATTCCCCGTCGTCCCGGATGGGCGCTGCGGCGCTGTGGAGATGGGCGCGGAAGGAGGGATGGGCGATGTCTGAGCGCATCAGGGTGCTCGTGGTGGACGACGACGAGATGTTCCGCACGGTCATCGGCAAGGAACTCCGTCAGATGGGGTTCGACGTGACGGCGACGGCGAACGGGGAGGAGGCGCTCGCGCGGATCGACGGCGGGGGGGTCCACGTGGCGCTGCTGGACATCCGGATGCCCGGCGTGGATGGGCTGGCGGTGCTGCAGGCCGTCCGGGAGCGGGCGCCGGCGACGGAGGTGGTCATGCTCACCGGGCACGGCACGGTGGAGAACGCGATCTCCGCCATGAAGAACGGGGCCTACGACTACCTGACCAAACCCTGCGAGCTGGACCAGGTGGAGGTCACGATCCGAAAGGCATACGAGAAGGGCCTGCTCACCCGGCAGAACGCCACCCTGCAGCACGAGCTTGCGCGCTGCGGCTGCGGGCAGGCCTTCGGGCTGATCGGACAGAGCCGGGCGCTGGAGGCCGTGCTGGACACGGTCGGCAAGGTCGCCGCGACGGACTCCACGGTGCTCCTGCGGGGGGAGAGCGGCGTCGGCAAAGAGGTCGTGGCCAGGGCGATCCACGCGAACAGCCCCCGCACAAAGGCCCCCTTCGTCGTGATCGACTGCGCCTCGCTGCAGGAGAACCTGCTGGAGAGCGAGCTGTTCGGGCACGAGCGGGGGGCCTACACCGGGGCGGTGGGCCTGAAGCACGGCCTGTTCGAGGTGGCCGCCGGGGGCACGGCCTTCCTGGACGAGGTGACGGAGGTCACGCCGGCGATCCAGGCGAGGCTCCTTCGCGCGATCGAGACGAAGACGTTCCGGCGATTAGGGGGCACGAAGGACATCCAGGTGGACGCCCGGGTGCTGGCCGCGACCAACCGGGACCCTGAACAACTGGTGGCGCAGGGGAAGTTCCGGGAGGACCTGTTCTATCGGCTCAACGTCATCTCCATCTCCATCCCGCCGCTCCGGGACCGGAGGGATGACATCCCGCTCCTGGCCGCGCACTTCGCCGCCCACTCGCGGGTGTCGGGCAAGGGCAGGAAGGCGATCTCCCCGGAGGCGATGCAGCTCCTGTGCCGATACCCCTGGCCCGGTAATGTCCGGGAGCTGCAGAATGTCATCGAGCGCGCGACGATCCTCTCCACGGGCGAGGTCATCACGCCGCAGGACCTGCCCGACCCCTTCCGGGCACTGTCCAGAGACCCCGGGGCAGGGCCGAACGGCCCCCTCCTGCCGCTCCGGAAGGTGGAAGATCAGTACATCGAACAGGTCCTGGGGGCGGTGGGCGGGAACAAACGGCAGGCCGCGCGCATCCTCGGCATCAGCGAACGCCACCTGCACCGGCGGCTGCGGAACGGGTCGTCTCCGCCTCTCGATGAGGAGGTCGGTCAGCGGGATGCGTAGGACATCATGTCATACATCCACTTTTTTCATTGGAAATCAAGGGGTTGCATCTTGAAATTCAGATAGATGTTGACAAAATGTCAGTGTCTTTCAGAATACTGCTCAAGACCTGACGCGCGGATTGCATCCCTGTAAACCTTTCCCCCACAACCACGTCGCAAAAGCGGCGTGGTTTTTTTGTCTCTCTGGCGCAGGCTTTGCCCTGCTTCGGCAGGGGCGGCCAGCCCCCCATCCGCACAACGACCTGTAAAGAGAGCAGAACCTATGGCCAGCATCCTGATCTGCGACGAGGACGCCCTGTTCACCCACTCCCTGCAACGGCGGCTGATCGAGGATGGATACCAGGTTGCGGCGACGGCGCGGGCGGGGGAGGCCATCCAGCACGCGCTCTCGCAACCGGTCGATGCGATGATCCTCGGCATCCACACGGCGGGAATGAGCGGGCTGGAGGCGCTTCCGATCCTCAATCAGATCGACCCCTCGCTGCCCGTCATCGTGGTCGCAGACGATGAGAGGCTGGAGACGGAACGGGCGGCCAGGCGGTCGAAGATCTTCTACTATCTGGTCAAGCCGGTCGATCTCCGCGAGCTAAGAGATGTGGTCCGGCAGGCGGTGACCGCGTCGTGCTGCGGGGCGTGAAGGAGGATGGGGATGAAGGTTCATCGCGTGGTGTGGGGCGTGGCGCTGGGGACATGGCTCGTCGTGGGAGGGGCGGGCTGTGGTCTGCGGTCGTCCCAGTCGCCACGCCTCTCGATCGCGCAGGTCGCCAGCGCAAAGGCGCGGGACGCGACCCTCAGCCCGGTGGAGCGCGGGCGGTTCGTTTACCAGAAATATGGCTGCGCGATGTGCCACGGCCCCGACGGGCAGGGGGGCGTCAAGAACCCGAACGCGCAGACCGGCGGCGAGATCCCGAAGCTGACCCACGTGGCCGAGGGCTACTCGGTGGATGAGCTGAAGACCCAGATCCGCAAGGGCCTCCGGGAGATCGGCAAGGCGGACTCGCTGGGACCCGCCCCCCCGTACCGCATGCCCGACATGGAGGGGTGGATGTCCGAGGAAGAGCTCGACGCGCTCGTCCACTACCTGATAGGCCTGATGCCCAAGGGCGCTGAAACGACGTGGTGAACCGACGGAGAGGAGAGGGAGGACATGGGGAAGCGTTTGATTCCGATGATCGTGCTGCTGGCCGTGCTTGGCCTGCCGGCATCTGAAGTAAGGGCGCAGAAAACCCAGAAGGGGGAGAAGGTCTACGAGGCGGATAAAGGCCCCGGCAAGATCGACGTCTCCAAGTACCCGGAGGAGATGCAGAAGGCCTACAAGCTCTTCGCCCAGAAGTGCGGCAAGTGCCACACGCTGGCCAGGCCGATCAACACGGATTTCGCGGATGATCAATGGAACCGCTACGTCAAGCGGATGATGAACAAGCCCGGGTCGGGGATCGAGCCGAAGGATGGGGAGCAGATCTATAAATTTCTGCAGTACGACAACGCCGCGCGCAAGAAAAAGCCCGCCGGGAATTCCAAGGGGAGCAAGTAGCCAGCCCTGCGCTTCGGAAGGGGTTCCCGCCGGGGGCGATTCTTTGCGACGGATGGATCGTCCGTTGCGCTCGTTCAGAGGAGGGTCTGCGATGCACATCAGGAGAGCGTGGAGCAAGCTAAGCTGCATCTTGGTCGAGGCCCTGCTTCTGGTCTGGGCGGGGGCCGCCTCAGCTCAACAGGGCCCGGACCAGGCGGCCGTTGACCGGGGCCGGTCGGTCTACCAGAGATACGGGTGCTTCGTCTGCCACGGGGTCGGGGGGGGCGGCGAGGTCAGGAACAAAAACGCCAAGACCGCTGAACAGGTGCCGGGGTTGACCAAGTCCGCAGAGGGTTTTACGGCGCAGGAGTTGCGAGATAAGGTTCTGGAAGGGGTGCTGACCGTCCAGAAGAGAGACCCCCGTGGGCCGATGCCCCCCCTGTCCATGCCCGCCTACCGGGAGAAGATTTCGGAGGAGGAGCTGAACGACCTGGTATCGTATCTGCTGGGCCTGGCCACGGCGCCGCCGGAGGCGCGGGCGGCTCGCCCTCCGGCGCCTGAGTTTATGTTAGGAGAGGGGAACTGCCGCGTGTGCCACGAGGCGGTGGTGGGGCGATTCGCGAGCACGATTCACGCCAAGGCCCGCCCGGAGGGAAACGGTCACTCCGCCGCAGCGACGGCGTGCGCCACGTGCCACGGGGCGGGGGACCGGCACGCGCAGAACCCCGGCGACCCGCGCACCCTCATCCGCTTTGACAGGGCGTCGCCCGCCTCGGCCCACGACAAGAACGCGGCCTGCCTGGGGTGTCACGAAAAGGGGCTGCGCTTCTCCTGGCAGGGGAGCACGCACGAGTCGCGGGACATGGCCTGCTCCGACTGCCACAGGGTCATGGAGCCGGTCTCGGACAGAAACCTGTTCGTCAAGCAGCAGGAGATGGAGGTCTGCTTCCAGTGCCATCAGGTGCGGCGGGCCCAGACGCAGCGGACGACCCACATGCCGTTCCGCGAGGGGAAGATCACCTGCACCGATTGCCACAACCCGCACGGCACGGCCAACGAGAAGCTGCTAACGGCCAATTCGGTCAACGAGTCCTGCTACAAGTGCCACGCCGAGAAGCGCGGGCCGTTTCTGTGGGAGCACCCTCCGGTGGCCGAGAACTGCCTGAACTGCCACGAGCCGCACGGCTCCAACCACGCGTCGCTCCTGAAGTCCGAGCGGCCCCGGCTCTGCCAGCGGTGCCACATCGAGGCGCGGCATCCGACCACGCCGCAGGCGGCGGCCACCCGGTTTGTGTTCAACCGATCCTGCTCGAACTGCCATTCGCAGATTCACGGCTCCAATCATCCTTCTGGGGTCCGATTCCAGAGGTAAGGAGGTGGAACCACGATGAAATGGACGACATTCCTTCGCGTGTTGCCCGGCGCGCTCATCCCGGTCTGCGCCCTTCTGTCCCCCGGAGGGCTCGCACAGGCCCAGACGGTCAGACACGGAGACGTAGAGGTTGGCCAGCGGGGCCTGGCCGGAGACCGCGCCTCCTCGAAGTTTCAGGAGTACCGACAGCTC
>Ga0137796_10000347_pt1 | contig 29464 bp, 26 predicted proteins | sample OV2TP3_FD_97704 | JGI IMG/M metagenome (GOLD analysis project Ga0137796, IMG submission 97704) | reverse complement strand
GAGACGCGCGTGGCGGGCGTGCGCCTGCGTGCGCCGATGATGAGCATCCACACCGTCGCCGCGGGCGGCGGCTCGATCCTGCACTTGGACGGCGCGCGCTACCGCGTCGGCCCCGATTCGGCGGGCGCCGATCCCGGCCCGGCCTGCTACCGGCGCGGCGGGCCGCTCGCGGTGACGGACGCCAACCTCATGCTCGGCAAGATCCAGCCGGCGCACTTTCCGCGCGTCTTCGGCGCGGACGGCGCGCAGCCCCTCGACCCCGACATCGTGGAGCGGAAGTTCCGCGAGCTGCAGGCGAGCATCGGCGACGGCCGCAGCCTCGAGGCGATCGCCGAGGGATTCGTCCAGATCGCCGTCGGCAACATGGCGAACGCGATCAAGCACATCTCGGTGCAGCGCGGCCACGACGTCACCGCCTACACCCTGTGCTGCTTCGGCGGCGCCGCTGGCCAGCACGCCTGCCTGGTGGCCGACGCGCTCGCCATGAGCCGCGTCCTCATCCACCCGCTCGCGGGCGTGCTCTCGGCCTACGGCATGGGGCTCGCCGACCAGGCCGCGCTGCGGGAGAAATCGGTCGAAGCGCCGCTCGAGGAAGCGGGGCGCGGCGCGCTCGAAGAGCAGCTGGAGGGGCTCGCGATCGCGGCGCGCGCAGAGCTGCTCGGGCAGGGGGTGGCCGCCGGGCGGATCACGGTCGCGCGGCGCGTGCACCTCAAGTACGAGGGGACCGATACGGCGCTCGCGGTGAACGCCGGCACGGTGCAGGAGATGAAGCGGGAGTTCGAGGCGGCCTATCGCAGGCAGTTCTCCTTCCTGATGCCGGAGAAGGCGATCATCGCCGAGGCGGTCTCGGTGGAGGCGAACGGGGGAGCGGAGGAGCCGGGCCTTGAAAATGATCGCCTCCTTTCCGGCGGCCTCGGTGCCGGAAAGGAGGCGAAACCTCTCGAGACCGTGCGCATGTATACGGCCGGTCAATGGCACGACACCCCGCTCTACCGAAGGGCGGCGCTTGGACCGGGCAGCAGGCTGAACGGCCCCGCCATCATCGCCGAGGCCAACGCGACGACCGTGGTCGAGCCGGGGTGGCGCGCCGAGGTGACGGCGGCGGGCAACCTGGTGCTGGAGCGCAGCGTGCCGCGCGCCGGCCGCGCCGCCGTCGGCACCGCGGCCGACCCCGTGATGCTCGAGATCTTCAACAGCCTCTTCATGTCGATCGCGGAGCGCATGGGCCTGGCGCTGCAGCACACGGCCCACTCGGTGAACATCAAGGAGCGGCTGGATTTCTCCTGTGCCCTGTTCGACGACGCGGGCGACCTGATCGCCAACGCGCCGCACATGCCGGTGCACCTGGGCTCGATGGGCGAGTCGGTGAAGACGGTGATGCGCGAGAACCGGGGCGCGATCCGGCCCGGCGACGTCTACATGCTGAACGCCCCCTACAACGGCGGCACGCACCTGCCGGACGTCACCGTGATCACGCCGGTGTTCGACGCGGCGGGACGGGAAATCCTCTTCTACGTGGGCTCGCGCGGGCACCACGCCGACATCGGGGGCCTCACCCCGGGCTCGATGCCGCCGGGCTCCAGGACGGTGGAGGAGGAGGGCGTGCTGATCGACAACTTCCTGCTGCTGGAGCGCGGCCGGCTGCGCAGCCGCGAGACGCTCGCGCTGCTCGGCTCGGGCCGCTGGCCGGCGCGCAACCCGCAGCAGAACCTCGCCGACCTCAAGGCGCAGGTCGCGGCCAACGCCACGGGCGCGCAGGCGCTCGGCGAGATGGTGGCCTACTTCGGGCTGGACGTGGTGCGCGCCTACATGCGCCACGTCCAGGCGAACGCCGAGGAGTCGGTGCGCCGGGTGATCGGCGTGCTGAAAGACGGCGCGTTCGAATATCCGATGGACAACGGCGCCACCATCCGCGTCGCGATCCGCATCGGCGCCGAGCGGCGCAGCGCCCGCATCGACTTCGGCGGCACCTCCCCCCAGCGCCCCGACAACTTCAACGCCCCGGCGGCGGTGTGCATGGCGGCGGTGCTGTACGTCTTCCGCACCCTGGTCGCGGACGAGATCCCGCTCAACGCGGGGTGCCTGCGGCCGCTCGAGGTGGCGATCCCCGAAGGCTCGATGCTGCGGCCGCGCTACCCCGCGGCGGTGGTCGCCGGGAACGTCGAGACCTCGCAGGGCATCACCGACGCGCTCTACGGCGCGCTCGGCGCGCTCGCCGCCTCGCAGGGCACGATGAACAACTTCACCTTCGGCAACGCGCGCTACCAGTACTACGAGACCGTGGCCGGCGGCGCGGGCGCCGGCCCGGGGTTCGCCGGCGCCGACGTGGTGCAGACGCACATGACCAATTCGCGTCTCACCGACCCCGAGGTGCTCGAGTGGCGCTTCCCGGTGCGGCTGGAGAGCTTCGAGATCCGCCGCGGCTCGGGCGGGGCGGGGCGCTGGCGCGGCGGCGACGGGGCGGTGCGGCGCGTGCGGTTCCTCGAGCCGATGACTGCGGCGATCCTCTCCGGGCACCGGCGGGTGGCGCCGCACGGCCTGGCGGGCGGCGGCGACGGCGCCCGGGGGCGCAACTACGTGCTGCGCGCCGACGGCAGCCGTGTCGAGCTCGGGCCCTTCGATCGCATCGAGATGGCTGCGGGGGATGTCTTCGTCATCGAGACCCCGGGCGGGGGCGGCTACGGGCGTGCCTCTGCGTAGGGCGTGCTTATAATACGGGCCGACCCGTACCGCGACCGTCCCCGACCCCGCTTGCCCTTCAATCCGACCGCGATCTTCTCCAAGACCGGCAAGGGCGTGCAGGAGGCTTCCGGCAAGACCAGCCACCTGTCGCGCGCCGACCGCAACGTGCTGAAGGAGATCGACGGCAAGACGGCGCTCGTCGACGTGGCGGGCAAGTTCGAGAAGATTCCGCCCGAGAAGTTCGACGCCCTCATCGAGCAGCTCGACAAGGACGGCTTCATCCGAGAAGTGTCCTCGGGCGTGCAGCAGGCGCCCTCGCCGCCGCCGCGATACGCGCCGCCGCCCCGCGGCGCGCCGCCGCCACCGAAGAAGGACCCCGGGGAGGAGTTGGACTTCACTGCGGCGATCTCCTCGCCGCCGAAGGCCCCTGTGGGCGCGCCCAAGCCGCCGCCGTTGGATCTTGCCGCCAATGCGCGCGCCGGGGCCGAGCGCCAGGCCAAGGAGAAGGAGCAGTTCGACTTCCGCGCTCGCGAGGAGGCCGAAGCCAAGGCCAAGGCCGAAACGGCCGCGAAGGCGAAGGCCGAAGCCGAGGCGAGGGCGCGTGCCGCTGCGGAGGCGAAGGCGAAGGCCGAGGCGGAAGCCAAGGCGCGGGCCGAGGCCGAGGTGAAGGCGCGCCAGGCGCGCGACATGGCGCTGCGGCTCGCCGCCGAGGCCAAGGCGCGGGCGGACGCCGAGTCGAAGGAGAAGGCGCGGCTTGAAGCCGAGCTCAAGGCGACCCGCGAGGAGGCCGAGCGCAGGGCGCAGGAGGCCGCCGAGCAGGCGCGCAGGGAGCTCGAGGAGAAGGCGAAGCGCGAGGCCGAGGAGCTGCGCCAGAAGCTCGAGGCCGAGATGCGCGCCAAGCTCGAGGAGGAGCGCGCCAAGGTCGAGGCCGAGCGCAAGGCGCGCGAGGAGGAGGACCGCAAGCGCCGCGAGGAGGAAGAGGCGAGGCGGCGCAAGGAGGACGAGGAACGCCGGGCGCGGGAGGAGGAGGAGCGCAAGCGCCGCGAGGAAGAGGACCGCAGGCGCCGCGAGGAGGAGGAGGCGAGGCGGCGCAAGGAGGACGAGGAGCGCCGGGCGCGGGAGGAGGAGGAGCGCAGGCGGCGCGAGGAAGAGGAGGCGCGGCGGCGCAAGGAAGAGGAGGAGCGCCGCGCCAAGGAGGAGGCCGAGCGCAAGGCGCGCGAGGAGACGGAAGCGAAGCGGCGCAAGGAGGAAGAGGAGCGCCGCGCGCGCGAGGATGCCGAGCGTCGCGCCCGGGAGGAGGAGGACCGCAAGCGCCGCGAGGAGGACGAGCGCCGGCGTCGCGAGGAGGACGAGCGCCGCGCCAGGGAGGAAGCCGAACGCAAGGCGAGGGAAGAGGCGGAGCGCAAGGCGCGCGACGAGGAGGATCGCCGGCGCAGGGAAGAGGACGAGCGCCGCGCCGGGGAGGAGTCCGGGCGCAAGGCGAAGGAAGAGGCGGAGCGCAAGGCGCGCGACGAAGCGGATCGCCGGCGCGGGGAAGAAGACGAGCGGCGCGCCAAGGAGGAAGCCGAGCGCCGGGCGCGCGACGAAGCGGATCGCCGGCGCGGGGAAGAGGACGAGCGGCGCGCCAAGGAGGAAGCCGAGCGCAAGGCGAAGGCGCCCGCGCCCGCCGCCGCGGCGGGCGGAGTCGGCGACCTGCTTGCCGACCTCGACGCCTTCAGCCAGCAGGAGGAGGAGGAGCGCAAGGCGAAGGAGGAGGAGGAGCGCAAGGCGAAGGAGGCCGCCGCCAGGCGCGCGAAGGAGGAGGAGGAGGAGGAGCGCAGGCAGCGCGAGGCGGAGGAGGCCAGGCGCCGCGAGGAAGAGGTGCGCCGCAGGAAGGACGAGGAGCAGCGGCGCCGGCGCGAGGAGGAGGAGCGCGCGGCGCGCGAGGCCGAGGAGCGCGCGCAGCAGGAGGAGGAGGAGGAGCGCAAGCGCAAGGCGAAGGAGGCGCTCGCCGCGCCCGCGGCGCAGAAGGCCGCCGCCGCGCCCGGCACGGACGACATCGAGGTCTCGGACGAGGACCTCGACATGGAGGACGTCAAGCACGACGAGAAGAAGATCGGCAGGGAAGCGAAGCGCGCGGCGCAGGAGCGCGAGAAGGAAAAGGAGCACGTCGCGGCGGCGCTCACGGCGCAGCCGAAGAAGCGCGTCAACTGGGGCAAGCCGGCGGCGATTGGCCTGTTCGTGGCGCTGCTCGCGGGGGTCGGCGTGGTCCACGTGATGCCCCTCTCGACAGGCGACTACGAGAAGGGCGCATCCGAGGCCCTCGGCATGCCGGTGAAGATCGGCGGCGCGCGGCTCTCGCTCTTCACCGGCGTGCAGGTCAGCTTCGAGCGCGTGGCGATCGGGGACGCGGTCAGGGTGCGCGCCGCGCGCGGCTATCCCGCGATCGGCGCGCTGTTCGGCGCGCGCAAGGCCTTCGGCCGCATCGAGCTGGAGGGCCTGACGCTCGGGCAGGAGCGGCTGGGCGGGGCGCTGCTCGGCAAGCTGCAGGGCGAGAACTTCAGCGTCGAGCGCATCGTGATGAAGAAGGCGAAGTTCGAAGGGCCGATCGCGCTGCCCGAGCTGGACGTGGAGGTGCTGATCGGCGGCGACGGCGCGCCGCAGTCGGTGACGGCGAAGAGCGCCGAGGGCCTGACGCTGCGCCTGTCGCCCAGGGGCTCGGAGATCGGGGTGGAGGCGAGCGCCTCGAGCTTCGCGGTGCCGTTCGTGCCGGCGCTCTCGCTCGCGGACTTCAGCATGAAGGGCAGCGCGACCCGCGACGGCCTGAGCATCAGCGAGTTCGACGGCCGCGCCTTCGACGGCGTGATCAACGGCAGCGCGCGCGTGCGCTGGGGCGCGAGCTGGTCGGCCGAGGGCGAGGTGCGCACGCGCGGTGTGAACGTCGCGGTGTTCGCCCCCACGCTGGTCTCGGAAGGCAAGGTGGAAGGGCGCGGCGCCTACCGCATGAGCGGCGCAGCGCCGGCTCGGCTCTTCGAGAGCGCGCGGCTGGAGGGCGGCTTCAAGATCGAGCGGGGCGTGCTCGGCAGCTTCGACCTGACGCGCGCGCTGCAGACCGGCGGCGCGCAGGCGGCCGGCCGCACGCTCTTCCAGGAGCTCTCGGCGCAGGGCGTGTACGAGAAGGGCACGGTGCAGCTGCGCGAGGTCAAGGTCTCCTCCGGGGCGATGAACGCCGTCGCGGGCCTCGACATCGACCCGGGCGGCGCGCTCTCGGGCAAGATCGCCGCCGAGGTGAAGACGCCGACGCAGACGCTGCGTGCCGCGCTCAACATCTCGGGCAAGCTCACCGACCCGGTGGTGCGCAAGTAGGCTGCGGCAGCCGGTATAATCCGGCTTTACCGGCTGCACGATGCCAACGGTTCTCAGCTTCCGCGGCGCGGTCGCGCTCTCGGATTTCAGGCTGGCCAAGCTTCTCCCCCGCCTCCAGCAGGTCCACGCCGGCATCCGCGGCCTCGCGGCTGAGTTGCGGCACTTCGTGGAAGTCGAAAGGGAGCCGGAGGCCGCCGAGCGCAAGCTGCTCGAGCGCCTGCTCGAGTACGGCGAGCCTCCGCAAGGCAAGCCCCGGGGGACGCTGTTCTTGGTCGTCCCGCGCCTGGGGACGATCTCGCCCTGGTCCTCGAAGGCGACCGACATCGCGCGCAATTGCGGCCTCGCGGCGGTGCGGCGCATCGAGCGCGGCACCGCCTTCTTCCTCGAGGGGAGATTGCCGCAGGAGGCGCATCCGAAGCTCGCCGCGCAGCTCCACGACCGCATGACGGAGACCGTGCTCGGCTCGCTCGAGGCGGCGGCCGCGCTGTTCCGCCACGTGCCGGCGCGCCCGCTCGCCCGCGTGTCGCGCGCCAGGCTCGCGGAGGCGAACCGGGAGCTGGGGCTCGCGCTCTCGGCGGACGAGATCGCGTACCTGCGCGCCGCCTACGACACGCTGGGGCGCGATCCGACGGACGCCGAGCTCACCATGTTCGCGCAGGCGAACTCGGAGCACTGCCGCCACAAGATCTTCAACGCCGACTGGATCGTGGACGGCGAGCGCCAGCCGCAGTCGCTCTTCGCCATGATCCGGCAGACGCACGCCGCGCACCCGCAGGGAACGGTGCTCGCCTACGCCGACAACGCCGCGATCATGGAGGGGCGCATCGCGCATCGCTTCTTTCCGAACGGCGACGGCGTCTACCGCGCCCACGCGGAGCTTACGCACACGGTGATGAAGTGCGAGACGCACAACCACCCCACGGCGATCGCGCCGTTCCCCGGCGCGGCGACCGGGGCGGGCGGGGAGATCCGCGACGAGGGCGCGACCGGCCGCGGCGCCAAGCCCAAGGCAGGGCTCGTCGGCTACACGGTCTCGCACCTGCGCATCCCCGGGGGCGTGGAGCCCTGGGAGCGGCGCGACTACGGCAAGCCCGGCCGCATCGTCTCGGCGCTCGGGATCATGCTCGAGGCGCCGATCGGCGCCGCCTCGTTCAACAACGAGTTCGGCCGGCCGAACCTCGCCGGGTGGTTCCGCACCTTCGAGGCCTTCGACGGCGAGCGGCTGCGCGGCTACCACAAGCCGATCATGCTGGCGGGCGGGGTGGGCAGCATCGCGGCGGCGCAGTCGCACAAGGCGCCGCTGCCCGAGGGCGCGCTGCTGGTGCAGCTCGGCGGCCCCGGCATGCTGATCGGCATGGGCGGCGGCGCGGCCTCCTCGCTCGGGGCGGGCGCCAACGCCGAGGACCTCGACTTCGACTCGGTGCAGCGCGGCAACGCCGAGATCCAGCGCCGCGCGCAGGAGGTGATCGACCGCTGCTGGCAGCTCGGCGCGGCGAACCCGATCCTCTCGATCCACGACGTCGGCGCCGGCGGGCTGTCCAACGCCATCCCGGAGCTCGCGCACAACGCGGGACGCGGGGCGCGGCTGGACCTGCGCGCGGCGCCCTCGGAGGACTCGGGCATGTCGCCGCGCGAGCTCTGGTGCAACGAGGCGCAGGAGCGCTACGTGCTCGCGATCGCGCGCGAGTCGCTGGATGCGTGGCGCGCGCTGTGCGAGCGCGAGCGCTGTCCCTTCGCGGTGCTCGGCGAGACCAGCGCCGACGGGCGCCTGGAGGTCGCGGACCCGCAGCTCGGCGAGCGGCCCGTGGCGCTCGACCTCTCCGTGGTGCTGGGCCAGCCGCCGCGCATGCTGCGCGAGGCGAGAAGGCTCGCGCCCGCGCTCGAGCCGCTTTCGCTGGACGGGATCGAACTGAAGGAGGCCGCGTACCGCGTGTTGCGCCACCCGGCGGTGGCGGACAAGACCTTCCTGGTCGCCATCGGCGATCGCACGGTGGGCGGCCTGTGCTCGCGCGACCCGTTCGTGGGACCGTGGCAGACGCCGGTCGCGGACTGCGCGGTGACGCTGCTCGACTACGAGGGCTATGCCGGAGAGGCGTTCGCGCTGGGCGAGCGCACGCCGCTCGCGGTGATCTGCGCGCCGGCCTCGGCGCGCATGGCGGTGGGCGAGGCGCTCACCAACCTCGCCGCGGCGCCGGTCGCCTCGCTCGAGCGCGTCAAGCTCTCGGCCAACTGGATGGCGGCAGCCGGGGCGCCCGGCGAGGACGCCAATCTGTACGACGCGGTGCGCGCGGTGGCCCTCGAGCTGTGCCCCGCGCTCGGGGTCTCGATCCCGGTGGGGAAGGATTCGCTCTCCATGCGCACCGCGTGGGACAACGACGGGCACGCGAAAGAGGTGATCGCGCCCGTGTCGCTCATCGTCTCGGCATTCGCGCCGGCGGAGGATGCACGCGCCACGCTCACGCCGCGGCTGCGCACCGACGCGGGCGAGACCGAGCTGGTGCTGGTCGATCTCGGCCGGGGCCGCAACCGCCTCGGCGGCTCGATCCTCGCGCAGGTCTTCGAGCGTCTGGGCGACGCGGCGCCGGACGTGGACGACGCCGCGCTGCTGAAGGGCTTCTTCGCCGCGATCCGCGCGCTCGCCGCGCAGGGCCTGCTGCTCGCCTATCACGACCGCTCGGACGGCGGGCTCTTCGCCTGCGCCTGCGAGATGGCCTTCGCCGGGCGCTGCGGCGTGACGCTCAGCCTCGATGCGCTCACGTTCGATGCCTGGACCGACGACGTCGACGGCTTCAGGAGGAACGCCGAGGAGCAGCTCGCCGGGCGGCTGCGCGAGCGCGCGCTTCAGGCGCTCTTCGCCGAGGAGCTGGGCGCGCTGCTGCAGGTGCGCGCGGGCGATCGCGGCAGGGTGATGGAGGCGCTGCGCGCGCACGGCCTCGGCGGGTGCGCGCAGCCGGTGGGGTTCCTCAACGGGCGCGACGAGGTCGCCTGCCTTCGCAACAACCGGCCGCTGCTCGCCGAGAAGCGCACCGACCTGCAGCGCGCCTGGTCGCTCGTCACCCACCGCGTGCAGCGCCTGCGCGACAATCCGGCCTGCGCCGACGAGGAGTACGAGCGCATCCTCGATCGGCAGGACCCCGGGATCTCGTTCCAGGTCTCTTTCGACCCGAAGCCCGCGTTCATCGCCACCGGCGCGCGGCCGCGCGTCGCGGTGCTGCGCGAGCAGGGCGTGAACAGCCAGGTCGAGATGGCCGCCGCCTTCGACCGCGCGGGGTTTGAAGCGCTCGACGTGCACATGTCGGACGTCATCGCGGGGCGGGTCTCGCTCGCCGGCTTCAAGGGGCTCGCCGCCTGCGGCGGCTTCTCCTACGGCGACGTGCTGGGCGGCGGGCAGGGCTGGGCGAAGTCGATCCTCTTCAACGCGCGCGCGCGATCGCAGTTCGAGGCATTCTTCCGCCGCAGCGACACCTTCGCCCTGGGCTCCTGCAACGGCTGCCAGATGATGGCGGCGCTCAAGGAGATCATCCCGGGCGCGCAGCACTGGCCCGCGTTCGTGCGCAACCGCTCGGAGCAGTTCGAGGCGCGCTTCGTCATGGTGGAAGTGCTCGAGAGCCCCTCGATCCTGCTCGCGGGCATGGCGGGGAGCCGCATGCCGATCTGCACCGCGCACGGGGAGGGCCGGGCGCAGTTCGCGAGCCGCAAGGACCAGGACTCGGCGCTGATCGCGCTGCGCTTCGTGGACCATCGCGGCGCGGTGACCGAGACCTATCCGCTCAATCCCAACGGCTCACCGGCGGGCATCACCGGGCTCACCACGCCCGACGGCCGCTTCACCATCGTGATGCCGCACCCGGAGCGCGTGTTCCGCTCGATCCAGATGTCCTGGGTGCCCGACGGCGCTCCGGAGGACTCGCCGTGGATGCGAATGTTCTACAACGCGCGCGCCTGGGTGGGCTGATCGCCGCGGCGTAAGACGGGGGCGCTTCGGACGACCAAGCGCCCATGCTGCGAACCGTCGCCATCTTCGCCGCCGGGGCGGTCCTCGGCACTGCGGGCGGCTTCGCCCTCGGCATCTTCCTCTACCCGTACATCTTCCTCGCCGACATCGTCGCCAGCGAGCGCGTCGAGAACCCGGCCGCGAAGCAGCTGGTGGCGAAGGGGACGTTCGTCCACGCCAACCCTTCGGACCCGATCCACTGGGGCAAGGGGCGCGTCAGCGCCTACACGGACGTGGTGCACCTCGAGGCCGACTTCGAGGTCGGGCCGGGGCCCAAGTTCCACGTCTACCTCGTGCCGGAGAAGGTCGTGACGCCCTCTACCAGGGTCGCGCAGACGATGTACGTCGACCTCGGGCGGCTGAAGGCCTTCAGGGGCAGCCAGAACTATCCGGTGCCGGCCGGCGTGGACCCCGCGAAGTACGGCGCGGTGGTCATCTGGTGCGAGCACTTCGGCGTGCTCATCTCGCCCGCGGCGCTCACCCGGCCGTAGTGGTAGCGCTCGCGGGAAACCGCTACCCTGCGGTCCGCGAAGCGAGCAACGTCTACCGAGGAGAAGCCCCATGAGCATCGCACGGCACGACCCGAGCGCCATCCTGTCCAACGCCGTAGAGCACGGCGATACCGTGTATCTCGCCGGCGTGGTGGCGAAGGACCTGAAGCAGGACATCAAGGGCCAGGCGAAGCAGGTGCTGGAGGAGATCGACCGGCTGCTCGCGAAGTGCGGCTCGGGCAAGTCCAGGGTGCTCGCCGCCACCATCTGGGTCACCGACATCCGCAACCGCCCGGCGATGAACGAGGCCTGGACTGCCTGGGTCGATCCGAAGCACCTGCCGGCGCGGGCCTGCGTCGAGGCGAAGCTCGCCGACCCCAACGCGCTGGTGGAGATCATGGTGACGGCGGCGAAGTGAGCGCCGCCGACTTCATCGAGAACCGCACCTACGACGAGATCGCGGTGGGCGACTCGGCGGCGCTGACTAGAGGGAAAGTATCAGTCGAAGGCCGCGGTCGACTTCGGCCAAGATCCTGGGCGCCACCCTGCCGATCCTCGCGCTCAGGCAGGCCCTGTCGACGGTCACGAGCTGCGACACGTTGGCGACCGAGGGCCGCGGCAGGCCCGTCGCCCGCGGCGCAAGCTGCACGTTTCCCGGCGCATCGGCGAGCCGCAGGTTCGACGTGACGACGACGGCGAGGACGGTGCTGATGCGGCTTTCGTTGAAGCTGTTCGCCGAGACGACCAGCAGCGGCCGCCGGAAACCCGGGCCCGAGCCGGCGGGCTCCGGAAGCGACGCCCGCCAGAGCTCGCCGCGCCGGATCACCACCGGTCGCGGCCGAGGGAACTCGTCTGCGCGGCCGCCAGCGCGGGATCGAGCGCCGAACCCTCCTTGCCCGTCCCGTAGAGCTCGTTGAGGCGGGACGTCACCAGCTCGTCGCGATGCTCCGCGACGTAGGCCGCCACGGCCTTGGCGTAGAGCTCGCTGCGCGAAACCCGCATGCGCGACGCGAGCTGCTCGGCGGAGCGGAACACGGCGTCGGGGATCGAGATCGCGGTCTTCACGATTCCAGTATAACAGAAGTTATACCGGGTCAGTCGCTGAGGACGGCAGTCCGGCGCACGAAGCGCCGCTGCTCGAGCTCGGCGAGCACGAAGTGCGCGACGTCCGCGCGCGAGATCTTCGGCAGTCCCGTTAGCTCGAGCTTCTCGGCGGCGCGATAGCGGCCCGTGAGCGGGCCGTTGGTGAGCATCGTGGGGTACGCGAAGGTCCATTGCAGACTGCTCTGCCTGATCAGATCCTCGGCCGCCTGCTTGTCGGCGAAGAGATCGCGCAGCAGCGCCTTGTACATGAGCCGCGGCAGCCAGGGCGCGTCCTCGTGCGAGCCGCCGACGCCCATCGCCGACACGACCAGCAGCCGCTTCACGCCCGCGCGCTCCATCGCCGGGACGATGAGGGACATGCTGCGCTCCTGCAGGCCTTCGGACTTGAGGGTGTTGTGGCGGCCGAGCGCGCTCGCCACGGCGTCCTGGCCTTCCAGGGCGCTCGCGATCGCCTGCGCGTCCTGCGTCGTGTCGCCCTGCACGACCCGCAGGCGCTCGTGGGTGACGCCGAGGGCGGCCGGATCGCGGGCGAAGGCGGTGACGGTGTGGCCCTTGTCCAGCGCCTGCGCCAGGATCTGGCGCCCCGTGGGGCCGGTGGCGCCGAAGACGAGGAGCCGCATCAGAGGTCCTTCGCAATGCAGATGCCGAGCGCCCATCGTACCCCCCTGCAACGGCTTGCCCGGGCGGGGGGAGTTCGCGCACCATGCGCCATCGCTGCCTTGGGAGGGCGCCATGTGCTGCTTCACCGAGCTCGTAGAGCGGGTCTCCGACACCAGCATCTTCGCGCGCGCCGTAGACGGCCGGCAGATCCTCGCCTACGAGATGACCTACGCCGCCCAGAGCGAGCTGGCGATGGTGCTGCCGCTCCCGGTGCCGCCCGGTTCGCCCGAGGACGCGCTGCGTTTCATCAGCCTGGAGGCATGCCCGGACTTCTTCGAGCAGCTGCGCGACGGTTTTCCGCGCCTCTCCGGCACGGACCTGTCGCTGGGCGGGGGCGAGGCCAGGGCGACCGACATCGGGATGACGCTCGACGTCGTCGAGGTCGGCAGCTTCGAGGCCTCGTTCGTGCCGCGGCCCGAGGACTTCGCGCGGCTCGACGAGCGCTTTCGCCTGCCCGCCGATTTGTGGCTCAAGCTCAACTTCTATCGCGACTGGGGCTTCGCGGTGTTCAAGCTCAAGCGCGCGGCCGAAGGCCTGCGCGTGCACCCGATGGCGTTCGAGTTTCCGCGCCGCGACCGCTCGCGGCTGTTCTTCCCGACCCTGCACATCCACCATCGCAGCGTGGACCCGGAGGCGCTCTTCGATCACGACTTGTACTGCCAGCCCGAGCCGGCGATGAACTGGCACCTGCAGGGCTGGGCGGAATCCTACGCCGCCGTGCGCCGGTTCATGCGCTGCAAGGAGGGGCTTGCGCTCTTCGAGCCGGACGCCCCGGTGTGGCGCCTGGAGATCGGGGGCCTGCGCGAGAACGCGGACACCTGGCTCGGGCGCGGCGGCAGGATTCCGGCGGAGATGGCGGCGTGACCCCGGCGCCCGCCGAGCTCGACCTGCTGCGCTCGATGGCCGAGCGCGCGATGCGCGAGGACGCCGCGCCCGCGGACGCCGCGGCGCGCGAGCGGCTGCTGCAGATGTACCGCGACCGCATGGTGGACTTCGGCCACTTCGACCTCTCGGGCACGCTCAAGCGCGAGGACGCCTGCGGCGAGGAGGACGTCGGAGGCGTGGAGTGGCTCGCGCGACTCGGGGCCGCTGGCCACGTGCCGGCGCGCGCGCTGCTCGAGCGCGCGCTCGACGACCGGCGCCTCTCCGAGCTGACGACCGCCGCGCCCGGGCGCATGGCGGCGCTCGTAGATATCGTGCCGCCGCTCGCGCGGCGCGAGGCGCTCGGGGCGCTGCGCGGGACCGACACCGACTACCCGCGGATCGCGCGGCTGCTCGCCGCGGCGGGCGGGGCCTGCGGCCAGGTGGGGAACGCGCTGCGCACCCTGATCGGTCTCGGCGTCGCCGTGCGCGAGGACGAGCGCGAGCTGCTCCGGGTCTCGGCCAAGCTCTACACCCAGGTTCCCGTGACGGACGCGCGCGCTGCGCGCGAGCTGCTGACCCGGTTTGCCACGCGCCGGATCGTCTCGGCCGATGCGGGCGAGCGCGGCGAGGGCGAGCGGCTGCTCGCCCACGCGGCCAGGGCGGACCCGCCGCGGGCGCCCGTGCTCGAGTGGCTCGGGCGCCTGGTCGCGAAGGCACCGCAGTTCATGCGCGAGTGGCTCGGCAAGAACCCGGATCCGCTCGAGGCCTCGAAGCTCTGGCGCGTCAGGGCCGGCGCGGCCTTCGAGACCGGGCGCGCCACCGGCACGCCGGACCTCGCGGAAGCGAGCCGCTGGTACGCGTTCGCGGTCGACGGCACGCCGGAGACCGGCGGGGAGGGCGGGGCGGGGAACCCGAAGCTCTGCTATTCGGCGGCCAAGCAGATCGAGCTGCAGCTGCTCGGCGACCAGCCGGAGCTCAAGCCGTACGTGCTCGCGTGGTATCAGCGCGGCGCGGCGCTCGGGGAGGAGCGCTGCGTCGCGGCGCTCGCGGGCCGTTCCCGATCGGGATAGGGATCCGCCTTCAATCCCCCGAGACAAATCCGATTCTCCGTTTGGGCGTCGGCTCGGCGGGCGAGGCAAGCTCGCGGATCGCGCGCACGATGCTCGCGAGCGCCTCGTCGTGTCCAGCGACGCGTCGCTCGAGCTCGTCCAGCTTTTTCGCCAGCTCGGCATTCGCCGACACCATTTCGCGCAGCCGCACGAAGGCGCGCATGATCGCGATGTTGGCCGCGATGGCGCGCGCACTGCGAAGTACCGATGAGAGCATCGCCACGCCCTGCTCGGAGAACGCGTAAGGCGCCTTGCGCCTTCGGCCCCAGTACCGGAGAGCCTTGTCGGGCAAAATCACAAATTGTGATTTTAGCGACCTAACCTCTTGTTCCGTAAGCTCAAACATGAAATCCGGGGGAAAGCGCTCTCGGTTGCGCTTGACCGCCTGGACGAGAACCCCGGTAGGCACGCCGTAGAGATCGGCGAGGTCGGCATCGAGCAGGACCTTCTGCCCGCGAACGAGCAGGATGCGCGAGGCGATGCGTTCGACAGGGTGGAGACGCGTACCCACGGCACGTTCCGAAGAACGCGGCAGCGGCGTGCGCGTTGACGATACGGTCGAGATCGAGGCGATGCCCGCGGGCTTATTCCGATCGGGATAAGCCGGCCTACCGCTCCTCGGGCGCGATCTTCTCGATCGGCTCCGCGAATCTTGCGTGCGCGGCCAGGTCCACCGGCCGGTGCTTCACCTGCGTGCTCGCCGGGTCCTTGCCGAGGTAGTTGTCCCCCTTCCGGTTCTTCGCAGGCCTGATCGGCCTGGGGACGAAGCCGCCGCCGCAGTTCGGGCAGACGCGGCGCCAGCGCCCTACGCCGCCACGGATGGCAACCCCGCCAGGGCCATCGCCAGCTCCCCCTCGTCGTACATCTGGTCCTTGAGCTTCCCGGAGTGGTAGTCGATGTACGCCTGCATGTCAAAGTGCCCGTGCCCGCACAAATTGAACAGGATCACCCGCGACTTGCCCTCGGTCTTGCACTTCAGCGCCTCCACGATCGCCCCCTTCACCGCGTGGTTCGCCTCGGGCGCGGGCAGGATGCCTTCCGCGCGAGCGAACTGGACGCCGGCGGAGAACACCTCGGTCTGGGTGTAGGCGGTCGCCTCGATCAGCCCAAGCTCCGCGCAATGCGAAACCAGCGGCGCCATGCCGTGGTAGCGCAGCCCGCCCGCATGGAAGGGCGGCGGGGTGAACGTAGACCCCAACGTGTGCATCTTGACCAGCGGGGTCAGGTGCCCGGTGTCGCCGAAGTCGTAGGCGTACTTGCCGCGCGTGAGTGACGGGCACGCGGAGGGCTCTACGGCAACCAAGCGCACTTTCTTCCCGCCGCGCAGCTGAGCGCCGAGGAAGGGAAAGGCGATGCCGGAGAAGTTCGAGCCGCCCCCGGTGCAGCCCACGATGACGTCGGGATAGTCGCCCGCCATCTCGAGCTGCGCCATCGCCTCCTGGCCTACGACGGTCTGGTGCATGAGGACGTGGTTCAGGACCGAGCCGAGCGCGTACTTGGTGTCGTCGTTCGTAGCCGCCACTTCCACCGCCTCCGAGATCGCGATGCCGAGGCTGCCCGGATGGTCGGCGCGCTGCGCGAGGATCGCCTTGCCCGACTGGGTCTCGCCGGAGGGCGAGGGCACGCACTTCGCCCCGTAGGTCTCCATGAGCGCGCGCCGGTAGGGCTTCTGGTCGTACGACACCCGCACCATGAAGACCTTGATCTCGATGCCGAAGAGCGACCCGGCAAACGCCAGCGCCGAGCCCCACTGCCCGGCGCCGGTCTCGGTGGTGATGCGCTTCACGCCCGCGTCCTTGTTGTAGAAGGCTTGCGCCACCGCGGTGTTCGGCTTGTGGCTGCCGGCGGGCGACACCCCCTCGTACTTGTAGTAGATCTTCGCCGGGGTCTGCAGCGCCTTCTCCAGGCGCCGCGCGCGAAACAGGGGCGAGGGGCGCCACTGCTTGTAGATGTCGCGCACCGGCTCCGGGATGTCGATCTCGCGGTCCTGCGACACCTCCTGCGCGATGAGCGCCATGGGAAAGAGCGGCGCGAGGTCGTCCGGCCCCACCGGCTGCTTGGTCCCCGGGTGCAGCACCGGGGGCGGCGGCGAGGGCAGGTCGGCCATGAGGTTGTACCAGCGCTTCGGGATCCTGGACTCGTCCAGCAGGTACTTGACGCTATCGGCCATACGGACCTCCCTCTGATGGATGGAAACGATGCTACGCGCCTTTGCGCCCGGCGTGGCGATCTATGGCTTGAGGCGTCCCGAGGTCGAGCTCGAGCACCGTCCAGCGGTCCACCGAGCGCAGCCCGAACGCGTGGCGCTTGCGCTTGGTGCCGACCACCCGGTGGCCGAACTGCTGGTACCAGCGGATCGTCGCCGGCCGGTCCGCTTCGGTGCGCAGGCGCTCGATGCCGCGGCGCTTCAGCTCCGCGAGCCGGGCGCGGTGCAGGCGCTTGCCGATGCCCATGCCCCGCATGCCGGGCGCGACCGCCAGGCTCGCGGTTTCCGCCTCGCGCGGCCCCCGCACGATGTAGCTGGCCACGCCCACCAGGCGGGAGCCAAGGATCGCGACGAAGGAATTCGCGATCTCGATCCCGGTGCGCTCCGGCCGGGGAATCCGCCGGCTGGCCGCCACCGGCGCCATGTTCCAGCGCCTGAGTATCGCCATGGCGCGCGGCAGGTCGCCCTCACGCATCTTGCGCACCACGACCCTGCTCATGCCGGCGCGCGCACGGCCGGCGCATCGAGAGCCTCGAGCGCTCGCGCGAACATGGCGAGGAATCCGAGGTGGACATCGCGCCGCGCGGCGATCTGCGCGCTGATGCGGCTCGCGATCATCGGATTGGTATTGATCTCCCAGACCTGCGGTCGCCCCTCGAGCACGCCGTAGTCGATCCGGCCGTACTCGACTCCGGCGATACGCGCGATCCTCTGCAGCGCCTCCCGGTGCGGGTTCGCCTCGAGGTAGGCCAGCTCCTCGGCGAGGAGCTCGGGCGCCTCGAGGTCGGCCTGCCTCAGCACCCATTGCCTGCCGAAGAACAGATGGCGCGGCACGATCGACTCCCCGACGACGAACGCGCCGTACTTGCGGTAGACGCCCCCTCGATCGGCGACGTCGCAGAAGTCGACCGCCAGCAGCGAGTCGAGAGGCACCCCGGTCCGCTGCAGCTCGCCCACGGCGGAACGGTACGCCGCGGCATCGGTGATCAGGACGGGCGATGCGTCCTGGTGGTGTCGCGAGCGCAGGAAGAGGGGAAATTTCGCGGGCACGTCGTGCGCGTTGACCCGCCGGACGGCAAACTCGTTGATGCCAACCGCGTGCATCGTGCGCAGCAGGTCGTAGCGCAGCAGGGAGTGCAGGGGATCGTTGAGCACCCTTTCGGCTCCACAGAGATCGCGCAGCTCGGCATGCAGCCGCGCGAGCGTCTCGCGCGCGCTCAGCGTCAGCCGGTCGAGATCGCAGAACAGGTAGCAGCCGTGCCTGTCCCAGTTCCGCTTCTTTCCCAGAATGGTGCCGTAGGGAACCACCGACATCCTGCCGGCGAAATCGCTGCCCCAGGTGCGCAGGAAGCTCCGCCACGTATAGGCGTGCACCTCGGTGACGAGGCAGTAGATCATGGCTGCAAGGATCAGAAGGCGACGTTCCCGGCGCCTTTCAGCTTCAGCATCTCGCGCGCATCGTCGGGCGTCGCCACGACGAGCCCCAGTTCCTCGAGGATGCTGCGCGCTCTTGCGACCTGCGCGGCGTTCGATTCGGCGAGCTTGCCGCGCCCGAGCCACAGGCTGTCCTCCAGCCCCACCCGCACGTTGCCGCCCATCACCGCCGACATCGCGGCGACGAACATCTGGTTGCGTCCCGCGCCGAGCACCGACCAGTAGTAGGCGTCCCCGAAGAGCCGGTCGGCGGTGCGCTTCATGTGCAGCACGTCCTCCGGGTGCGGCCCGATGCCGCCGCGGATGCCGAACACCGACTGGATGAAGAGGGGAGGCTTGAGCAGTCCCCGGTCGAGGAAGTGGGAGGCCGTGTACAGGTGCCCGATGTCGTAGCACTCGACCTCGAAGCGCGTGTCGTTGTCGCTGCACGTCTCCAGGATGGTGGCGATGTCGCGGAAGGTGTTCTTGAAGATGCGCTCGTCGGACCCCTCGAGGTAGGGCTTCTCCCAGGCGTGCCGGAAGTCCCTGTAGCGCCCGAGCATCTCGTACAGGCCGAAGTTCATCGAGCCCATGTTGAGCGAGGCGACCTCCGGCTTGAGCCTGAGCGCCGGCTGCAGGCGCTCTTGCGTCGTCATGGTGGCGGCGCCCCCGGTGGTGAGGTTGAGCACCGCGTCGCAGGCGTCGGCGATCCTGGGCAGGAACTCCCTGAAGAGCCCCACGTCCTGCGACGGGCTCCCGTCCTGCGGATTGCGCGCATGCAGGTGGATGATCGCCGCGCCCGCCCTGGCCGCGCCGATCGCCGCGTCCGCGATCTCCTGTGGCGTCACCGGGAGGTAGGGCGACATCGAGGGCGTGTGGATCGAGCCCGTGACGGCGCAGGTGATGATGACTTTGCCTTGGGGGTGGGCCATGGTTCGATCTTTCAGGTGAGGTAGCGCATGTCGGCGCAGATCGAGATCGCCTGCCCGGTGATGCGACGGCCCGGCTCGGTGGCGAGGAAGAGCGCCATGTCCGCGATGTCCTGCGCGGTCACGGTGCTCCTCGGGCTCGTCGCCTCCAGCATCTTCGTGCGCACCTCCGCGTCGGGAACGCCGAGCGCCGCGGCCTTGGCCGCGATCACGCGCTCCACGCGCTCGCCCTCTACGAGGCCTCTATTCTATGAAGAGGTTCAGCACGCCGTCGAGCCCGGCGTGGTCGAGCGCGTGCGTGGCCGCGGCGCGCACCGCGGGCTTGGCGCGGAACGCGACCGACACGCCGGCCTCGCGCAGCATCGGAATGTCGTTGGCGCCGTCGCCCACGGCGAGCGCCTGCGCGCGCGCGCAGCCGAGCGCGTCCATCGTCGCGATCAGCTTCGCCGCCTTCGACTGACCGTCGACGATGCGCCCGAGCACCCGGCCGGTGAGCCGGCCGCGCTCGATCTCGAGCGCGTTCGAATGCACCTCGTCCAGGCCCAGGCGCTGCTGCAGCCAGGCGGTGAAGAAGCTGAAGCCGCCGGAGACGAGCAGCGTGCGGATGCCGAGCGCGCGGCAGCGCGCGGCGAGCGCCTCCGCCCCGGGCGAGAGGTGCATGCGCTCCTCGCAGATGCGCTCGAGCGCCTGCTCCTCCAACCCGGCGAGCAGCGCGACGCGCGCGCGCAGCGATTCGACGTAGTCGATCTCCCCGCGCATGGCGCGCTCGGTGATCTCGGCGATGCGCTCGCGCAATCCCAACAGATCGCCCATCTCGTCGATGCTCTCCACGGTGACGAGCGTAGAGTCCATGTCCAGGGCGACGAGCCGCAGCTCGGCCAGGCGCCGCGCGTCGGGCACCCAGGCGAAATCCAGAGCGCGCTGGGCGCAGAACGGCTCGACCAGCGGCGACTCGTGCACGCCGGTGAGGCGCAGCGCCCCGGGGCCCAGGCTCACGACGTGATTGGCGCCCAGCGCGGCGAGCAGCGGCGTGAGCTCCTCGCGCGGCACCGGCGCGCCCTGGAGCACGAGGTTCACTTCGCGCGTTCGGCGCGCTCGCGCCAGGCGCGCGCCTGCTCGGCGTCGGCGACCACGCCCAGGCCCGCGTCGTAGGCGCGCGCGAGCTCGAGCATCGCGAGGCGGTGCCCGCGCTCGGCGGCCTGCTGCAGCCACTGCACCGCGGCCGAGAGGTCGCGCTTCGTGCCGATGCCCTTCTGCAGCAGGATGGCGAGGAAGAACTGCGCCCCCTCGTGGCCCTGCCGGGCGGCGCGCTCGAACCACTTCACCGCCTCCGCGGCGTCCTGCGGCAGGCCCTCGCCGTCGAGGTAGAAGCGCCCGAGGTGCGCCTGCGCGCGCGCCAGGCCCGCTTCGGCGGCCTTCTGCATCCAGAGCGCCGCCTGGTCGAAGTCGCGCGCCACCCCCAGGCCCTCGTTGTACATCAGCGCGAGGTTGGCCTGCGCCGTGGCGTTGTTCTGGTCGGCGCCGGCTCGGTACCAGCGCGCCGCCTGCGCGAGATCGCGCGGCGTGCCGCGGCCGTCGAAGTGCATCGCGCCGAGGTTGACCTGCGCGCCGGCGTGGCCCGCCTGCGCGGCGCGCGCCGTCCACTGGAACGCGGCCTGCGCGTCGCCCAGCGGCGGCGGCGCCTTGGCCAGCGTCTCGCCGAGCACCGACTGCGCCTCGATGTCGCCGCCCTCGGCGAGGGGCTTGAGCACGTCGAGCGCCTGCGCGTAGTCGCCGCGCTCGATGGCGCCGAGCGCGGGCACCAGCTGCTGGCTCTGCGCAGCCGCGGCGCCCGCGCAGAGCGCGAGGAGCAGCGCGGCGAGGCGGCTCACGCCGCGAGCCGCCCGAAGAGCTCGCGCAGCGCCTGCGCGCGCTGCGGCCACTCGGGCAGCGCGGCCTGCAGGCGCAGCCGGTTGCCGGCCGCGAGCCGCAGCCGGCGATCCCGCTGCACGAGCGAGACGATGCGCGCGCGATCCACCGCGGCCTGCGCGCCGAACTGCAGCACCAGGGCCTCGTGCGTGGCGTCGATGCGCGCCACGCCGAGCGGGCGCGCGGCGATCCGCAGCGCGTGGCACTCGAGCAGCGCCCGCGCCGGCTGCGGCAGCTCGCCGAAGCGGTCCGCGAGCTCCTCGCGCATCGCCTCGAGCGCCTCGCGTGTGTCGCAGTCGGCGAGCCGCTTGTAGAGCGCGAGCCGCTCGTGCACGTCGCTGCAGTACTCCTGCGGCAGCAGCGCGGGCACGTGCAGGTTCACCTCCGTGGCAGCGTCCAGAGGGGCGTCGAGGTCTACGGCCTGGCCTGCTTTCAGGGCGCGCACGGCGCGCTCGAGCATCCGGGTGTAGAGGTCGAACCCCACCTCCTGGATCTGGCCCGACTGCGCTTCGCCGAGCACCTCGCCGGCGCCGCGGATCTCCAGGTCGTGCATCGCGAGGTAGAAGCCCGAGCCGAGCTGCTCCATCGCCTGGATCGCCTCGAGCCGCTTCTTCGCCTGCGCGCCGAGCGCATCCTGCGGCGGCGTGAGCAGGTAGGCGTAGGCCTGGTGGTGCGAGCGTCCGACGCGGCCCCGCAGCTGGTGCAGCTGGGCGAGGCCGAAGCGGTCGGCGCGGTGGATGACGATGGTGTTCGCGCTCGGGATGTCGATCCCGGTCTCGATGATGGTGGAGCACAGCAGCACGCTTGCGCGCTGCTGGGTGAAGTCGCGCATCACGCGCTCCAGCTCCCGCTCGCGCATCCGGCCGTGCGCCACCGCGATCCGCGCCTCCGGCAGCAGGCGGGCGAGGCGATCGTGCGCGTGCTCGATGGTCTCCACCTCGTTGTGCAGCACGTAGGCCTGGCCGCCGCGGCGCAGCTCGCGCAGCAGCGCCTCGCGCACCAGGCCCTCGGAGTGCGCCGCGACGAAGGTCTTGATGGCGAGGCGCTTCTGCGGCGCGGTGGCGATGACGGAGAAGTCGCGCAGCCCCTCCAGCGACATGGCGAGCGTGCGCGGGATCGGCGTCGCGGTGAGCGTCAGCACGTCCACCTCGGCGCGCAGGCGCTTGAGCGTCTCCTTCTGGCGCACGCCGAAGCGGTGCTCCTCGTCGATGATGGCGAGGCCGAGGCGCGCGAACTTCACCTCGCGCGAGAGCAGCTTGTGGGTGCCGATGACGATGTCGAGCTCCCCCGAAGCGAGCCCGGCGAGGATCGCGGCGGACTCGGCTCCGCTCCTGAAGCGCGACAGCTCGGCGATGCGCACCGGCCAGTCGGCGAAGCGGTCGGCGAAGCTCTGGAAGTGCTGCTCGGCGAGCAGCGTCGTGGGGCAGAGCAGCGCCACCTGCCGGCCGTCGGCGACCGCGACGAAGGCGGCGCGCAGCGCGACCTCGGTCTTGCCGAAGCCGACGTCGCCGCAAATGAGGCGGTCCATCGGCTTGCCGGCAGTCATGTCCTGCTGCACCGCCTCGATGGCGGCGGCCTGGTCCGGCGTCTCCTCGAAGCCGAAGCCGTCCGCGAACGCCTCCAGGTCGTGGAGCCTTACCGAGAAAGCGTAGCCGCTGCGCGAGGCGCGCTTCGCGTACAGCGCGAGCAGCTCCGCGGCGGTGTCGCGCACCTGCCGCGCGGCGCGCGTGCGGGCCTTGTCCCACTGGCCGCTGCCCAGGCGGTGCAGCGGCGCCTCCTCGGGCTGGGCGCCGGAGTAGCGCGAGATCACCGCGAGCTGCTGCACCGGGACGTAGAGCTTGTCGTCGGCCGCGTAGCGCAGCTCGAGGAACTCGTTCGGGCCGTCGCCCAGGTCCAGGCTCATCAGCCCCGCGTAGCGGCCGATGCCGTGCTGCGCGTGCACCACCGGGTCGCCGACCTTCAGCTCGGAGAGGTCGCGCAGCAGCCCCTCGACCGTGCTCGCCTTCTCGGCGCGGCGGCCGCGGCGGCGCACCGTGCCCGCGTACAGCTCCGCTTCGGTGAGCACGCACCAGCCTTCGCCCGGCAGGGCGAACCCGGCGGCGAGCGGTGCGACCGCGAGCGCGAAGCGCTGCGCGCCGGCGGCGAACCCGGCGAAGTCGGTCGCGGGCTCGGGCGCGAGGCCGTACTCCGCGAAGTAGGCGAGCATGGTTTCGCGCCGTCCCGGAGAGTCCGCGGTCACGAGTACGCGCGGCCCCGGGCCGGCGAGCACGGACTTCAGCGCTGCGAGCGGATCGGCGGCGCGCCGGTCCACCGCCGCGGCCGGCGGCGCCTCCGCGGCGAAGGGCGAGTCGGCCTCGGGGTCGGCGCGCTCGAGCAGGTCGAAGCGCGCGTGCGCCGCGGCGCGCCGGTAGAACTCCTCGGCGGGAACGAACACTTCGGGCGGCGGCAGCAGCGGCCGGTCGGGATCCCCCCCGAGCAGCTTGTGGCGCGAGGCGGCGTCGCGCCAGAAGTCCTGGATCGCCCCCGAGACGTCGTGGTGCAGCGCGAGCGCCGCGTCCCCGGGCAGGTAGTCGAAGAGCGTCGCCACCTGATCGAAGAAGAGCGGCAGGTAGTACTCGACGCCCGCCGCCGCGATGCCGTTGGAGACGTCGCGGTAGAGGCGCTTCTTCGACGGATCGCCCTCGAAGCGCTCCCGCCAGCGGCCGCGAAAGCGCGCGCGCCCCGCCTCATCCAGCGGGAACTCGCGCGCGGGCAGCAGCCGCACGTCCTTCACCGTGTAGAGCGTGCGCTGCGAGTCGACGTCGAAGGTGCGGATGCTCTCGACCAGGTCGTCGTCCAGGTCCAGGCGGTAGGGCACGGCGCTGCCCATCGGGAAGAGGTCCACCAGGCCGCCGCGCAGGCAGAACTCGCCCGGCGCCACCACCTGGGTGACGTGGCTGTAGCCTGCGAGCGCGAGCTGGCGCCTGAGCGCCTCGCGGTCCAGGCGCCCGCCCTGCGAGAGGAAGAACGTGTAGGCGGCGAGGTACGAGGGCGGGCAGAGGCGCACGAGCGCCGTGACCGCGGGCACGAGGGCGACGTCGAACTCCCCGCGCTGGATGCGGTACAGCGTCGCGAGGCGCTCCGAGACCAGGTCGGCGTGCGGCGAGAAGCCGTCGTAGGGCAGCGTCTCCCAGTCGGGCAGCAGGCACACGCGCAGCCGCGGCGCGAACCAGGCGATCTCCTCGAGCAGGCGCTGCGCGTCCTGCGCGGACGCGCACACCACGGCGAGAGGCGCGTGGCGCTCGGCGAGCCGCGCGAGCAGCAGCGCGTCGGCCGAGCCGGCGAGCCGCGCGAAGCGCGTCTTCTGCGGAAGGGGATCGCGGTGCATGACAAACGAATCTGCGCGTGCAATTATACGGCGCTGATTATGCGAGAGAATTCGCGGTGGCCTGCTTTGCGCTGATTCCCGCCGCGGGTTCCGGCAGCCGGGTCGCGGCCGGGCTCCCCAAGCAGTACCGGCGGATCGCGGGGCGGCCGATGCTGTGGCACGCGGCGCGCGCGGTGAGCCTGCCGCCGGTGGAGAACGTGTTCGTGGTGCTCGCGCCGGGGGACGCGCAGTTTGCGCGCGAGGACTGGCGCGCGCTCGGCGAGCGCCTCGAGCCGCTCTACTGCGGCGGCGAGACGCGCCACGACTCGGTGAGGAACGGCCTGGCGGCGGCGATGGCGGCGGTGGACGCGGACGACTGGGTGCTGGTGCACGACGCCGCGCGCCCCTGCCTGCCGCGCGCCGACTTCGAGCGGCTGGTGGCCGAGTGCTCCGGCGAGGCGATCGGCGGGCTGCTCGCGCTGCCCGCGGCCGAGACGGTGAAGCGTGCGGCGAAGGACGAGGCCGGCGTGCAGCGCGTCGCCGCCACGGAGGACCGCTCGCTGCTGTGGCTCGCGCAGACGCCGCAGATGTTCCGCGCCGGGCTGCTCGCGCAGGCGCTGGCGGCGGCGCGCGGCGCGGTCACCGACGAGGCTTCGGCGGTCGAGCAGCTGGGCCTGAAGCCGCGGCTCGTCACCGGCAGCCGGGAGAACCTGAAGGTGACCTACGCGGAGGACCTGGCGATGGCGGAAGCGATCCTGGCGCGCCGATGAGGATCGGGCAGGGATTCGACGCGCACCGGCTGGTGCCCGGGCGCAAGCTCGTGCTGGGCGGGGTGGAGATCCCGCACCCTGCGGGCCTCGCCGGGCACTCGGACGCCGACGTGCTGCTGCACGCGATCTGCGACGCGCTGCTCGGCGCGGCGTCGCTGGGCGACCTCGGGCACCACTTCCCGGACAGCGACCCCCAGTACGCCGAGATCGACAGCCGCAGGCTCCTGCGCGACAGCGCGCGCAAGGTCGTGGAGGCGGGCTTCCGGATCGTCAACGTGGACGCGACGATCATCGCGCAGGCGCCGCGCATGGCGCCGCACGTGGCACGCATGATCGGCAACATCGCTGCCGACCTGGCCCTCGCCCCCGCCGCGGTCAGCGTCAAGGCGACCACCACCGAGGGCCTGGGCTTCGCCGGGCGCGGCGAGGGCATCGCGGCGCAGGCGGTGGCGCTCATCGAGGAGGCCGCCTGAATGTACGCACCGCCCTGCAACCGCCCAGAGGACCGCGCCGAGCTGCTCGAGTTCATGCGCGCCAGTAACTTCGTGGTCTTCGTCACCGGGACGGGCGGACGGCTGCACGCCTCGCACCTGCCGGTGGTCGTGGAGGAGCGCGGCGAGACGATCGTGCTCCACCTGCACATGGCGCGCGCCAACCCGCAGTGGCAGGAATTCCTCGACGAGGAGGCGATGGTGGTGTTCGCGGGGCCGCACGCCTACGTCTCGCCGCGCTGGTACGAGCAGGCCGAGCGCGTGCCCACCTGGAACTACGCCGCAGTGCACGCCTACGGCGTCCCGTGCGTCGTGGAGGGGCGCGCCGCGAAGCACGCCTCGCAGCGGCGGCTGGTCGAGCTCCTCGACCCGCAGTGGCTGCCCGCGTTCGACGCGCTGCGCGAGGCCTACGTCGACTCGATGCTCGAGGGCATCGTCACCTTCGACATCGAGGTGGCGCGGCTGGAGGCGCGCTGGAAGCTGTCGCAGAACCGCGGCCGGCGCGAGCAGGAGCTGATCATCGCCGAGCTCGAGCAGTCGGCCGACAGCACGCAGCGCGCGCTCGCGGCGCTCACGCGCAGGCACCGCGCCGCGGAGTGAGGCTCTTCTTCGCCTGCTGGCCGCCGCGCGACGTGGCGGCGGCGCTGCACCGCTGGGCGCTCCAGGCAGGGGAGGTTAGCGGCGGGCGCGTCACGCGCGAGGAGCAGATCCATCTCACGCTCGCGTTTCTCGGAGAAATGGACGAAGTGCCGGCAATCAGGCCGGCCGGGCGGTGCTTGCGCCTTTCCATCCAGCAGGCGCGCTGGTGGAAGCACAACCGCATCGTCTGGGTCGGACCGCTCGAGACGCCGGAAGCGCTGGTCTCCCTCGCCGCGAGCATGAAGGTGGAGACCCGCCCTTTCGAGGCGCACGTGACGCTGATCCGCAAGGCGCGCGAGGCGGCGCTGCCGCCGCTCGAGCCGCTCGAGTGGCCGATCGAGGAGGTGCTGCTGGTGCGCTCGCGGCTGTCGGCTCGGGGCTCGAGCTACGAGACGCTCGAGCGCTTCGCGCTGACCTGAATTGGCGGCGCGGCGCGCAGCGTCTGGTAGACGACGCAGTAGCGCTCGGTGAGCTCGAGGAGCTTGGCCCGCTGCGCCTCGCCCGCGTCGGTGTCGAGCTCGAAGCGCAGGCGGATCTCGCGAAAGCCCACCGGCGCGTCCCTGGCCACCCCGAGCGTGCCGCGGAAGTCGAGGTCGCCCTCGGCGCGCACGGCCGCGTCGCGCAGCGCGATGCCGAGCGCCGTGGCGACCGAGTTGAGCGTCACCCCGGCGCAGGCGACGAGCGCTTCGAGCAGCATGTCGCCGGAGCAAGCCGAGTGACCGTCGCCGCCGGTGGCCGGGTGCAGGCCCGCCGCGACCAGCGCCCGCCCGGTTTCGACCTTGCAGGTGAGGCCTTCGCCGATGCGCCCTGCGGCGCGCAGCGTCACCACCGCGGCTTCAGGCGAGGTCCGGTACTTCTCCTTGATGGGCTTCTGCAGCGCGCGCAGCTCGTCGGTGTTCATCGGCAGCCTCCCGCCGCGATTGTAGGGCGCCGCGCGCGATCCAGTCGCCCTGCTGCCTGAGAAGGTAGTCGACGAGGGCGAACTGGTCCTCGAGCGCCTCGCGCAGCCCGCCGCCCGCGCCGCGCTCCAGGGCGATGCGCGCGTCCGCCTCGCCCGAGTGCACCACCACCTTGAGCCCCGCCTTGTGCGCGAGGTGCAGCATGACGCGGTTCTCGGCAAGGCAGTGCATGAAGAGCGCGCGGTAGCCGAGGTTTGCCGCGTGCAGCACGCCGCGCGCGAGCAGCGCCGCGCCGTAGCCGCGGCCACGCAGGGCCGGGTCCACCGACAGCCCCAGCTCGGCGAGCTGCCCGTCGGGGTCGAGCGCGAGGTGCGCCGCGCCCGCCAGCTCGAGGCCGGGCGCGTGGATGCCGAACACGCGGTCGCGGGCGAAATCGATCCGGGCGACGTGGCGCTCGAGCGCCTCGCCGCTCATCGAGCGCCCGAAGCGCAGCCGCCGGTCCTCGGGCGAGAGCCGCGCGAGGTGGCGCGCGATCTCGCCGCGCTGCGCCGGCGAGAGCCGTCGTACTGCGACCGGCGCGCGGGCAGCGCTCAATGCAGCGACTCGGAGAGCCTCGCGATCGGGCGCACCACCAGGATGCGCGCCATGCGCTTCACCCAAGCCCCGAAGCGCGCCATCAGCTCCGCGATCGCCTCGGCCTGGGCGAGGTGCGCCTCGGCCACCAGGCGCTCGCGCTCGCTCATGCGGATGTCGCCCAGGCGGCTCCGCAGGATGTCCAGCTCAGGGTTAGAATTCCTAAAGTCGTTTCTCACGCTCTACTCCTTTATTTGTGCAACGCGGCTACAATGGTAGGAGAAATAAGTCACAATTACTTCATTAACTAGTGACACATAATGAGACCTGATTAGTATTATATGGTTGCGTTGCAGCAAAATGATCTTTTCTCACTTTTATGATTAGGGAAAGTATCCATCCTGTGTCCGGCGGGCGACGCCTGCCGCCGCTCAACGCGCTGCGCGCCTTCGAGGCTGCGGCGCGCCTGCGCAGCTTCGCCGCCGCGGCCAAGGAGCTGCACGTGACCCCGGCGGCGATCAGCCATCAGGTCAAGGCCCTGGAGTCGCGCCTGGGGCTGAAGCTTTTCCGGCGCCTGAGCCGGGGCCTGGAGCTGACGCGCGCCGGGACCGCCTGCCTGCCGGGGTTGCGCGAGGGGTTCGATCGCATCGCCGCGGCGGTGGCCGGGCTGCGCGCGCAGGCCGAGCCGGGAACGGTCACAGTGAGCGCCGCGCCGTCCTTCGCCACCAAGTGGCTGGCGCCCCGGCTGCACCGGTTCGCGGCGGCGCGCCCCGAGGTCGACGTGCGCATCAGCGCGAGCACGCGCTTGGTGGATGCCGGGCGCAACGGCGGGGCGGCGGACGGGGATTCGGGCTCTACGCTGGATGACGCCGACATCGCGGTGCGCTTCGGCACCGGCGACTATCCGGGCTATCGCGTCGAGCGCCTGCTCGCCGCGAGCGTGACGCCGGTGTGCAGCCCGCGGCTGCTCGAGCACGGGCCGCCGCTCGCCGTGCCGCAGGACCTCGAGCGCCACGTGCTGATCCACGACAACCTCGTCTACGACGACGGCCGGCCGCTGTGGGACGCGTGGCTCGAGGCGGCCGGCGTGCGCGGCGCGGACACCGCGCGCGGCATGCGCTTCAACCACGCCGCGCTCGCGCTTGAGGCGGCGGCGGACGGCCTCGGCGTCGCGCTCGGCATCGCCGCGATCACCGCGCACGACATCGCGAGCGGGCGGCTGGTGAGCCCGCTCGCGTTCTCGCTGCCGCTCGGCTCGGCCTACTACGTGGTGTACCCGGAGGAGGCGGGCGAGCGGCCCGACGTCGCCGCGTTCCGCGAGTGGCTCGCGCGCGAGGCGGGATCAGCGCGCTGAGAGGTACAGCCGCGCGGCGAGCCCGCCGCCCGCCCGCGGGCCGAGCTCCAGGCGACCGCCGTGCGCGCGCGCGACGCGCTCGGCGATCGCGAGACCGAGCCCCGCCCCCGGGGCGCCGGCGCGCGAGTCGTCGCGCCGCGTGAACGGGCGCTTGAGCCGCTCGGCGTCGCCCTCGGGGATGCCGGGACCGCGGTCGAGCACCTCGATGACCGCGTGCGCGCGCTCGCGGCGCGTCAGAATCACCACCGTGCCCTGCGCATGGCGCAGCGCGTTGTCGACGAGGTTCGCGACCGCGCGGCGCAGCGCAAGCGGCGCGAAATCGAGGCGCCCGATCCCCCCGGGTGCGTACGACACGCGCGCGCCGCGCCGCGCGTAGCCGGCGGCGAGCTCGGCGAGCAGCGCCTCCGGGTCGCCGGCGGCGCGCGGCTCGTCCTCGCCGCGCGCGAAATCGAGGAACTGGCCGATGACCTGGTCCATCTCCTCCACGTCCGCCCCCATCGCCTGCGCGGCGTCGCGCTCGGCGCCGCTCATCTCGAGGGCGAGCCGCAGGCGCGAGAGCGGCGTGCGCAGGTCGTGCGAGATCCCGGCGAGCAGCGTGGCGCGCTCGCGCTCGAGCGTCTCCAGGTCGCGCGCCATGCGGTTGAACGCGGCGCTCACCGTGCGCAGCTCGCGCGGGCCCTTCTCGGC
>Ga0137796_10000344_pt1 | contig 29650 bp, 26 predicted proteins | sample OV2TP3_FD_97704 | JGI IMG/M metagenome (GOLD analysis project Ga0137796, IMG submission 97704) | reverse complement strand
GATGCTGGTCGGGCGCACGGCGATTCTGCCCATGATGAACCGGGAGAGTCCCATCCTGGCGGACGAGTTCGTGGACCGCGACTTCGGCTCGGGCGTGGTCAAGATCACCCCGGCGCACGACGCCGACGACTTCCAGGTGGGCCAGCGCCACAACTTGCCGCAGATTGAGGTCATCGGCGACGACGCCCGCATGAACGAGAACGCGGGCGCCTACCAGGGGCTCGACCGCTACGAAGCCCGGCTGCGCATCCTCGACGACCTCAAGGCGCAGGGGCTGCTGCAAAAGACCGAGCCGCACCGGCACGGCGTAGGGCTGTGCTACCGCTGCAAGACGCCGGTGGAGCCGCGCGTCTCGATGCAGTGGTTCTGCAAGATGAACGACCCGGAGAAAAGCCTGGCGGGGCCGGCGATGCAGGCGGTGCGCGACGCGACCATCAAGGTGGTGCCGGAGCAATACGGGAAGATTTATCTCGACTGGATGGAGCGCATCTATGACTGGTGCATCTCCCGGCAGCTCTGGTGGGGCCACCGCATTCCCGTCTGGCACTGCGCCTGCGGCGCGATGACGCCCGTGCGCGACTCGCGCGTCGAAGTCGTCAACGACCGCCCGCAGCCCGCCAGCCCGCCGGAGAAGTGCGAGAAGTGCGGCGGCGGCGCGCTCACGCAGGACACCGACGTGCTCGACACCTGGTTCAGCTCGGCGCTGTGGCCGTTCTCGACCCTGGGCTGGCCCGACGACACGGATGACCTGCGCGACTTCTACCCCACCACGCTGATGATCAACGGCTTCGACATCCTCTTTTTCTGGGACGCGCGGATGATTATGACGGGGCTGAAGTTCATCCCGCGGGAGACGGTCGAGGAGCGCATCCCCTTCCGCACTCTCTACATCCACGCGCTGGTGCGCGACCCGGAAGGGCAGAAGATGTCGAAGACGCGCGGGAACGTGGTGGACCCGCTGGAGCTCATCGAGGAGTACGGGACCGACGCCACCCGCTTCACCCTGGCGGTGATGGCGGCGCCGGGGACCGACATCGCCCTCAGCCCCGACCGGCTGCGCAGCTACCGCGCCTTCGCCAACAAAATCTGGAACGCGGCGCGCTTCATCGCCATGAACCGGCAGCGGGCCGAGGAGCACGGGGTGATTCCGGCGGACTTCGTCGCCGGGCTGCTGCAGCAGGGCCCGCCCGACCAGTGCTCGAAGACCCTGAGCGGAGTCGAAGGGCGGCTCAACGGCGGGGCGTGGGTGGACGTCTGGCTGCGTTCGCGGCTCCACCGGCTGAGCCTCACCGTCAACACGGCGCTGGAAGAGTTCCGCTTCCACGAGGCGGCGCACGAGATGTACCACTTCTTCTGGCACGAGTTCTGCGATTGGTATCTGGAATGGGTGAAGCCGGTCATCGCCGATGGGAAGCGGGGCGTCCCGGCCGACGAGCAGCGGGCCGCCTGGGCGGCGCTGCTGACGCAGTTCGAGTGGGCGCTGCGGCTGCTGCACCCGTTCATGCCGTTTCTGACTGAGGAGCTGTGGCGGCGGCAGTTTGATGCCGAGCGCTCGCTGGCGCTGGAAGCGTTCCCGGCGGGCGACGCCGCCGGCGTGCACGCCGAGGTGGAGCAGGAGATGGAGCTGGTGCAGGAGGCCATCACGGCGCTACGGGACATCCGCGCAGCCATGAAGGTGGAGGCGCGGCGGCAGGTGCCGGCGGCGCTGAGTTCGAATGAAGGCGAGGTGTTGAGCCTGTTCCGCGCCCACCGGGAGAGCGTCCTGCGCCTGGCCAACCTGTCGCAACTAGACCTCGTCGCCGGCGCGCTGGCGGCCGAGGGCGGCGTGCTGCGCCACAGCGCGCGCTTCGACGCCCGCATCCCGTTCTCGCAGACCGACGTGGCGGCGGAAATCAAGCGCCTGCGGAAAGAAAAAGAGAAGCTGGAGCGCGACCTCAGCGGGATGCGCGCGCGGCTGGCGGACGAGGAGTTCCGCCGCAAGGCGCCCGAGGACGTTGTGCGCGGGATGGAGCAGCGCCAGACGGAGTACAACGTGCAGTATGAAAAAGTCACACGCCTGCTCGACAACCTCGAAGGGCGGGCAAGCTGAGCCATGAGCACCGCGTCGCACAAGCCGGCGGCTGCGGAAGGGCTCGACTGGAATTCGCGGGAGATGGACGAGCTGCTCGAGCGGGCGCTGGCGGAAGACATCGGCCCGGGCGACCTCACCACCGCGGCGGTGCTGCCCGAAGCCGTCGAAGCGACGGGAACGTTCCTCGCCAAGTCGTCGCTGGTGGTAGCGGGGCTGCCGCTGGTGGCACGCCTCTACGCGCTGCTCGACCCGGCCATCCGCTTCCAGGCCATCGCCGAGGAGGGCGCGCTGGTGGCGCGCGGGCCGCTGGCGGTGGCGCGGGGCGACGCGCGGGCGCTGCTGCGCGGCGAGCGCACGGCGCTGAACTTTTTGCAGCGGCTCTCGGGCATCGCGACGCTGACGCGGCGCTACGCGCTGCGGCTCGAAGGCACTCGGGCCAAGCTCCTCGACACCCGCAAGACTACGCCGGGGCTGCGGGTGCTGGAGCGCTACGCCGTGCGCGCCGGGGGCGGCTCGAACCACCGCTTCGGGCTCTTCGACGCCGTGCTCATCAAGGAGAACCACGCCGAGCTCGCGGGCGGGGTGGGCGCGGCAGTGCGGCGGGCGCGGCGGCAGGCGGCCGGGCAGAAGATCGAGATCGAGACGCGCGACCTCGCCGAGGTGCGCGACGCGCTCGAGGCCCGCGCCGACGCCGTGCTGCTCGACAATATGAGCGTGCACGACGTGCGGCAGGCGGTCGGCCTGGTTGCCGGGCGGGTGCCGCTGGAAGTCTCGGGCGGCATCACGTTGGAAAATATTCGCGACTACGCCGAGGCTGGGGTGGATTTCATCTCGGTGGGCGCGCTCACCCACTCGGCCCCGGCGACCGACATCAGCTTTGAGGTCATCGCGGGAGAAAAGCCCGCGTAAGTCGGGTTCACGGCCGGCGAAGGACCGGCGCGAGTCGGGTCGAATTCGAATGGCGCCGTCGAGCATTCCATGAAAAAACACGCGGCTCCTGCCGCCTCCACCGATCGGCGGATCGACAAGCTGCTGGCGCTGCTGAGCGAGCACCCCATGGTGGTGCTGAGCGGGGCCAAGATCGCGCGGCAGATCGGCGTCAGCCGCTCGGCGGTCTGGCACTGGGTGCAGAAGCTGCGCGCGCTCGGCGTCCGCATCAAGGGCCACCCCAAGACCGGCTACCAGCTCGAGCGCGTGCCGGACGTGCTGGTACCGCAGCTCCTGCGCCAGCGCCTGGAAGGCACGCCCTTCGCCCGCCGCATCCACCACTTCTTCCGCGTTGATTCGACCAACAACGTCGCCCTGGCGCTGGCCGCCGACGGCGAGCCCCACGGCGCGCTGGTGCTGGCCGAGGAGCAGACCGCCGGGCGCGGCCGCCTGGGCCGCTCGTGGTACTCGGAGAAAGCGAGCGGCATTTATCTGTCGCTTATTCTGCGGCCGCAACTGGCGGTGCAGCAGGCGCCGCTGCTGACGCTGGCCGCAGGGCTGGCGGCGCGCGACGCCGTGGTCGAAGCTACCGGGCTCGAAGTGGATATCCGCTGGCCCAACGATCTGCTGGTCGGCGGGAAAAAGTTCTGCGGCATCCTGACCGAGATGCAGGCGGAAGCCGACCGGGTGCGGCACGTGGTGGTCGGCATCGGCGTGAACGTGAACCATCCGAAGATTCCCGCCGAGCTAGAAGGCATCGCTACCTCGCTGCACCTTGCCGGCGGGCGCCCCTGCTCGCGCCTGGAGCTGGTCGCCGGGCTGCTGCACGCCTTCGAGGGTTACTACGACACATTGCTCAACGAGGGCCCGGCACCGCTGCTGGCGCGCTTCGGCGAAGTCTCGAGCTACGCCAAAGGCAAGCGCGTGCGCGTCACCGCGCCGCGCGAGGGGTTTACCGGAACCACCGCCGGACTGGATGCGATGGGCTGCCTGCTGGTGCGCCGCGACGACGGCGAGGTGGTGCCGGTCCTGGCCGGGGACGTCCGCGACGCCTAAAAGCATTTGGAACCACGGATGAACACGGATTAACACGATAATAGACCCACCGCTGAGATCCTTCGCTTCGCTCAGGATGACAAACAAGTGCTAAGAGCAAGGAAAAAGCAGGTCCCTCGACTTCGCCCCGACTTCCGTCGGGGCTCCGCTCGGGATGACACCGGAGGTAGGTTTAGCGGCGGGGTTTGGGTTTTTTCTTCGGGGCCGTTGTCGGCTTCGCGGGGCGGGTCCCGCCGACGGGCACGGGATGAACGTCGGGGTTGCGGGCGTAGAGCAGGCGGAGGCCGTCGAGGGTGAGGAACTCATCCACCACTTCGATATGGCGGGAGGCGGCGGCGAGAAGCGCGGCCTGGCCGCCGGTGGCGATCACGCGGGCGTTCGAGCCCAGCTCTGCCTTCAAGCGGTCGAGCACGCCGTCCACCATCGCCAGCGAGCCATAGAACAGCCCCGACTGAATCGAGCCCACGGTGTTGGTGCCGATGAGTTTTTCCGGCTCGGCCAGCGCCACGCGCGGCAGGCGGGCGGCGCGCTCGAACAGCGCGTCAGAGGCGATGCCGAGCCCCGGCGTGATGACGCCGCCGAGGTAGTCGCCCTTGTCGGAGAGCGCGTCGAAGGTGATGGCGGTGCCGAAGTCCACAATGATGGCGGGGCCGCCGTACTTCTCATAGGCCGCCACGGCGTTGGCGATGCGGTCGGCGCCCACCTCCTGCGGGTTGTCGTAGTGGACGCGGATGCCGGTCTTGATGCCGGGTTCGACGAACAGCGGCGCGAGCTTCAAGTAGCGCCCCACCATGTCGGCCAGTGTGCGGTCGAGCGGCGGCACCACCGAGCTGATGATGACGCCGTCAATCTTCCCGGCGTCGAGCCCGGCAAGTGCGAGCAGGTTGCGCGCCAGGATGCCGTACTCGTCCACCGTCTGCTGGTGCGCGGTCACCAGGCGCCAGTGGGCGACCAGCCGCTCGCCTTCGTACACCCCCAGCACGGTGTTGGTGTTGCCGACGTCAATGACCAGCAGCATGAGCTATATGTAACCACGGATGAACACAGATGAACACGGATAAAAGATAGTACCCAGTACAAAGTACCTGGTACCTAGGCAAAGGCAAAAACGACGGCGAAAGGTATCTGGGGCCTTTCCTGCAATGGGTCGGGAACGCGTTCAAACGCGTTCTGTACGCATTACGCATTGGGGACCGACCTGGAGGCCGGCGGGGCCGCGCAGGGCGTTCCCAGGGCCAATCCGTGTTTATCTGTGTTTATCCGTGGTTTCAAAGAGCTTAGATGGGCCCGGCGCCGATCATGCGGCGGCGCCACTGCCAGAGGTACCACGCCGCCGCGGTGCGCCAGGGCCGCCAAGGCTCGGCCAGCGCGCGCATCTTCGCCTCCGAAGGATGCCGCCGCAGGCCGTAGAGGTTCTTGACCGCCAGTTGCAGCCCGAGGTCGTCTACGGCCCAGACGTCGGGCCGGTTCAAAGAGAAAATCAGAAACATCTCCGCCGTCCAGCGGCCGATGCCTTTGACTTCGGTCAGGACTTCGATGACTTGGTCGTCACTCATCCGCCCGAGGCGGTTGAGGGGCAGGCGGCCGTTGGCCGCGTGCGCCGCCAGGTCGCGCAGGTAGCGCATCTTCTGCGGCGAGACCCCGGCGGAGCGCAGCCGCCGCCGCGGCGTGCGCAGCAGCTCTTCCGGCCTTGGGATTCGTCCGTCGCCGGGAGCGTAGAGCTGGCAGAAGCGCCGCGTGATGCTCTGCGCCGCCTTCAGCGCCAGTTGCTGGTGCAGGATGGCGCGCACCAGCGCGCCGAAGCGGTCGGGGATGCGCGGCAGCCGCAGCGGCCCCACTTTCTCGATGGCTCGCCCGAGCACCGGGTCCGCCCGCTTCAGATGTCGCACCGCCACGGTCGCCTTCAGCATAGGCGCAGGATCCTAACAAAATCCGTGTTCATCCGTGTTAATCCGTGGTTACATTAGGCTATTCTCTCTGCTATGAGCGACGACGGGGTGGTTCCCGTGACCAACTATTTCAACTATTACACCGCAATCGAAGAGTACTTCTGGCAGAAGCGCGGCGCCCACCTGCTGGTCTCGACGCTTGACTGGGCCGTCATCGAAACCTGGCAGAAGGAGGGCGTCCCGCTCGAAGTGGTGCTGAAGGGAATCGACCGCGCCTTCGAGCGCTACGACGCCAAGAAACGCGGCCGGCCCATCAAGAGCCTGCTCTACTGCGTGGACGCGGTCGCCGACGTCGCCGAAGAAGCCAAAGAAGCCGCTGCCGGCCGCGGGCCGCAGAGCGCAACGGAGCGGCCCGCGCCCTTCGGGGCTGGTGAAGTGGCCGCCTACCTGCGGGCCAATGCCGCGGCGCTGCGCGGGGCGGCACGACAGCCGCGCGCCTCGGCCGCGGCTGCGTCACTGGCCGACATCGCCGCTGCGCTCGAGGCGCTGGCCGAGCAGCCCGCCACCGAGGCCACCGCCAACCTCGAAGACCTCGAGCGCCACCTGACTGTGTTCGAGGAGAAGCTGCTGGCGGCGCTGACGCAGGCGGCGAGCGCCGAGGAGCTGGTCGAGCTGCGCCGCGAGGTGGACCGCACGCTCGCTCCCTACCGCCGCAAGATGAAGGCCGAGCAGATTGCCCTCATCGAAAAACAGTTCCTGCAGAAAAAACTTTTCGAGCGCTTCGGCCTGCCGCGCTTGAGCCTGTTCTATTTGCCCGCCTCGGCAGCGCCGCCCGTCGGGGAAGGAGCCTGAGCGTGGACTCCTTTACTCTGCGCGTCGAGAAGCTGGTCTACGGCGGCGAGGGACTGGGCTACCACTCCGGCAAGCCGGTGTTCGTTCCGTTCGTGCTGCCCGGCGAAGTCGTTGAAGTCTTTCCCACCGAGGAGTCGCGCAAGCTCATCCGCGGCCTGCCCGGCGCGGTGCAGGAAACCGCGGCCGACCGCATCGCGCCGCAGTGTCCCTACTTCGCCCGTTGCGGCGGGTGCCACTACCAGCACCTGGAATACGAAAAACAACTCGCGCTGAAGGTGGACATTCTTCGCGAGACCTTGCGTCGCCTAGGCAAGGTGGAGTGGACCGGCGAAATCGCCGCGCACGCTTCGCCGCCATGGAACTACCGCAACCGCATCCAACTGCGACTGGCGCCGCATCCCGCGCAGCCGGAGAGGTTGCAGGTCGGCTTCCACCGCGCCGGCTCACATACGCTCTGCGGGGTCGAGTCCTGTCCCATCAGCTCGCCCAAGCTCAACCGGCTCATCACCGTGCTCAACCGGCTGAGCCAGCAGCGCAAACTCCCGCTCGGACTTCGCCGCGTCGAAGCCTTCGCCGACGACCGCGACGAGACCCTGCTGCTGTCGCTGGCCGCGCCGAAAGCGGATTTTGATGTCGCCGCGTTCATCGAGCTGCTGCGCACCGAGCTCGATGGTCTGCTCTCCATCGAGCTGCACGAAACCGCCACCGAGCGCCGCCGCCACGACGGCCTGGGCTGGATCTATTACCAGGTAGGCGCGCATCGCCTGCGCGTCAGCCATGGCAGCTTCTTTCAGGTCAACCGCCACGTGCTGCCGAAGCTGGTCGAGCGCGTCAGCGACGGCCTCGAGGGCAAGGTTGCGCTCGACCTCTACGCCGGCGTCGGGCTGTTCGCCCGCGCGCTGGCGGAGAAGTTCGCGCGCGTGGTCGCCGTGGAATCGAACCACCACGCCGCCGCCGACCTGGCCGCGAACGTCGCCGATTCTTCCCGCGTCGAGCCGCGCGCCGCCAGCGTGGAAGAGTTCCTTCAGCGGTCGCCGGAGAAGTGCGACGCTGTCGTGCTCGACCCGCCGCGCACCGGCCTCGGCCGCGAGGTCGCCGACGCCCTGCGGGAGCTAGCGCCGCCGCGGCTGGTTTATCTCTCCTGCGACCCGGCCACGTTGGCGCGCGACCTGCAGCGCCTCCTGCCCGCCTACCGCCTCACGGCGCTCGAGCTCATCGACCTTTTTCCTCAAACTTTTCACATCGAAGCCCTGGCCCGACTCGAGCGGGCGTAGACGAGATGCGCTTCCCCGTCTTCTGGCTGGCGGCGGCCTATGCGGCGGGGCTGGCGGCGTTCGCCGACGTGGACGATTCGCCCCGCACCCTCTTCGCGCTTGCCTGTCTGGCTGTGCTGGCGGGATTCATCGCCGCCGCGCGCCGCTGGCTCGTTCCCGCCTTCGTCGCGGCGCTGCTCGGATTCTTCCTTCTCGGCGGAGTCACCACCGGCCTCCACGTCGCCGCCATTGACCACAATCGCGTCGACAAGCTGGTCGACTCCGGCCGGCTCGACCTGAGCGAAGCTGTCCGGCTCACCGGCTGGCTGCGCCGCGCGCCGGAGCACAAACCTTTCGCCACCTTCTACGAGCTGGAGTTGGAAAGCATCGAAACCGGCGGCCGGCTCCATGAAGTCTCCGGCGGCGTGCGCCTCGGCTACTTCCTCCCATCGTCTCAGCAGGAGCCCGCACCGCCGCCGATGCCGGAGCTCCACTACGGCGACCGCGTCGAAGTCCTCACCCGTGTCCACCCGCCCGTCAACCACTTGAACCTCGGCAGTTTCGACTGGCGCGGCTACCTGGCGCTGCAGGGAATTTTTCTGGAAGGCTCGCTGCGCGACCCGGCCCTGCTCACCCGCCTGCCCGAAACCCGCGGCGCCCGCTTCTTTGCCGCCATCTACTCGCTGCGCGTTCGCCTGCTCGAGACGCTCGATGAGCTAATCCCGCGCCCCACCCACAGCGACCACAACGCCGTCCTGCGCGCCATGCTGCTCGGCGACCGCGCCTTCCTCTCTCACCCCCTGCGCGACCGTTTCCGCTTGAGCGGCGCCTACCACGTGCTGGTCATCTCCGGCCTGCACGTCGGCATCATCGCCTTCGTGGTTTTTCTGTCGCTGCGCCGCCTGCGGGCGCCGGAATGGGCGGCGACGCTTGTCACCATCGCGGCGCTGGTCTTCTATCTGCTGCTGGTCGAAGACCGCCCGCCCATCGAGCGCGCGGTGTGGATGGCCGCGCTGTATCTGGCCGCCCGGCTGCTCTTCCGTCAGGTGCATCTCGCCAACACCACCGCGCTGGCCGCGCTGGTCGTGCTCTTTTTGCACCCGGCTTGGGTTTTCGACGCCAGCTTTCACTTCTCCTTCAGCGCCGTCTTCCTCATCGCCTTCTTCGCCCTGCCGTGGATCGAGCGCACCTCCGAGCCCTACCGCCAGGCCCTCGGCTTTCTCGACGCCCCCGAGCGCGCCGAGCAGTTGCGCGAGCCGCGTCTGGTGCAGTTCCGCTACGACCTGCGCGCGCTGGCCGAGCTGCTCAGCCCGCTCGCCTTCTGGCCCAAGGAAGAAGCCGACAAGCAGCGCGCCGCGCTCGGCCTGTTGTCCCGCGCGATTCGCACCGGCTTGCGCGCCTGGGACTTCTTTCTCATCTCCTTCGCTATTCACCTCGGCTTTGTGCTCCTCACCGCGCTCTACTTCAACCGCGTAGTCGCCGCCGGCCTGCTCACCAACATCCTCGTCGTCCCCCTGGTCGGGCTGATCGTTCCGCTCGGGCTGGCGGCGCTCCTCCTCGGCTTGCTCTCGTCGGCCGCCGGCGCCGTCGTCGCCCAGGTCGCAAGCTGGCTCGTCGGCGCGCTCCTTTTCATCACCGGTTCCGTGGCCGACGTCGGGGTCTCCTGGGGAATCTCGTACGGCGTCTCGCCGCCGCCGCCGTGGGTGACGCTGCTCTTCCTCTGCGCGTTGGCTGCGCTGGCTGTGGCGGTCAACCGGGGACGCAAGCAGCGCTGGGCCGCGCTCGCGCTGGCTGCGCTTATTCTTGTAGTCTGTACGCACCCCTTTTCGCCCCAACTCGACCCGCGAGCCCTCGAAGTCACCGTGCTCGACGTCGGCCAGGGCGACTCGCTCTTCGTGAGCTTCCCCAACGGCGAAACCTGGCTGATTGACGCCGGCCGCGACGCCCTGGAATCGCGCAGCGGCTACCGCATCGGCGAAGCCATCGGCGAAACCGTTGTCGTGCCCTTCCTGCGCGCCCGCGGCGTGAAGCGCCTCGACCGCGTCTGGCTCACCCACGCTCACCACGACCACATGGCCGGCCTCCACGCCGTGCTCAAGGAGTTCTCCGTCGGCAGCTTCGATGCCGGCCCCAGCCCGACCAGCGAAGCCCTCCAGAAACTGCGCGACGACCTCGAGGCGCGTAGCATCGCGATGCACCAGCACACGAGCGGCGAGCGCTTCGCGGTGAGCGATGTCGAAGTCGAAATCCTCTGGCCCGGGCCCGGCCACAAGCTGGGCAAGACGCCGTCCAACAACGACTCGCTGGTTCTGCGGCTCTGCCGCGCCTCCGCTTGCGTGCTGCTCCCCGGCGACATTGAGTCCAAGGTGGAAAAAGAGTTGGCGCAGTCGGGCGCGCCGTTGCGCGCCGCCGCGCTCAAAGTGCCGCACCACGGCGGCCGCGACGCTGCCGGAGAAGACTTCCTCGCCGCCGTCGCCCCTGAGGTCACCGTCGTCTCTGTCGGCTCGACCAACCCCTTCGGGCACCCCTTCAACGACGTCGTCGCGCGCTTGCAGGCGCGGGCGGCGCGCGTCTATCGCACCGACCGCGATGGCAGCGTCACCCTCCGGCTCACTTCCGACGGCCTGACCAACTCGAGCTACGCCGAACAACAGCGTCGCGAGCCGTACGCAAACTTGTGGAGCAAGCTGGCGGCTTGCGCCCGCACTGTCGTCGGTCTAGAATCGGATTGATGGGCGGCGAGACTCAAGACCGGAGCCGCGACGCAGCCATCGCGGAAGAATCAAGACGCGTCCGCCGCCTCCAGCTTACCGTGCGCCTGGTGATGAGCGCCATCAGCCAGGGCAACCTGCCGTTTGAAGAAGCCTCCAGGATGGTCGCCGCCACCCGCCAGGTCGCGCTCAACCTGTTTCCGGGGAAGGAAGCGGCTTACGACCTGCTCTACCAGCCCCGCCTGCAGCGCCTGCTGGTGCAGAAGTACCGCCTGCAATAAATCCTCACCACACCATGCGCGCGTAGAGCAGCGCCAGCAGAACCGCGCAGCCGACTTCCGCCCGCCACTCGCGGTTGCCGACGAAAACACTCCACTGGAACCGCCGCTCCGAGCCTTCAAAACCGTTCGCCGGCCGCAGGCGGGGAAAGAAGGCGGGCACTTGCCCAGAGTAGGCGGCGTGGAGCTCCGAGGCGCGGCCCCGCCGCTCCTCATCTTCGCGGCGCAGCACCGGCACGAACAGCAACAGGAAGTAGGCTCCGGCCACAATCGCCACCAACGCCTGGCCGCCGGCGAGCGCAAACCCGGCCAGCACCAGGGCGGAGCCCAGGTAGAGCGGGTGGCGCACGTGGGCGTAGGGCCCGGAGACGGTCAAGGGCTCGTCGCGCCGCAGATGCCCCGCCGCCCAGGCGCGCACCAGCAGGCCGAGCACCACCAGCACGCTTCCCGTCGCCAGCAGTGCCGGCGTCGGCCGCGCCAGCCACACCAGCAGCGCCGCCAGCAGGAAGTGCAGCGGCACGCGCGCCCGCGTCGCCCAACGGGAAAACTCAGCCACTGCCGCCCTCCGCGACGCTCTCCACGGCGGCCAGCACTTCCTCCACGGTGATGGCCTGCATCGCCGCCGAGGGCTTGTCTTCGTGCTTGTAGGTGATGGCTGCTTGTTCCCGGTGATGAATCACCGCCGCGCGGTCGCCGTAGGGCCCGTTGCGCACGGGGTCCGTCGGCCCGTAGAGCCCGACCGCCGGCGTCCCCACCGCCGCTGCCACGTGCAGCGGGCCGGTATCCCCCGCCACCAACACCCGCGCCCGGCGGACCAGCGCGACGAGCTGCCCGAGCGTCAGCGGAAAGTGGACGGGCCGCGTCACCCGCGCCTGCGCCGCGAACTCGCTGACCAGCGCGTCTTCTCCTGGCCCCGCGTTCAGGAATGAGCGCCAGCCCCGCGCTCGCGCCAGCGCGTTGTGCAGTTGCGCATAGCGCTCCACCGGCCAGCACTTCGAGCCCCAGCCGCCCCCCGGGCTGAGGATGAAGAACTCCCGCAACTGATGCTTGTGCAATTGCTCCTCGAGGTAAGCGTCGTCTTCGGGGCGTGCCGGGAGCGGAAAGCTCATTACGTCGCTTTGTGCCCCCGCGGCGCGGGCCAGCGCCAGGTTCATCTCCACCACGTGCAGGTTCTCCGGCGGGCGCACGCGCTCCGTATAGAGGAGCGCCGCTGCGGCCTCCTTCACCACACCCTTCTCGAAGCCGAGGCGCCGCGCCGCGCCGCTCAGCCGCGCCAGCAGCGCCGACTTGAGCAGCCCCTGGAAATCCACCGCCGCGTCGTAGCGCGCTTGCCGCAGCCCGCCCACCGCGCCGGACAGCTCGCTCCACGTCTGCTGCTGGCCCAGCTCGCGCCGCCAGCGCTGCGTGTCAACCGAGACAATGTTGCTGACGTCCGGGTTTCCTGCGAGCAGGTCTTTCCAGCGCGACTCGACCACCCAGTCGATTTGCGCCTCCGGAAACGCGGCCCGCAGCGACGCCACCGCCGGCAGGGCGTGAATGATGTCGCCCATCGAGCCCAGCCGCACCACCAGCAAGCGGCCGGGGCGCGCCTCATTCATACAGCTTCTCGACCTGGTCCACGCCGAACACGCGGTTGACTTCCCGCACCAGCTCGGCCCGCCGGTCGTTCAGCGCCGGGATCAGCTTGGCCAGCTCGGCCAGGCGGTCGCGCTGGTGGCCGTCGAGCGCCCGCACCTCGTCCTCCGCGTGCCACAGCTTCTGGTTGACCTCCGCCAGCCCTTGCGTGGCCGCGTCATACGCGCTCCGGTCGGCGCCCGCGCTTTTCCGGAACCACTCCCCCAGGGCCGCCTCAATGAGCTCCAGCTCCTTCTGGAAGTGACGGACGTTCACCTTCTTCCGCTCGCCCGCGGAAATCTTCAGGTGCAGGATGGTTTTCCGGTCGACCAGCTCGCCGGGGCTCGGGTTCATCAATCCCACAACCAGCCCTCCGTCTAAGCGCGCGTCGGCGCCAGGCGCTCGCGCAGCGCCGCCTCCACCGCATTCCACACTTCGTCCACTTCGATGCGCGTCATGCAGCGGTGGTCCACCGGGCAGTGGCGCAGGAAGCACGGGCTGCACGGCACGGCGCGCTTCACGATGCGCGCCCGCGGGTTGAGCGGGCCCGTCCCCTTCTCGTCGGTTGGTCCAAAGATGACCACCTGCGGCACGTTCAATCCCGCCGCCAGGTGCATGGCGCCGGAATCGTTCCCGATGAAGAGGTCGGCAGAGGCGAGCACGGCCAGGAACTCCTCCAGCGTGGTCTGGCCGATGAGCGACACCGGCTTCGAGCGCATCCGCGCCGCGATGGCTTCTCCGAGCCGCGCCTCGGCAGGCGGGCCGCAGAGTAGCACGGCGGCGTCGAAGGCCTCAACCAGCCGGTCGGCCAGCGCCGCGTAGCGCTCCGGCAGCCAGCACTTGGCCGAGCCGTAGGCCGCGCCCGGCGCCAGCACCACGCGCGGCCGCCCGTCCCCCACGCCGAGTTCCCGGAGCCGCGCCCGCATGCGCTCTGCGGTTGGGGGCGCCGCCGGCGCGACTGGAATCCGGCTGACCACGGGCAGCGTGTCGAGCCAGCCGGCGCGCCGCACCAGCTCGAGGTAGTAGTAGCTCTCGTGCGGGGGAACCTCCCGCGCGCGCGGCACGGCGATGGGATGGCTCAGCAGCAACCGCCGCGCGTCGCGCGAGTACCCGACGCGCCGCGGGATGCCCGCCAGGAAGGCAATCAGCGCCGCTTGAAACGCGTTCTGGAACAGCACCGCCAGGTCGAAGCTCTCGCGCCGCAACTCTCCGGCCAGCCGCAGCAGCCCGCCGGGGCCGCTGTGCCTGCTCTTGTGCTCGAAGACAATGACGCGGCCCACCTCCGGCCGGCGAACGTACAAGTCGGCGACCTGGGGGCGGGCCAGGACAACCAGCTCAGCCTTCGGAAAGCGCGCGCGCACAACCTCCAGCGCCGGCAAGGACATCACCGCGTCGCCCACCCAGTTGGGCACGCGCACCAGAATCTTTCCTGCGTCTGTGACGGCTGGAGGCATTGTCAGCGAGAGGCGGCGCGCAGCCGCTCCTCCACCGCCGCCAGGAACGCCGGCTCATCTTCCACCACCAGCTCCATCCGGCAGCAGAAGGTCGGCGGCAGGCTGGGCGGCACCACGGTCATGTTGATGAAATCTTTTTCCGTCGCCAGCAAGGCTTTTGCCCCCACGGTGTCGGCCTGGCGGATGACGCGGCGGAAGTCTTCGATGCCGTAGCGGTAGTGGTCGGGAAAGGCCAGCGTGCCGACGAGGTTGAAGCCCGCGCGCCGCAAATCGTCCCAGAAGGCTTCCGGGTTGCCGATGCCGCAGAAGGCCAGCGCCGGCGTCTGCTTGAGCACGAAGAGGTTCGCCGCCTTGTGCGTGCCGGCTTCGTAGACGCCGGTCAGGTGGGTGGAAGCCCGAAAGAGCGCCGCGCGCGGGTTGGCGCGGCGGATGGCTTCCTCCACCTCGCGGGGGACGCCGTTGGCCGCGCGCGTCAGCAGAATCATGTCGGCGCGCGCCAGCGCGGTCAATGGCTCGCGCAGCCGCCCGGCGGGCAGCACCGCGCCCTCGCCGAAGGGGTCGGTGACGTCGATGAGAACCAAGTCGAGGTCGCGCTCGAGCCGCAGGTGCTGGAAGCCGTCGTCGAGCAGGAACACCTGGGGCGGACGCTCCGCTTCCATCTTGAGAATCTGCTGCGCCAGTGCGGCGCGGTCGGCGCCGATGCCCACCGTCACCTCCGGCAGCCGGCGGGTCATCAGCACCGGCTCGTCGCCCATCAGTTCGGGTGTGTATTTCGTCACCTCGCCCTGCCCGTTCACCACCAGCGGCGTGTCTTCGCGCCGCCCGTAGCCGCGGGTGAGGATGGCGACGCGCAGGCCGCGCTCCTGCAGCCGCCGCGCCAGGTGCAGCACCACCGGCGTCTTGCCCGTGCCGCCGACCGTCAGGTTGCCGACGCTCACCACCCTCGCCGGCAGCCGGTGCGATTTGAGCCAGCCGCGCCGGTAGGCGGCGGCGCGCGCGCGCATCGCCAGCGCGTAGAGCTGTTCCAACGGCCACAGCAGCCAGCGGACCCAGCGCGGCCACATCAGCTCGGCGCTCCTCCCTGCGCGGGACCGATGAGCGAAGCAATGCGCGCCGCGCAGCGCGCGGCGGCGCCGCGCTCCCGCTCCACCAGCATCCGGCCCGCCTCTCCGGCGCGCTCGCAGGCCGCCGGGTTCGACAGCATCGCCGCCAGCAGGATTCCGAGCTCGTCGGCCGAGTGCACCTGGAACGCCGCCTTCGCCGCCACCAGCGACAGCGCGATGGCGCGGAAGTTTTCCATCGACGGCCCGAACAACACCGGCTTGCCCCACAGCGCCGGCTCAATGGGGTTGTGCCCGCCGGCGGGCACCAGCGAGCCGCCCACGAACGCCACCGTGGCGGCGGCGTAGGTTCCGGCCAACTCACCCAACGTATCGAGCAGCACGACGGGCGGGCGCCCGTTCGGGGTGATCCACCGGCTGCGGCGGATGAATTCCACCTTGTTGCGCTCGAGCAGCTCGGCCACGTCGTCGAACCGCTCCGGATGCCGCGGCGCCAGCACCAGCACCGGCTTGCGCCCCCCGACTTCACCGCAGACGTCGACCGCGTGCAGGATTTTTTCCTCCTCGGCCGGCAGCGTGGAACCGGCGACGATGATGGGCGCGCGCTGCGCCGCCGCCACCAGCTCGTCGAGAAACGCCGGGCGCGACGGCTGCGGCAGGTCGTATTTCAGGTTGCCGCCCACGGCCACGCGTTCGGGCGGCGCGCCCAGCTCGCGCATCCGCCGCGCGTCTTCTTCGCTCTGCATCAGGAAGTAATCCACGTTCGCCAGCACGCGCCGCAACAGAAACCGGAACCGGCGATAGCGTCGGAAGGAACGGTCCGACAAGCGCCCATTCACGAAGGCGACCCGCGCGCCGACGTGCCGCGCTTCGCGCAGGAAGTTCGGCCAGATTTCCGTCTCGGCGATGACCACCAGCGAGGGCCGCACGGCGGTGAGCACGCGGCGGCAGGCGAAGCCGAAGTCGAGCGGGAAGTAGAAGGTGGCGTCGGCTTCGAGGCGCTTGGAGGCCACCTCCTGCCCGGTGCGGGTGGTGGTGCTGACGAGAATGGGCTGGCCATGCAGGCGCGCGCGCAGCTCTTTGAGCAGCGGCGCCACCGCCAGCGCCTCGCCCACGGAAACGGCGTGGACCCAGACAGCCCCGCCCGCGCCCTTGGCGGCGCGCTCGCGCACGGGCTCGGGCACGCGCCCCAGCCGCTCGCCCAGGCTGTGCAGGTACTTGCTCTGCCGCAGACCTTTGAGCAGCAGATAGGGGCTCAGCAGCAGCAGCGCCGTCCCCAGCAACACGCTGTAGAGAAAGTACATCGCGACGTTCCGCTGCTTATTATAAGCCCGCCCGAAGCCAACGGCGCTGCGGGGCGTGTGATAGAATGCGCTTTCGCACACCGTTTGATGTCCAGCCTCCTCCAAGACCTGAACCCGGCGCAGCGCCAGGCGGTAACCACCACCGAGGGGCCAGTGCTGGTGGTGGCGGGGGCGGGCACGGGCAAGACGCGCGTCATCACCTACCGCATCGCCTACCTCATCGAGCAGGGCCGCGCGCGCCCGGAGGAAATCCTCGCCGTCACCTTCACCAACAAGGCCGCGGACGAGATGCGCGAGCGCATCGCCCGGCTGCTCGGGCGGCCGGTGAAGGCACCCTGGGCTTCGACCTTCCACAGCTTCTGCGCGCGGCTGCTGCGCCGCGAAGCTCCAGCGCTGGCCCTGCCACGCGAATTCTCCATCTACGACGACTCCGACCAGGAGCGCATCGTGCGCGTGCTGCTCAAGGAGTTCGGCGAAGACGACCGCGCCTGGGTGGCGCGCGGAATTCTGGAGCGCATCAGCCGCTCCAAAACCGACGGGCGCACGCCCGACAACTGGCGCTCGAGCGCCAACCCGCAGGAGCGCCGCCACGCCGAAGTCTTCGCCCGCTACCAGCAGGCGCTGCGCCAGGCGCACGCGCTCGACTTCGACGACCTGCTGCTCTTCGCCGTGCGGGCGCTGGCCCAGCACGCGGAGGTGCGGGCGCGCTGGCAGAAACGCTTCCGCTACCTGCACGTGGACGAGTACCAGGACACCAACCCGCCGCAATACCAACTGGTGCGCTGGCTCGCCCCGACTTCCTCGGGGCAGGCCAACGAGCAGCGCAACGTCTGCGTGGTCGGGGACGAAGACCAGTCTATCTACGCCTGGCGCGGGGCCGACTACGGCAACATCTTCCGCTTCGAGCAGGACTTCCCCGGCGCGCGCGTGATTTTGCTGGAGCAGAACTACCGCTCCACCCAGCCCATCCTCGACGTCGCCACCGCCGTCATCCAGAACAACCAGAGCCGCAAGGGCAAAGTGCTGTGGACGGAGGCCAAGGGCGGCCCGCGGGTGCGTTTCTACGAAGCGGCCACGGCGCGGGACGAAGCCCAGTTTGTCGCCGAGCGCATCTGGAACCTGACCCGCAAGGAGCCCGGGCGCCGCCTGGCGGTGCTCTACCGCACCAACGCCCAGTCGCGGCTCTACGAGGAGGCGCTGCGGGCACTCAGCGTCGGCTACCGCGTGGTCGGCGGGTTCAGCTTCTACAAGCGCGCCGAGGTGCGCGACCTGCTGGCCTACCTGCGCGCCGCGCGCAACCCCAGCGACGAGCAGAGCCTGCTGCGCATCGTCAACGTGCCGCCGCGCGGCATCGGTGCCGCGACCATCGAGGCGTTGCAGGCCGACGCGCGCGAGCGCGGCCTCCCGCTCGCCGAGGCTTTCGCTCACACCAACAACGCCAAGCTCATCCGCTTCCGCGAGTTGATGGCCCGCCTGCGGGAGGCGGTGGCGGCGAAGCCCCTGTCGGAGGCCCTAGAGTTCGTCCTCACCGAAAGCGCCTACCAGCGCTGGCTCGAAGAGCAGGACACGCCTGAAGCCGAGGGGCGGCTCGAGAACCTCAAGGAACTGGTGGTCGCCGCGGCGGAGGGCGAAGCGCGCGGCGAGTCGGCCGACGAGTTCCTCGACCGCGCCGCGCTGGTCAGCGACGCCGACGACTACGACCCCGAAGCGGTGGTGACGCTGATGACGCTGCACAGCGCCAAGGGCACCGAGTTCGACGTCGTCTTCCTCGCGGGGATGGAAGAGGGCCTGCTGCCGCACAGCCGCTCGCTCGACTCCGACGAAGGCATCGAAGAGGAGCGCCGGTTGTGCTACGTGGGCATGACGCGGGCGCGGGCCGAGCTCTGGCTGCTGCGCGCGCGCTGGCGGCGCGCCTGGGCCGGGGAGATGGGCGAAGACTCGGAGCCCTCGCGCTTCCTGCTGGAGATCCCGGAGGCGCTGCTGGAGCGGCTGGGCGCGCCGGGCGGGGCAGTGGTGGCGGCTGAGAAGGGCGGCTGGACCTATGAGGTGGAGGCAGAACCACGACGCTGGAAGCCCCGCAACGGCCGTGGCAGCGGCCCGCGACGCAAGCCGCGGCGGATGACAGAAGAAGAAGAGGCTATCCCGCGGCCCCGCCGAGCGGGGCGCGATGTGCGCTTTCCGCCGGGCAGCACGGTGCGGCACTCCAAGTTCGGCGAGGGTACCGTGCTCTCCATCGACGGCGACGGCCCCGAGCGCAAGATTCTGGTGCATTTTTTCAACTACGGCCGCAAAAAGCTGCTAGAAAAGTACGCGGGGTTGGAGCGGGTTTGACCTCAGGGGCTAAAGCCCCGTTCTGTGGGGGTTTGCTTCGGCACGGCTGAAGCCGTGCCCTGACGAAGGAGGCGAATGGGGTCGCAACTGCTGCGGACCAAGAACATTGACCAGCTCATCGCCGACACGGAAGCGCCGGAGCGGCGGCTGAAGAAAGTCCTGGGGCCGTGGGCGCTGACGGCGCTGGGGGTGGGCGCCATCATCGGCACCGGCATTTTCATCCTCACCGGCACGGCGGCGGCGGGCGAAAAGCTGGCCTACGAGTCCATGATGAAGGCGCCGCTGCTCGACGTCCTGTTACACGGAGGCGAGGCGCTCGCCACCACCGGACGGCCGGGCGCCGGCCCCGGCATCGCGCTCTCCTTCCTCCTGGTGGCCTTCGTCTGCGGGCTGGCGGGGCTGTGCTACGCCGAGCTGGCCTCGATGATCCCCGTGGCCGGCAGCGCCTACACCTACAGCTACGCCACGCTGGGGGAGATCGTCGCCTGGATCATCGGCTGGGACCTCATCCTGGAATACGCGGTGGGCAACATGGGGGTGGCGGTGGGCTTCTCCGCCTACATTGATGCGCTGCTGCAAAGCTTCGGGCTCACGCTGCCGCGGGCGCTCATCACGCCCGCCTACACGCCCGCCGACGGCTGGGCGATGCACTTCAACCTCCCCGGCTTCCTCATCGTCATCTTCCTCTCGGTGCTGCTCTACGTCGGCATCAAGGAATCGGCTGGAGCCAACGCCACCATGGTGGCCATCAAGGTGGCGGCCATCATCCTGTTCATTTTCGCCGCCGCGCCCTACATCGAGCCCAAGAACTGGGAGCCGTTCATGCCCAACGGCTGGCAGGGGGTGCTGACCGGCGGCGCCATCGTCTTCTTCGCCTACATCGGCTTCGACTCAGTCTCCACCGCGGCGGAGGAGTGTCGCAACCCGCAACGCGACCTGCCCATCGGCATCCTGGCGTCTCTCGGCGTGTGCGCCACGCTCTACGTCAGCGTGGCCATCATCCTCACCGGCATCCAGCCCTACACCACCTTCCTCGGCGACGCCGCGCCGGTGGCCACCGCCCTGCGCGCCATCGGGCTTGAGGGCGTGCAGCGCTGGGTGACCATCGGGGCGCTGGCGGGGATGACCAGCGTCATCCTGGTCTTTCAGCTCGGGCAGACACGCATCTGGTTCGCGATGTCGCGCGACGGCCTGCTGCCCAAGGCCTTCAGCCGCGTGCATTCCCGGTTCCGCACGCCGCACATCAGCACCATCGTCGCCGCCATCTTCGTCGCCATCCCCGCGGGCATCTTCGACATCGGCACGCTGGCCGACCTGACCAACATCGGCACGCTGTTCGCCTTCATCCTGGTGTCGGCGGGCGTGCTGGTTTTGCGGCGGACGCAGCCGGAGCGCAAGCGCGGCTTCCGCGTGCCGCTGGTGCCGTGGCTGCCGCTGGCGGCCATCGCCTGCTGCCTGGTGCTGATGGTCAGCCTGCCGGTGGAGACGTGGATCCGGTTCCTGGTCTGGCTCGGAATTGGCCTCGCCATCTATTTCGGGTATAGTCGGAAGCGGAGCGCGCTGCATCGGGTCGCGTAGCGCGCGGGCGAGACCTCGGGTTTCACGAAATGTTGAGGGGACACAAGAGAGCGGGGGAGAGCGCGCGACGCCTCGCCCGAAGGATCGGGAGCGTCACGCTGGCCGGGGTGTTGGCGGCCGCACTGGTGGCGCCGCCGCCAGCACAGGCCTGGGAGGCGCGCACGCACCGGCTGGTGGTCAGCCGCGCGGTCGACAGTCTGCCCTACCCCCTGCGGGCCTTCTACGAGTCCAACCGCTCCACTCTGATGCAGCTCGCCGCCGACCCCAACCAGTGGGGTGAGGAACAGGACATCCCGGAGAGACGCTTCATCCACCTCGACGCCTACGGCCGCTACCCCTTCGCCGAGCTGCCCCGTGACTACAACGCCGCCGTGCGGAAGTTCGGCCGCCAACGCGTGATCCTGCGGGGCACGCTGCCCTGGGCGGTGGGGACCTACAGCCTGAAGCTGGAAGAGGCGTTCCGGGCGCAGCGGTGGGACGACGTCAAGCTCTACTCGGCCATCCTGGCCTTCTACGTCAACGAGTCCCACGACCCCTTCAACACCACCTCCGACCCCGACGGCGGCGAGGCGGGGCAGACGGGGATCAACCAGCGCTACAGCCACAGCCTGGTCGAGCGCTACCAGGCGTTCTTTATCATCCGTCCCGGCGGGGCCTACAAGATCGACGACCCCACCAACCAGGCCTTCGGGATGGTGGTCGAGGCCAACACCTGGGTGGACAACATCTTTTTCGCCGACCGCCAGGCGCGCCGCGGAAAGCCCGATTACAACGACGACTACTACGACGCCTTCTACGACGCCATCGGCGCCATCCTGGTGCGGCAACTCACCACCGCCAGCCAGAACGTGGGCGCCTACTGGTACACCGCCTGGGTCAACGCCGGCAGCCCGCCCCTGCCTGCGCGCTGAGTTGCGATTTGAAGTCTCCGAGTTGAAGCGCTCTCTCCGGCGATGACTCCCGAGACGCTTGCCGTTCCCGAGTGGATTGCGCGGCTGCCCAAGGCCGAGCTGCACCTGCACCTTGAGGGCGCGGCCACGCCGGAGTTCATCGTGGGGCTCGCCCGCCGGCGCGGGCAGTCGCTGGCGCTGGAAGAGGTGCGGGAGCGTTTCCGCTTCTCCAACTTCGCGGGGTTCCTCTGGGCCTACAAGTGGGCGTGCGAGCAGTTGCGCGCCCCGGAGGACTACGCCTTGCTGCTGCGAGACGTGGCGGGTCGGCTGCGCGCGCAGAACGTCCTCTACGCAGAGCTCACGCTGTCGGCCGGCGTGGTGCTGTGGAAGAAGCAGGACCTCGACGCCACCTGCGCGGCTCTCTTCCAGGCGGCAGAAGAGGCACGACGGGAGCAGGGGCTGGAGCTGCGGTGGATTCTCGACGCGGTGCGCAACTTCGGCGCCGAGCACGTCGCGCGCGTGGCCGAGACGGCGCTAGGGTGGAAGGACGCGGGCGTGGTCGCCTTCGGCATCGGCGGGCTGGAGGAGCAAGGCCCGGCGGGACTCTTTCGCGCTACCTTTGACAAGATTCGGGCCGCGGGGCTGCACGTGACTGTTCATGCCGGCGAAACCGACGGGCCCGAGAGCATCCGCGCCGCGCTCGATGCCCTGGGCGCGGAGCGTATCGGCCACGGCCTGGCGGCCTTTCGCGACCCGGAGCTGGTGGCGCGGCTGAAGGAGCAGCGCATCACGCTGGAAGTCTGCCCCACCGGCAACCTGCGCACCGGGGCGCTCGAGCAGCAGACCGGCTCGGACGACTTGCGCCGGCACCCGCTGTTCGGTTACGCGCGCGGGGGCCTGCGCGTCACCCTCAACACCGATGACCCAGGCTTCTTTGAGACCGACCTCAACCGCGAATACGCTCTGGCCCACCAGCTCGGCCTGAGCCGCGAGGAAATCCTGCGCGTCGCCGAAACCGCCTTCGACTCCGCCTTCTGCGACCCCGCGCTGAAACAATCTCTCCTTGCGCGCTTCCGAGCAGGGTAAGGCGGGTCAGCCCTTTAGGGCTGACAATGAGAAGTTCCATAGAATCGGCTTTAGCCGCTGAGGGCCTCAAGAGCTAAAGCCCGGGAGAATGGGCTGCGTTTCATGTCAGGGCTGAAGCCCTGACCCGCCTAGAACACCGACGGAGACGAGCTAGCGCTCGACGTCGAAGTAGAGGCGCAGCGTGGCGCGGTACTCCAACACCTTCTTGTCCTCCAGCCTCATCTCCAGCTCGGAGACGCGGGCCCACTTCATGCCCCGCAGGGTCTTGGCGGCTTCGGTGACGGCGTTTTCCGCGGCTTCGGCGAAGCTCCTCTTCGAGGTCCCCACCACTTCCGTGACCTTCTGCACCATGAGGGCGCGCTCCTTTCCCAGCAGGATTGACCCGCCGAGCATAGCAGAGGCGTTGCGCCACTGCACGCTTGACATTCCCGGCCTCGACCGGCACACTGGAGTCCGCCGCAGGAAGCGCAGCGCCAGGAACTCACCGTTGCGGGTTGCAGGGGACGCCAGGCCCCGCGACCCAATGACCAAACCCAAAGCTCAATCCTCAAGCGAGCGCCGCATCTTCGCCCGCTACCCGATGCCCATCTCCAACCTCGTCGAGGCGCGTTGGAACGGCCGGGCGCTGCCGCTGGCGCACGACCCGCAGCACGAGAACATCAGCGCGCTCGGCCTGCGCCTGGCGCTGGAGCGCGGGCCGGCGCCGCCGGTCGGCTCCAAGCTCGACATCCGCTTCCCGCTGGTGGAGCGGCCGACGCGTCCCGGCCGCACTTACGCCCACTGCTCGGGCCGGGTGGTACGCCACGACGGGCCCACCCTGGTGGCCGTCTACCTGCAGGACGTGAACTTCGTGCCGGAAGAGGCGGTTGCGGCGCCGGCGAGTGGGCGCGTCCTCGTCCGCAGTTAGGATTCCTCCGGCGCTTTGAGACGCCGGAAGCCGGCGAAGAGAAGCAGGTCGTAGACGATCTTCAATCCGGCCCCGCAGAAGAGCGGCACCGAAAGCGTGGCCGCCGACTGCATCAGCCAGCCCGCCAGCGAGGGCGCCGCCGCCCACGACACATTCCTCGTCAGGTTGGTCACCCCGCTGGCGAAGGTGCGCTCCGAGGGCGCCACCAGCGCCAGGGTGTAGGACTGCCGCGTCGGCACGTCCATCCGCGCCAGTAGCTCCCGCAGGAGGAACAGCGCCGCCGCCCAGGCGAAGCTGGGCACAAAGGCCACGGCGATCAGCAGCAGGCTCGCCGGGATGTGCGTGAACACCATCGTGTTCACCAGCCCGATGCGCCCGGCGATCCACGCCGCCGCCAGGTGCCCGCCCGCGTTCGCCAGCCCGGCGGCGAAGAACAGCGGCCCCAGCCACTCTTCGCCCACGCCGAAGCGGCGGAAGAACCAGTAGGCCAGCAGGGTGTTGGTCAGGAAGCCGCCGCCGACCGAGTCGAGCGTGAACAGCGCCGCCAGCCGGTAGACGATGCGCTTGGCCGCCGGCGAGACCGCCGGCGGTGGCGCGCCTGCGCGGTGGACTTCGACTTGACGGCTCAAGCCTAGATACAGCGCCGCGCCCGTGAGCATCAGCAGGGTGTAGAAACCGAAGGTCCAGCGGTAGGACTCCAGCACTTCCACGCCAAGGCCCTGCCGGAGGAAGTAGGGCAGGCTGCCGGCCAGCCCGCCGAGCGCGCCGCCGGTGTCGAGCAGCAGGTTGTACCAGGCCAGCGCCCAAGTGCGCCGCGCCGCCGCAACCGTCTCCGGCACCATCGCCTGCTCCAGCGCCACCGCGCCGCCGCGGTCGCGCCCCATACCGTTGAGCATTCCGAAGAAGGCGGCCAGCAGGAAAACGGTGAGCTGCGCGGCCACCGCCAGCGCGACGCCGCCGGCAGCCGCAAGCAACGCCAGCAGCAGCAGCGTCGTGCGACGCCCGAGCCGGTCGGCGGCGAGCGTTACCAGCAACGTGGCCGCGGCCGAGCCCGCCAGACCCACAGCGACAACTACTCCAATGGCCGCGGCGCTCAAACCCGCCTGCGCCAGGTAAAGCGCCAGCAGCACGCCGGTCAGCCCGATGCCCGCCGAGCGCAGGAAGGCCGCGGACAGGAGCAGAAGCAGATCGCGGCCCAGGCTCACGACGATGCTATCCGGCGAGGTTGACTCTCAGCCCACGGCCCGCGGCGAGAGCCCTTTCATAGACGAGGATGGCGGCGGCGGCGTCCTGCAGGGCCATGCCGGTGCTGTCGAAGATTATCACTTCCTCTGCGGACGCGCGTCCCGGCCTGCGCCCGGCGACCACTTCACCCAACTCGGCGTGGACGTCGGCGCGCGTCAGCAGCTTTGCTTCCAGCGCGTGGTGCAGCTCGCCCAGCGTAGCGCACTGCTCGGTAACATCGGTGACGAGTTTGTTTCCCGCCAACAGCGCCGGCTCCAGCTCCTGCTTGTCGGGCGCATCGGCGCCCACGGCGGCCACAAACGCGCCCGGCTTCACGTAATCTCTGTTGAAGTACGACTGCTTCGACGGCGTGCAGGTGACCACCGCGTCGCTTTCGCGCGCGGCCCTGCTCAAGTCCCTGACCGCATCGACCTGGATTCCCAACTCGCCTGACATTTCCTGCGCCAACGCCCGCGCCCTCTCAGGGTCGGTGTCGAAAGCGTGGACGCGTTCCAGCGGCAGCACGGTTTTCAAGCAACGCAGTTGCACGCGGCCCTGGTTGCCGCAGCCACAGATGGTGGCCACGCGCGAATCCCGCCGCGCCAAGTATTTGGCCGCCACCGCCGTCGCTGCGCCGGTGCGCTGGATCGTAATCTCAATGGAATCGAGCAGAGCCAGCAGCCTCCCGTCCGCGGCGTCGCACATCACGATGACGCCCTGGATGGCCGGCAGCCCGAGCCGCTGCGGGTTCGCCGCGAAGTTGGTATTGCCCTTGGCGACGAAGTACGGCCGGCTCGACCCGAGGAGGCCCGCCTTGATGTGAAACGCGCCCTCAGCCGAATGCAGCGCCAGCACCCCCGGCGGCGCCGCCTTCCCTTCTCCGTGCAGCCGGAACGCCTCCTCGACCGCAGCGATGCACTCCTCTAGGCTCAGCAGCGCGGCCACATCCGAGCGCGTGAGGACCAGCGTCCCTTCGGCGGCCATAACTCTTCGATTGTAGCCTCAGCGGCAAGAGCCAACTTGGCCGGCTTACTCGACGGTGACGGACTTGGCGAGATTGCGCGGCTGGTCGACGTCGCAGCCGCGGCGCACGGCGATGTGGTAGGCGAGCAACTGCAGCGGCACCACCTCCAAGATGGGGTAGAGCATCTCAGTGGTCGGCGGCAGCTCGAGGACGTGGGCGGCGGCGGCGCGGGCCTCGGTGTCGCCTTCGGTGACGACGGCAATCACGATGCCGTCGCGCGCCTTGACCTCGGTGATGTTGCTCGCGGTTTTTTCGTAGCGCGTCACCGATTCGGGGTCGTTGCGGTCGCAGGTGGCCAGCACCACGACGGGCAGCGTCTGGTCAATGAGCGCGTTGGGGCCGTGCTTCATCTCGCCCGCCGGGTAGCCTTCGGCGTGGATGTAGGAAATCTCCTTGAGCTTGAGCGCGCCTTCGAGCGCGATCGGGTAGTGGATGCCGCGGCCGAGAAAGAGAAAATCGTGCCCGCGGAAGAACGCCCGGCTCAGCTCTTCCACATCTTCGTCGCGGCGCAGAATCTGCTCGAGCTTCGACGGCAACGCCAGCAGCTCTTCCAGGTAGGGCCGCGTTGCTTCCAGCGTGAGCTTGCCGCGCACCTGCCCCAGATAGAGCGCCAGGATATAGAGCGCGGTGAGCTGGGTGGTGAAAGTTTTGGTCGAGGCCACGCCGATTTCCGGCCCGGCGTGGGTGTAGAGCGCAGCATTGGCCTCGCGCGGGATCATCGAGCCGACCACGTTGGAAATTGCCAGCGTCTTCGAGCCTCGCTTCCTGGCTTCGCGCTGCGCCGCGATGGAGTCGGCGGTCTCGCCCGACTGGCTGATGATGACGGTCAGCGTCTTCTCGTCGATGATGGGCTCGCGGTAGCGGTACTCGGAGCCGTAGTCCACCTCCACCGGCAGCCGCGCCAGCCGCTCGATCATGAACTTCCCGGCCAGCGCCGCGTGCCAGGAGGTGCCGCAGGCGACGATCTTGCAGTCGCGGAAGCCGGCGAAGTCGGCGTCGGTCAGCTCCACCTCCTCGCCCAGGTAGACGCGCCCGCTCTCGCGCGAGACGCGCCCCAGCAGGGTGTCGCGCACCGCGCGCGGCTGCTCGAAGATTTCCTTCTGCATGAAGTGCTTGAAGCCGCTCTTCTCCGCCTGGATGGGGTCCCAGGTGATGTGCTGGATGTCGCGCTGCACGGCGTTGCCGCTGAAATCCTCCAGGCGCACGCCGTCGGGGGTGATGACGGCCAGCTCACCGTCGGCCAGGAAGAAGACATCGCGGGTGTGGTAGAGAATCGCGGGGATGTCGGAGGCGACGAAGTACTCGTCTTTGCCCAGCCCGATGACCGCCGGCGGGCCCAGGCGCGCCGCTACGATCTTGTTGGGGTCGGAGGCCGAGACGATGGCCAGGGCGAACACGCCGTGGAGCTCGCGCACCGCTTTGCGCACCGCCTCCTCCAGGCCGCGCCCGTTGACGCCCTGGTACTTCTCCACCAGGTGGGCGATGACTTCGGTGTCGGTCTCGGTGACGAACTTGTGGCCGTCGGCCGCCAGCTTCTGCTTGAGGGGCAGGTAGTTTTCAATGATGCCGTTGTGGACGACGACCACCTTGCCGGTGCAGTCGCGGTGCGGGTGGGCGTTCTCTTCGGTGGGGCGGCCGTGGGTGGCCCAGCGGGTGTGGCCGATGCCGTAGACGCCGTCGAGCGGGTTGAGGCGGATGGCTTCTTCGAGGTTGCGCAGCTTGCCCTGGCAGCGGCGGATTTCGAGCTTGCCATTCTCCGCCACCACCGCGATGCCCGCCGAGTCGTAGCCGCGGTACTCGAGCCGCTTCAGGCCTTCGAGCAAGACGGGAACGACTGGCTTCTTGCCGATGTATCCGACGATTCCGCACATAGGAGGGACTCGCTACTCTTCCAACTCGTACCGGAACTCTTCAATCACCGGGTTGGTCAGCACGTCCCTGGCGATGCGCTCCACCTGCTGGCGGGCCTCGTCCGTCGAGACCCCGTTCAACTGCATCTCGAACACCTTGCCCTGTCGCACCCCGTGGATGCTCTGGTAGCCCAGGCCTTCGAGCGCCCGCAGGATGGTCTGCCCCTGCGGGTCCAGCACCGTCTTCTTCAAGGTGACGTAAACGCGCGCCTTCATCGGTTGGACCGCCTGCCTCCCCCGCCGCTATTCTACCGCGCCCAGCGAGGTTGAGGTAGGGCAAGGCCTGACCCTACCCGTCCGTGTCCATCCGTGTTTATCCGTGGTTCCTAATCTGTGTGTATCTGTGTGCATCTGTGGTTACAATCCTCCCGATGCTGCCGTTCAAGCTCATCTACTCCGACGGCTACGACCTCAGCCTGGGCGCGCACGTCTTTCCTTCGCAGAAGTACCGCCTCATCCGCGAGCAGTGCCTGGCCGAGGGGATTGCGACCGAGGAAGACTTCCTCGCCCCCGAGCCCGCACCCGACGACGACATCCTGCGCGTGCACTCGCGCGAGTGGGTGCGCAAGCTCAAGACCGGCAAGCTCGAAGCGTGGGAGCTGCTGCGGCTGGAGATTCCCTGGTCGGCGGCCACCCAGCGCGCCTTCTGGCTCTCGGCGGGCGGTTCGACCCTGGCCTCGCGCCGCGCGCTGGCCGACGGCTGCGGCTTCAACCTCGGCGGCGGCTTCCACCACGCCTACCCCGACCACGGCGAAGGCTTCTGCGCCCTCCACGACGTCGCCATCGCCATCCGGAGCTTGCAGGCCAGCGGGGTGATCCCGACGGCCATGGTCGTCGACCTCGACGTCCACCACGGCAACGGCACCGCCGCCATCTTCGCCGCCGACCCCAGCGTCTTCACCCTTTCCATGCACCAGGAGAACAACTACCCGCATCCCAAGCCGCCCTCCGACCTCGACGTCGGCCTGCCGGACTTCACCCGCGACGAGGACTACCTGGGATTGCTCGACGATGCCCTAAGCCGGGCCTTTAACAAATTCGCCAAGAATGCTGAACTTTTCAACGTGCCACGGGAACAAACAAACGCCGGTGCACGAAGCGCGGTGCACCCTTCGACTACGCTCAGGGCAAGCGAAGCGCGACCCGACCTCCTCTGGTATCTCGCCGGCGCCGACCCTTACGTCGAAGACCAGCTCGGCGGCCTCGGGCTTACCATCAACGGACTCATGGAGCGCGACCGCAAAGTCATCGCCGCCGCCCGCTCCCGTGGCATCCCGATTGCGATTACTTTCGCCGGAGGCTACGCGCGCCGCGTCGAGGACACCGTCCAAATCCACGTCAACACCATCCTCGCTGCCCGGGACGCCTTTGCAACCACGGATGCACACAGATGAACACCGATAAGAATACAAAGCGTACAACGCTGCAGGCAGTGGGGTCTGCAGCGGGCCGACTCGTCGGAACGATCGCGCGGAAGCTCTTTGGTGGGGAGCCACGATCCGACAGGCAACCCTGTGCTCAGTGCGGCGGCCAATCCAAGTACGGATACTCCCCCCGTGCGGAAACCGACCCAAAAGACATCAAGCCGATGTGCGGGAGGTGCTTGGTTCGCCAGCTCCTCCGAGACTACAGCGAATATGCCGGACACGCGGTGGTTGTCCAGCCCGTACCCGGCCCCCCGTGCTACGTGTTTCAGCCCAAGACATTCAACACATGGGCGGGGCCATTTCAGATCGGTCCCGATGTCCAATCCCTGCTCAAGGAGCTCAGCGGGCACTGTGGCGAGTGCTCCCAACCGGCCAACTTCCTTTGGGTTGAATCGCGCGGGCTAAATGGCGACAACTTTAGCGATGTCATCGACAAGGGAATTACCGAGACGCTTCTTGCCTGGGGAAATCCAAAACCCATCTCCCTCTGTGCAAGGTGCTGCGTAGTCCGAATCGAAAGAGCCTTAGAGAAGGACGATATCTCATACCTGGAAGTCTCCCCGCCCACAGGCGAGGACGGATTCGTAATCCCGATGGGATACTAGATAACCCGTGTCCATCCGTGTTCATCCGTGGTTCCATAGCCTTTGCCGGAGGCTGCTGTGACGGTGCGGTGTCCGAAGTGCGGGAGGAGGATACCCACGCGGAATGCGGTGCACGCCTGCCGGCCGGCGGTGCCGGTGGCGGAGCACTTCCGCGGCAAGAGCCCGCGGGTGCGGGAGCTCTACCGGACGCTCAAGGCG
>Ga0137796_10000341_pt1 | contig 29770 bp, 32 predicted proteins | sample OV2TP3_FD_97704 | JGI IMG/M metagenome (GOLD analysis project Ga0137796, IMG submission 97704) | reverse complement strand
CGGGCGGCCTTGATCTGGTCAAGTTCGGGGTCCACGAAGAGGCTGACGGCGATCCCCGACTGATGGAGGAGCGCGATGACCTCTTTAAGGCGCTGGAGCTGGCCGGCGACGTCCAACCCGCCTTCGGTTGTGAGCTCTTCCCGTCGCTCCGGGACCAGGGTGACGAGGTGGGGCTTGATCTCCATGGCGACGCGGGTCATCTCGTCCGTGGCCGCCATTTCCAGATCGAGTTTGGTTTGGACGATCTCTCGGAGAAGTTTGAGGTCGCGGTCCTGGATGTGGCGGCGGTCCTCGCGCAAATGCACCACGATGCCGTCGGCCCCGGCCATCTCCACAAGCACGGCGGCCGCCACGGGGTCCGGGTCCTTGCCTTCCCGGGCCTGGCGTAAGGTCGCCACATGATCCACATTGACGCCTAGTCTAGCCACGGGTTCTCCCTTCCTGGCGAGGCTTCATAACCGACCGGCATTATGGCAAAACAGGTGAGGTGTCGCAAGCGACGCTTCGGTCCGGGGGCCTTCGGAGAAGCTCTCGGTTCTTACACCACGAGCTTGGTGAGGGCGGAGACCCCGATGAAGAACGCGACGGCCCCGCCGAGAGACAACCAGAAGCCCAGTCGATCAATCGTCGCCAGATAGAACCCCACGTAGGCAAGCCACGGGACCACAAAGTAGAGGAGGTTTCTTGCGTACGGAACCGTCGGCTCCACTCCGCCATTGAGATACATCAGGATGAACGTCAGCCCGGTCAGGGCCGGAAATGTGGTGATGAACGCGGCGAGCCAACTGCGCCCGAGACTTCCCAAGTAGGTCGTGAGACTGACGACCGCCCCGCCGATCACGAAGTAGAGCGCGTATTTCATTATTTATTATTTCCTCATGCAAACCAGAGTTTGAGCGAGACGTATAGGATCCAGACTTCCATGGTGTGCGCGGCCATGGTGGCATAGAGGCTTCCGGTCCGCAACATGAGAATCCCCCAGACGAGGCCGTCCCACAGGGCGATCCAGTGCAGGTGCCGGAAAACCTGGACCAGAAATGGATCCCAGGCGAAGACCAGGGCAGCCAGCACGGTGGCAGCGATCTTGCCGTTGGCTTGATCACCGAGCAAGGTCAGCAAGCGGCCCATCTGAAAGCCGCGGAAGTTCAATTCGACCATGACCCCGACTACGGCAATCCCCAACGGAAACATCACCCACACAGGCGCCTGGGCATGGGGGGTCTCACGCAGGAAGGCGATCTCGCCACCCAGTGCCGGTATGACTATTAAGATGAGGCTGAGATTGACTGCACCGAGGGCCACGCCCACGAACGTTCCCCATCGCAGGCCGGATATGATCCCACTTGGATCAAGTCGCAGGCACTGGTACGGTTTGGTGTTGGAGATGGCCCAGGCCGCCAGGGCGGCATAGGCCACCACCTGTGGGCTGAACGTCACCCACAGGTTCTGCTGAAGCGAGGAGGGGAGCGCGTAATAACCGAGCGTCGCAAGCGCGGGGAGGAGCGCCAGCCAGGCCGCTCGCTCGGGCAGCAGGGTCGTGTGGGAGATCATCCGCCGGGAACTTCCGCCTCCGAGTGACACACGGTATTCTACATGCCTTCCCCAAATCCATCCAGATCGGGGACGTCTACAGGTGATCACCCGTCTCTCGTCAAGCGGGACTCCCCTGTGCTAGGGTCTAGGCTGGTGGAGCCTGAAAACAGGGGGGCCAAGGGTGGGAGCGTTTAAGCTCGCCGCTGAGTTTCAGCCTCGGGGGGATCAGCCGCAGGCGATCGAGACTCTCGCCGAGGGGCTCGATCGCGGGCTCCCGCACCAGGTGCTCCTGGGCGTGACGGGGTCCGGCAAGACGTTCACGCTCGCGAACGTCATCGCGCGCGTCCAGAAGCCCACGCTCGTCATCGTCCACAACAAGACCCTGGCGGCCCAGCTCTATCGCGAGTTCCAGAGTTTCTTTCCGGAGAACGCCGTCGAGTACTTCGTCAGCTACTACGATTACTACCAGCCCGAGGCGTACATCCCCTCCACCGACACCTATATCGCGAAAGACGCCTCGATCAACGACGCGATCGACCGGATGCGGCACTCGGCGACCCGGTCGCTGTTCGAGCGGGACGATATCATCATCGTGGCCTCGGTCTCCTGCATCTACGGCCTCGGCTCGCCGGAGGTCTACCACGACATGCTGCTGTATCTGGAAGAAGGCATGGAAATCCGGCGCGAGGCGATCCTCAAGAAGCTCGTGGAGATCCAGTACCAGCGGAACGATCTGGATTTTCACCGTGGGACGTTCCGGGTGCGGGGGGATGTCGTCGAGATCTTTCCGGCCGCATCGGACGATCAAAGCCTGCGCGTCGAGCTCTTCGGCGACCAGGTGGACGCCATCCACGAGATCGATCCGCTGACCGGCACGTCGCTCCGCCGCCTGTCGAAAGTCCCGGTGTACCCCAATACTCACTACCTCATTCCGCCGGACCGGTTCGACCGCGCGCTCAGCGGGATCGAGGCCGAGCTGGACGAGCGGATCGCGACTTTCAAGCGGAACGGGCAACTGCTGGAAGGCCAGCGCATCGAACAGCGGACGCGCTTCGATCTGGAGATGATCCGGGCGATGGGCTATTGCCACGGGATCGAGAACTATTCGCGTCACCTGAGCGGCCGGCAGGCGGGCGAGCCGCCGCCGACGCTGCTGGATTACTGTCCCAAGGACTATCTCCTGGTCGTGGACGAATCGCACGCGACGATCCCGCAGGTGCAGGGGATGCAGGCCGGCGACTACTCGCGGAAGAAGAGCCTGGTGGACTATGGCTTCCGCTTGCCCTCGGCGATCGACAACCGGCCGCTGAAATTTGCCGAATTCGAGCGGTGCGTCCGGCAGGCGATTTACGTGTCGGCCACACCTGGTCCCTATGAGATGGAGAAGGCCGGCGACCGTGTCGTGGAGCAGATCATTCGGCCGACGGGCCTGATGGATCCAGACATCGCCGTGAAGCCGGCCAAGGGGCAGGTGGACGACTTGCTAGGGGAGATCAAGAACCGGGTCTCGCGTGGCGACCGGGTGCTGGTGACGACGCTTACGAAGCGCATGGCGGAGGACCTGACCGAGTACTATCACGATCTCGGCGTGAAGGTGCGGTACCTTCATTCGGACATCGACACGCTGGAACGCACGGAAATCATCCGCGACCTGCGCCGGGGGGTGTTCGACGTGTTGATCGGCATCAACCTGCTCCGGGAAGGTCTGGACATCCCGGAGGTTTCGGTGGTGGCGATCCTGGATGCGGACAAGGAAGGGTATCTGCGCTCGGAGCGGTCCTTGATCCAGACGGCCGGCCGCGCGGCTCGCAACGTGAACGGAGCGGTCATTCTCTACGGCGACGTGGTGACGGAGTCCATGAAGCGGACCGTCGAGGTGACGACGCGGCGCCGCAAGCTTCAGGCGGCCTTCAATAAGGAGCATGGCATCACGCCGGAGACCATCAAGAAGGGCATTCCGAAGACGCTCTACGAGACTTCGGAAGGCGACTACGTGACCGTCCCCATCGCGGCTGAGGTCCATCCGGACTATCGGTTCGAGGGCAATCTGAGCCCGCTGCTCAAGCGGTTGGATGCGGAGATGAAGGCGGCGGCCAAAGAGTTGAACTTCGAGCGTGCGGCGCAGATCCGCGACCAGATCAAGGCACTCAAGCAGCAAGCACTCGAACTCGGGGTGAAAGAGTAGAGTTCATCGGGGACAGATTTTAAATCTGTCTCCGCGCAGATTCAGATCTGCTTGTAGACGAAGACTCCGAACAAGATCCCGATGAAGCTGAGCAGGTTCATCTTCACCGTGAAACCCACCGTGAACTTCAGGAGCCACAGATCAATCGTGACGGGCGGCGAGAGACCGGGATGCACGGCCTGGGTAAAAATGTTCTGGATGATGCCTGGCGGGGTGACTGCCATGAGGATTTCCCCGAGCAACCCGCCGAAGAGACCGCCGACCAAGACGCAGGTGACTAAGATCCAAGGAGATTTACGCACGCCTCGATCTCATGCCCAGGGGAGTGGTGAAATGATCGCACTCTACTAAGGTGTAGGCGATGAAGTCAAGCCAAAACCCTATGCAATCACCATAGTTACCAATTTTGACCCAGAAGTCCGAGGCCCCCAATCCTTGACATTCTCGCCATAGTTCCAGTACACTCACAGTTCCAAATCTCCAATGTTTTTCAATAACTAGAGGTGGTCGTGCTCAGTATCCTATCGGCCAAACTCGACGGTATTTGTAAACGCCTGCGAGGCCATGGAGTCCTCACCGAGGCGAATATCACCGAGGCTCTGAAAGAGGTTCGCCTGGCGTTGCTCGAGGCGGATGTGAACTTCAAAATCGTCAAGGAGTTCGTCGAACGCGTCCGGGCCAAGGCCATCGGCCAAGAAGTTCTCCAGAGCCTGACTCCAGGCCACCACGTCGTCAAAGTGGTATGGGAAGAACTCTGCGCGCTTATGGGTCGGCAACAGACGGGGCTGAGCCTTTCATCCGTGCCGCCGACGATCATCATGATGGTCGGGCTTCAGGGAGCCGGGAAAACGACGACCTGTGGGAAACTGGCGCGCTATTTCAAGGCCAACGGCAAGCGGGTCTTATTGGTGGCGGCCGATCCTCGGCGGCCGGCGGCCGTGGACCAGTTGGTCGCCTTAGGAGCGTCGCTCGACGTGCCGGTGCATCGAGCCGAGGCCGGGGGCGGCGATGCCGTTGCCCTCTGTGCGGAAGGTGTCGAGAGGGCACGGAGGCAAGGGTTCGATGTGGCGATCCTGGATACCGGCGGGCGCCTGCACATTGATGACGAATTGATGGACGAGTTGGCGGCTATCCGGACCCGAACGGCGCCGCACGAAGTGCTCCTGGTTGCCGATGCGATGATCGGCCAGGACGCAGTAGCCATGGCCGAACAGTTCGACCGTCGGATCGGCCTGACCGGCGTCATCCTGACCAAGACCGAGGGTGATGCCCGTGGCGGAGCGATCCTCTCGATCAAGGCGGTGACCGGCAAGCCGATCAAGTTTCTCGGCACGGGCGAGAAGCTGGATGCCTTAGAGCCGTTCCACCCGGATCGAGTGGCGTCCCGCATTCTCGGGATGGGGGACGTGCTCTCGCTGATAGAAAAGGCGCAGGAGACCGTCGCTCAGAACCGGGTCGAGGCGATGGCCAGGAAGCTCCGGTCGGAGAGTCTGACGCTGGAGGATTTCCGGGAGCAGCTGAAGCAAGTCCACAAGCTGGGCTCCTTGGATGAGCTCCTGGACATGCTGCCGGGAGGCCAGCGGCTGAAGGACGTGGTCGTCGGTGCGAAGCCGGAGAAAGAAATGGCCCGTGCGGCGGCCATCATTGACTCTATGACACCACGGGAGCGGCGAGATCACACGTTACTAAACGGCAGCCGCAAACAGCGGATCGCCAAGGGCAGCGGAACGAGCGTGCAGGATGTGAACCGTCTGGTCAAGCAGTACCTTGAGGCCCGGAAGATGATGAAAAGGTTGTCCGGGCGGGCCGGGCAAAAGTGGTTCGGCAAGCCGATGCGGTCGTTCTCGTAACATTCACCAAGAGAGGAGAAGCATACACGTGGTGCGACTCAGACTGACGCGAGGGGGCCGGGTCAAGAGGCCCTTCTATCGGATTGTGGCAGCGGACTCCAGGATGCCGAGAGACGGCCGGTACATCGAGGTCCTGGGCACGTACGATCCCCTGAAGACACCGGCCGTCATCACGGTGAAGCAGGAGCGGGTGCTGGAATGGCTCAGCAAGGGAGCCCAGCCGTCGGTGACGGTGCACAATCTGCTTCGCAAGACCGGTGTACTGAAGCAAATGAAGGGGGCCTCAGCCAAGGCCTGACCGACATCTTGGTGTGTCCGCATCCCTGCCAGGAGGAGGTGCGGCAATGGACGAGCTCAAGGCGCTCATCGAACATATGGCGAAAGCCCTGGTGGACAAACCTGATGCCGTGTCCGTCCGGGAGACGGACGGTGAGAAGACCACGATCATCGAATTACGGGTTGCGCCTGACGATCTTGGGAAGGTCATCGGCAAACAGGGACGGACGGCGCGATCGATGCGTACGATCTTGAACGCGGCGGGGACGAAATTGGGCAAGCGGTGCGTGCTGGAAATCTTGGAGTAGACGGGCGCGTCATGGTGACGATCGGAAAGATCGTGCGCGTTCACGGAATATGCGGTGAAGTGAAAGTCGTCTCCTTGTCCGATGCACCGCGCCGTTTTGAAGAACTCAGACGGGTCACCGTTACGGGTCCAACGGGAGGACAACGAGAGGTCGCCGTCCTTGCCTCACGGAGGACGGCAGGCGGCTATCTCATCGCCTTCGAAGGGCTCGAGACACTAGACGCTGCGGCGTCGCTCGTCGGCAGCCTGCTGCAGATCTCGCAGGAAAGCGTGGCGCCGTTGCCGGACGGCCAGTACTACGAGTGTGACCTCTTGGGGATGGACGTCAGGACGGAGGATGGGGCGTCGCTGGGAACGATTAAGGAAATTCTCCCGACCGGAAGCAATGCGGTCTTTGTTGTGCGGGAGCCCGAAGGCGTGGAGCATCTGATTCCCGGAACGAAAGAGGTGGTCCGCACGGTGGATGTGCCGGGAAGGCGGATGACCGTGCGGCGGGTGGCGGGATTACTGGAAATGGGAACGAACGATGCGGTGTGACATCCTCACCCTGTTCCCGGACATGGTCGAGGCGGTCCTGAGCGCCAGCATTCTGAAACGGGCGCGTGAGAAAGGCCTGCTGGAAGTCCGGGTGGTGAACATCCGTGATTTCACGGATGGGCGGCACAAAGTTGCGGACGATTATCCGTATGGCGGGGGAGCGGGAATGGTCCTGAAACCTGAGCCGATCTTCCGCGCTGTGGATCACGTGTGCGCGGAAGGGGATGACCGTCGTTTGGTACTGTTGTCCCCCCAGGGCCGCCCGTTCACGCAGGCGGTCGCAGAGGAATTCGCCAAGGAATCGCGGCGGTTGGTGTTTTTGTGTGGGCACTACGAAGGGATCGACGAGCGCGTTCGGCTCGGTCTGGCGCCGGAAGAGCTGTCCGTCGGTGATTACGTCCTGACCGGCGGAGAGTTGGCGGCGCTTGTTGTTGTGGATGCCACGGCTCGTCTGATTCCGGGTGTTCTGGGGGATCGCCAGTCCGCAGAGACGGATTCCTTCTCAGGGTCACTGTTGGATTACCCCCACTATACCCGTCCTCCGGTGTTCCGCGGCATGGACGTCCCGGATGTCCTGCGCTCCGGCGACCATCAGGCGATCCAGGCCTGGCGCCGGGCGCAAGCCCTTCGGAGCACTTACGCCAAGCGGCCTGATTTGCTGGAGCAGGCGAAATTGACGCCGGAGGATCGGCATGTTCTAAACGAGTTCTCGCGCCGGAGCGGAACCTAAGGGACGGGGCGGGAAAAGAGAGGAGAGCGGTCATGAATCGGCTCGAGCGGTTGCAAGCGACCTTGGTGAAGAAGAACGTGCCGGTCTTTGAGATCGGGGACACGGTAAGGGTTCACGTGAAGGTCGTAGAGGGTGAGAAGGAACGCGTGCAGGTGTTTGAAGGGGTCGTCATCAGCCGCAAAGGGGGGCGCAACGCAGAAACCTTTACGGTCAGGAAGTCCTCTTACGGGGTGTGGGTGGAGAGGATTTTCCCGGTGCATTCGCCGGTTGTGGGGCGGATCGATGTAATCCGTCAAGGTCAGGTCCGCCGAGCCAAGTTGTACTATCTCCGCACCAAGAAGGGCAAACTGGCTCGGGTGGCTGAACGGGAATATCTGGCGGAGGGCAAGCTCAAGCCCGGCCCTGTGCCCGTCGCGGCTACGCCTGAGGTTCAGGCCGGCGTCTGAGGGCGTGCAAGGACGGCGTGCTGCTGGAACCGGATGATCGCTTTGAGCGCGAGGCATGGACTCGCGGGTTCCGGCGGGTGGCCGGTGTGGACGAGGCGGGACGCGGGCCTCTGGCCGGTCCCGTTGTGGCGGCTGCCGTCATCCTACCCAGGCGATGGCGGCAGGAGGGCCTCCGGGATTCGAAACTCCTGAGCGAGGGGCAGCGCGAGCGGCTCTACGCGCGTATCGTCGATACGGCTGTGGCCATTGGGGTAGGGATCGTAGGTGCCCAGATGATAGACACCCATAATATCCTTGAAGCCACCCGCCTGGCTATGGAGCAAGCTGTCCGGCAATTGTCCCCTCCATCCGATTATCTCGTCCTTGATGCGTTGGTACTCCCGGCGGTGCTGGTGGAGCAGAGGCTGGTGGTTAAGGGTGACGGCTTATGTGTGTCCGTCGCGGCAGCCTCCGTGGTCGCCAAGGTCACCCGGGACCGCCTGATGGCTGAGGCCCATGCCAGGTATCCGGAGTACGGGTTCCTTACCCACAAGGGATACGGGACGGCTGAGCATCTCCGTCAGTTGCAACGCCTTGGACCGTGCGAGTTGCACCGGCGGAGTTTTCGTCCGGTGCGGGAGGCTGGAGGCCGGTGAGCACCCGCCGTGCTCGCGGGGCAGAAGGCGAGCACCTAGCCGCCGAGTTCCTGGAGGCCCGTGGATATCGGATACTGGCGCGTAACTACCGGACGCGGTGGGGCGAGGTCGATCTTATCGCGGAGGACGGCCAGACCATGGTCTTTGTGGAAGTCAAGGTCAGGCGCGACGACCGGTTCGGCGGTCCCGGAGCGTCCATCACGTCCGCGAAACAGGTGCGGATCGCTCGCTTGGCACAGCGATACCTGGCGGAGCGCCGGCTTGGTGACCGGCTCTGCCGCTTCGATGTGGTCTTGATCTGGGGCGACGATCCGAAGACCCGACGGATTGAACTGCTGGTCGGGGCCTTCGAGGCCCCGGCCGCCAGCCACCGTGCTCCCGCATGATCGAGATCTTTCATGTCTCTAAGACCTATCATGGCCGGTCGGCGCTCAAAGACGTCAGCCTTAAAATCGAAAAGGGTGAGTTCGTCTATCTGACCGGTCCCAGCGGGGCGGGTAAGACGACGCTACTCCGCCTGATCTTTCTCGCCGATGCTCCGGATGAAGGGCAGATCTTGGTGAACAACCGGAACCTCGCACACGTCAGGGCGTCTGCCGTTCCCCACCTGCGCCGCACGATGGGGTTCGTCTTCCAGGATTTTCGGCTGCTTCCTAAAAAAACGGTATTCGAGAACGTCGCCCTGACGCTCAAGGTCGTCGGCGCTCCGGCAGCTTTGATGCGTAGGAAGGTCAACGATACCTTGGGGGCGGTCGGGCTCGAACACAGGCAGGGTGCGCTGCCGTCTTCGCTGTCCGCCGGGGAGCAGCAACGTGTGTGCCTGGCGCGTGCGATCGTGAACGATCCGCAGATACTCCTTGCGGACGAGCCGACGGGCAACCTAGATGCCCACCTTGCCGGAGAGATCCTGGAACTTCTGAAGACCGTCAACGCACGCGGCACGACGGTGGTCGTGGCCACGCACAACCGTGATTTGGTGCAACGGGTGCGGCGTCGCGTGGTGGCTTTGGACCAAGGTCGTGTGGTCGAGGATGGAGTAACGGAGGCATGACGCGGCTACGCTATCTGCTGAGCGAGGCGGCAGACAATATCCGGACCAACCGGACCACCACCCTGATCGCTCTCGTGACGACGACGTTTACCATGCTGGGAATGGGCGTGTTCCTGCTCCTCTACTGGAACGTCCAAGGGGCCCTTGGGTCCCTGCGTGAAGAAATCAAGGTCAGGGTCTATCTCCGGGACACCGCGTCATTGCGGGACATTGCTGAATTGCGCGTCCGCATGAGTCGGGATCCTGCTGTGGCGGGGGTCGAGTTCGTATCCCGCGAGCAGGCCTTAGCGACGTTCCGAGCGCAGTTTCCCTCGGAAGAACGGTTGCTCAATGGACTCGGAGAGAATCCGTTTCCGGCTTCGCTTGTCATCAGCGTCGGCCCTGCGTACCGCTCTCCGGAAGCGGTGGGAACGCTCGTCCAGAAGCTCAAGGCCTTCACCGAAGTCGAAGAAGTGCTGTACAGCCGGGACTGGATCGAGAACCTGGCCGCCGCCCTACGATATCTGGAGATGTTGGGTATGGGGGTCGGGGCGGTGCTGGCGGCATCAATGGTCACGATTCTGGCGAATACGATCCGTCTGGCGCTCTATGCCCGCCGGGAGGAGATCGAGATTTTGCGATTGATCGGGGCCACGGCGGGATTCATCAAGACCCCGTTTGTGCTGGAAGGGGCCATCCTGGGCGGCGCGGGCGCCGCATGCTCGCTGGTCCTCCTGCGGGGCATGTTCGAAGTTGCCGGGTCGAAGATGCTCTTGCAAGGACTCTTCTGGGGACTGGGAACAAGGATGGCGTTTCTCCCGGTCCGCGTGGCGGTCGCCATCCTTATTGGGGGGATCGCGTTAGGGTGTTTGGGGAGCTTGGTCTCGCTGATCCATCTTCGCGACGTGAGGAATTGATGTGGGTGTCCGCGCTGACCCTGCTGGCTGCGGTCGTTCTGAACACGCCCGCGTTCGCCGCGCAGCCTGATCGGAGCGATCCGCTACCCGAGAGGATCAAAAAGGAGCGGCAGACGCTCGAGCAACTCAAAGGGGAGATCAAAAAGAAAAAGCGAAAGTCGGATGAAGCCCAGCGCCAAGAAGCGTCGGTGCTGCAGTCGATCGAGGAAATGGACCACCGGCTCAAGCTGCGCCGCGAGGAGCTGGCTCAGGTTAATGCGAAGCTGAAGCAGAAGGACCGTGATCTCGATGCGACGAACGCAGCTCTTCAAGACCTGCGGAGCAGGATCATTGAACGGCATGGCTCAATTCGCAGCCGCTTGCGGGTGATGCATAAGGAAGGTCCTGCCGGACACTTGAAACTTTTGCTGGCTTCGCGCGACTACAATGATCTGCTGACCAGGTTCGCGCTGCTGTCCTGGGTCTCACGCCGGGAGTTCCAGATGCTCGAAGGGTACCGCGCTGACGTGGTCGGACTCGAATCCGTCGAGGCGCGTCTGCAAGGGGTTCGCGGCGAGCTGCTTGGAAGTCAGCAGGAGATCGCCGACAAGCTGGCGGAGATCCGGATGGAACGAGCCAAGAAGGACCGCCTGCTGGGTCGCGTCCGGAGCGAGCGGGTTGTGTATGAGAAGGCCGTGGTTGAGCTCGAGAGGTCCGCTCAAAGGATCGAGGCGTTGCTCCGGGAATTTGAGGCCCGCCGGAAAGCGACCGCCTCGGCACGCCTTGAATCGGGAGGGGAGGGCCTGGGAAAGCTCAAGGGCCGGCTGGGATGGCCCAGCGAAGGAGCGGTCGTGGCTCTGTTCGGCCGTCAGAGGCATGCGAAATTCGATACGTACGTCCAGCGGAAGGGAATCGAGATTCGCGCCAGCCAGGGGAGCGTCATCCGGTCGGTCTTCGACGGGGTTGTGGCCTTTGCGGACTGGATGCGGGGGTATGGGCTGTTGGCGATCGTGGATCATGGTGAGGGGTATTTCTCGCTTTACGCATACGCGTCCAAGCTTCTGGTGAATGTCGGGGACTCGGTGCGTGGTAACCAGCCGATTGGTGAAATCGGCGATACCGGGCTGACAGGCGAGAGCAGGCTTTATTTCGAGCTTCGGCAGGGAGGGGAAGCCTTAGATCCCCTGATCTGGCTGGCGAAACGGCGATAGGCGCGTGACCGGGAAAAGGAGCATGGTGATGAACGGCATGATGCAGGCGAAGCGGACGTGGGCGGGATGGGGGCTGGTGTTTATCGTGACCTTGGTCATGGGGGTGCTCATCGGGAAAGGATGGGACAAGGCCGTGATGGCCACCGAAACCTATGAAGAGCTGAAAACATTTTCCGAGGTGCTGACCCAGGTGCAGAAACATTACGTCGAAGAGGTCAAGTCCAAGGACCTGATTTACGGTGCGATCCGAGGGATGCTCTCGACGCTCGATCCGCACTCGGCTTTCATGCCTCCCGATGTCTATAAAGAAGTCCAGGTTGAGACAAAGGGCGAATTCGGAGGCGTGGGGATCCAGATCGGGATGAAGGAGAATCGTCTGACGGTCATCGCCCCGATTGACGGAACCCCGGCCGAGCGGGCGGGCGTGAAGGCCATGGACACCATCATTAAGGTGAACGCGGAGTCCACCAAGGACATGACGCTGATGGACGCCGTGCAGAAAATGCGGGGACCGAAGGGGACGAAGGTGACGCTGACGATCCAGCGCGAGGGTGTTGCGGAACCGCTGGTGTTCGTCTTGACCCGAGAGATCATCAAGATCGAGAGTGTCCGGTTCAAGTTGCTCGACGGCAATATCGGGTACATCCGGCTGACCCAATTTCAGGACCAGACGGCCAAGGATATGGCGGCAGCGATCCGCAAGCTGAGGGAGCAGAAGATGCAGTCATTGATCCTCGATCTCCGCAATAACCCGGGCGGCCTGCTGACCTCCGCCGTGGAGGTATCGGAGCAATTCGTCGGGATGAACCGCCTGATTGTCTACATCAAGACCCGTGAGGGTCGGAAGGATGACTACGTGTCTCACATCAAGGATCAACCGGACGACTACCCCATCGTGGTGCTGGTGAACGAAGGGAGCGCCAGCGCCTCCGAGATTGTGGCCGGGGCCCTCCAGGACTGGGGGCGGGCGGTGGTGGTAGGGGTGCAAACCTTCGGGAAAGGGTCCGTTCAGACGATCCTGCCACTCGGAGATGGGTCGGGACTTCGTCTCACGACGGCCAAGTATTACACCCCCAAGGGACGGAGCATCCACGGTGTCGGCATCGGGCCGGATATCATGGTGAGAGGCAAGCCTACTGCCACCCCGCCGATCCGCGAGCGAGACCTGGATAAGTCGTTGCGAGATCCCAATCGCGAAGGGTCCGTGACTCCCCCGGCCCCTCCGGGGGAAAGCCAACCGGTCCCGAAGCCGGAGTCCAAAGACGGGAAGAAGGACAGAGAGGCGACCAAGGATACGGAGACACGGGATAAGGATGAGGATGACCTGCAGCTCCAAAAGGCCGTGGAGTTGTTGAAATCGTGGATGATTTTCAAGGAGTTGCGACCGCTGCAACGTCCCGACCGGGCGGAAAGCGCCATAAAATAAAAAAGAGCTCGAGCTACAGGGGTTGATTGAGCCGAAAGCGGAGTTACTTCCCTGCCCATTGTTTGTGCCGGCCGGTTCGGTCTGCCGGCTTGGGAGTAGGCAAGGGGATCAAGGGGCCTATGGTGAAGGGGGCAGTCGGGCAGAAGCAAAAAAAGCAAAGGAGGAAGGACATTATGGCAGTGGATACAGTCGAGAAGAAGAAGGCAGCCGTCACAGGGTTCAAGCCTCTCAAGGATCGATGTTTTGTCAGCTACACCGAAGAATTGGAACGCACGGCAGGAGGGATCTACATCCCGGATGCCGCCAAGGAGAAACCCCAGCGCGGCAAGATCGAGGCAATCGGCGCCGAAGTCAAGGCCGTCAAGGTCGGGGATATCGTTCTCTTCGATAAGTATTCCGGAAGCAAGATCAACGTCGACGGCTCGGACTACTTGATCATCAAGGAAGAAGACATTCTGGGCATCTTCGACAACTAACACCAAACTGGGTTCTTACGTCTTAAGGGCTTGAAGGATGAGACAATAAGGGAGGACTGAAATGGCAAAGCAGATTGTGTACAGCGAGAGCGCGCGGGCCTCGATTTTGAGAGGCGTCAATCAGTTGGCGGAAGCCGTCAAGGCGACGCTGGGGCCCAAGGGACGAAATGCGATTCTCGACAAGAAGTTCGGCGCGCCCCTCATCACCAAGGACGGCGTGACCGTGGCGAAGGAAATCGAGCTCAAAGATCCGTACGAGAACATGGGGGCGCAGCTCGTGAGAGAGGTCGCCTCTAAGACCAGCGATGTGGCGGGTGACGGCACGACGACCGCCACTGTCCTGGCCCAGGCGATCTTCCGGGAAGGCGTCAAGAACATCACGGCCGGGGCGAACCCCATGGATATCAAGCGAGGGGTTGACAAGGCCGTTGACGTCGTGGCGGCCGAATTGAAGAAGCTCAGCAAACCCTGCAAGGCGAAGAAAGAGATCTCGCAGATCGGGACGATCTCAGCCAATAATGATCCCACCATCGGTGAGCTCATCGCCGAGGCGATGGAGAAGGTCGGCAAGGACGGCGTCATCACGGTGGAGGAGGCCAAGTCCATGTCCACCTCGCTTGACGTGGTGGAAGGAATGCAGTTCGATCGTGGGTACATCTCTCCCTATTTCATTACCGACGCCGAGCGGATGGAAGCGTCGCTTGAAGACGTGTTCATTTTGATCAACGAAAAGAAGATCAGCAGCATGAAGGACTTGCTCCCGATCCTCGAGCAGGTGGCCAAGATGGGGAGGCCGCTGGTGATTGTCGCGGAGGATGTCGAGGGCGAGGCCCTAGCGACATTGGTCGTGAACAAGCTGCGGGGGACCCTGAACGTCGCCGCCGTTAAGGCCCCTGGCTTCGGCGATCGTCGCAAGGCCATGCTGGAGGACATTGCGATTCTGACCGGCGGCCAGGTGATCTCGGAGGACCTTGGCCTCAAGCTCGAAAATGTGAAGCTGACGGACCTGGGCCGGGCTAAGCGCATCACGATCGATAAGGACAACACGACGATCGTGGAGGGCCATGGCGACGAGAAGAAGATCCAGGCCCGCGTCAAGCAAATCAAGTCCCAGGTCGAAGAGACGACGTCCGATTACGACCGCGAGAAGCTCCAGGAGCGGCTGGCCAAGATCGTCGGCGGGGTGGCGGTGATCAACGTGGGCGCATCCACGGAGACCGAGATGAAGGAAAAGAAGGCGCGGGTCGAAGATGCCCTGCACGCCACCAAGGCGGCGGTCGAAGAGGGCGTGGTGCCGGGCGGTGGCGTGGCGCTGCTCCGGTGCCAGTCGGCGCTCGAGAACCTTAAACTGGAGCACGACCAGCAGGTCGGAGTCAGCATCGTCAAGCGTGCGCTGGAAGAGCCGATTCGCCAGATCGCCCAGAACGCCGGATTAGAGGGCTCTGTGGTGGTGGATCGAGTCAAGAAAGAAGCGGCCACGGTGGGATTCGATGCCGCCTTGGAAAAGTATGTGGACATGCTCGAGGCCGGGATCATCGATCCGACGAAAGTCACCCGGTATGCGTTGCAGAATGCAGCCAGCGTTGCTGGCTTGATGCTGACCACGGAGGTCATGGTCAGCGAGATCCCGGAAGAGAAGAAAACCCCGGCGATGGGCGGCCACTCGCACGGCGGCGGGATGGAGGGCATGTACTAAGTTCCGTTCGGCCTTGAAACACGAAGGCCCTCGGGGGAATCTTCCTCCGGGGGCCTTTCTCTTTTGTTGGCCCTCACCCTTGCCTTCTCCCTGTGGGAGAGGGTGGACGTGAGGGGCTAGACGTTGAGCACCATGCAGGTCGTCGTCTTGGTGACGCCATCCACGGCTCGGATTTTCGACAACAACAGGTCGCTCAAGGCCTCCAGGCTTTCGGCTTCGACTTGGACGATGAGGTCGTAACCACCGCTCACGGTGTAGGTCGCCTTCACCCCGGCTATACGCTGGATCGTCTTGTAGGCGCTTTTGGTGTGATCGCCTACGACATCAATGAGGATAAATGCGGTGACAGCCATTCGAGGTGCCTCCAGTGGGGCGGGACGTTAACAGAGGAGTCCTTCCAAGTCAAGACGGTGTCGAGTCGGCGCGGAGGCGTACGATTCCTTCCAAGATGGCTTCATCCGTCGCCTGCACATTGGAGAGCGTCCTCATCATCCGCGAGCGGACCAACGCCTCGAGGTCGTCGAGCGTCCGGATGGAAAGATGTTCGACCAAATAGTGTACGAGTGAGGGGGTGAGCCCTGGGAGCGCCAACCATGCGGCGACCTCCGGGGGGAGCGGCCGCTCCTCCGGAGTGTGCAACTCGACCCGGCCTGTTTCACAGAACATGACGACCTTGCGGGCCAGCTCCTTTCCGATCCCGTGCATTTTAATTAAGTCTCCGCGGCGGGCAACGTCCCCGACGTCCACCGTGAGGCGTCCGATCAGCCGGGCCGCCTGTCGGTAGGCACGAATACGGTAGGGATTGGCATGCCGGTCTTCGAGCTCTGCCGCGATGCGGAGGAACTCGGCGGCGATGGCTTGGTTGCGGGGATGTGTCATGCCCCATTATACGACAGCCGGGAACGTCACCCGCAACCTGCGGACCCGCTGTTGACACGGTTTCGAAGACATGTGGTAAGATGCCCTTGGTCCATGCGCATCACGTTGAATGGCGAGGCTCGCGAGGTCACGGAGGGCCATTCGGTGGCGTCCCTCCTGGCCGATCTGGGCATCCAGGCCGAGCGGGTCGCCGTGGAACTGAATCTCAAGATCGTGGACCGTCAGGCGTTCACGGGAACCTCGCTGAGCGACGGCGACCGGGTGGAAGTCATCGGGTTTATCGGCGGGGGGAGGCGCGACGACGATGAGCGACGATCGGCTGACGATAGCCGGGATCGAGTTCGGCTCCCGTCTCTGGGTGGGGACGGGCAAGTATAAGGACTTCATCGAGACGCAGAAAGCGATCGAGGCGTCGGGGGCGGATGTCGTGACCGTGGCCGTGCGCCGGGTCAACATTACGGACCGGAAGTCCGAGAACCTCCTCGATTACATCAGCCCCAAGAAATACAAGATTCTTCCCAACACTGCGGGCTGCTACACCGTCGAGGACGCGCTACGCTACGCCCGGCTCGGCCGCGCAGCCGGCGTCTCCGACATGGTGAAGCTTGAAGTCATCGGAGACGAGAAGACCCTCTTCCCCGACACGGCCGCCTTGATCGAAGCGGCGAAGATCTTGATCAAAGAAGGATTCATCGTCTTCCCTTACACCAACGATGATCCGATCGTGGCCAAGCGTCTGGTGGACATCGGCTGTCCGGCCGTGATGCCGTTGGCCGCCCCGATCGGATCCGGGCTGGGCATCCGCAACCCGTATACCCTTAAGATCCTCATGGAATCCGTCAACGTGCCGGTCATCGTGGACGCTGGAGTCGGCACGGCCTCCGATGCGACGCTGGCGATGGAATACGGCGCCGACGCCGTCCTCATGAACACCGCAATCGCCGGAGCGAAGGAGCCCATCAAGATGGCAGAAGCGATGAAGTATGCGGTGTGGGCGGGACGCATGGCGTATAAGGCAGGTCGGATTCCCCGAAAGCTCTACGCCACCGCCAGCAGTCCCATCGAAGGAATGCTGTAAGCATCCTACATGGCCCGGGTTGATTTTTCCCTCTACCTGGTCACCGACCGTCATCAGACCCGCGGCCGCCCCCTCCAGGATGTCGTGAACGCCGCGCTGCGTGCGGGGGTCCGCGCCATCCAGCTCCGCGAGCAAGATCTGGCGACGCGTCCGTTGTTGGCCTTGGCGCGCGATCTGACCGAACTGGCGCGCGTGTGGGGCGCCAGGGTGGTTATCAACGACCGGGTGGATGTCTGTCTCGCCGCGGATAGCGGCGGGGTCCATCTGCCCGCCATCGGATTTCCCGTTTTCGTGGCCAGAGGGTTGCTGGGTCCGGACCACCTGATTGGCGTTTCCACGCATTCGGCGGACGAGGCGGCTCGTGCGGACGCGGAGGGCGCCGATTTCATTTTGCTCGGGCCGATCTTCGAGACTCCATCGAAGCGGGCCTTCGGTCCTCCGATTGGATTAGACGAGTTAGAGCGCGCGCGGAGGCGGTGTCGGACCCCGCTCTTCGGCATCGGGGGCATAACGAAAGACCGAGTGCGCGATGTGATCCGAGCGGGGGCTCGAGGCGTTGCGGTCGTCGGAAGCGTGATGGCAGCCGAGGACATCGAGCGAGCGTCTAGCGAGATCCTGAGCGCGCTCGAAAGCCAGCATCACCTGCATCTGCGCGGAGAGGCTGGTTGACCCATGCAGGTGGCAATGCTAGAATGATCTTGTGTTTGTGCGCTTCCGACTTAACGAGGTCGCCGGAGAGACGCACCAATGGCCGAGATGAAAAAGACTCCGGGACGGCTGAGTTCGATCCGAAACACGGTCAAGAAACTGACTGAGCGTTTGTCCGAGGAGCATCCCGCAGAGGACACCATGCAGGACGCGCAGGGGAGAGAGAAAGAAAAGCTGCTCGTCCAGATCCGCTCCCTGGAGGAAGAAGTGCGCCGACTCCACCAGGCCAGGCATCAGTTGGAGCAGGCGCACAGACAGAATGATCGGCTGACCGAGGCGCTGCAGGAGGCTAAGGCACGAATCGAGGCGATGCGGGCTGAGGTGGAGAAGCTCACGGCCCCTCCCTCCACCTACGGGATCTATTCCAGCGCCAACGAGGACCAGACCGTCAACGTGTATGTGGGCGGGCGGAAGCTGAAGGTGAACCTCCACCCGGCCATTCAGGCGAAAACCCTGCGCAAGGGCCAGGAAGTGATCCTCAACGAGGCGTTGAATGTGATCGAGGTGCGCGGGTTCGATCTGCAAGGCGAGGTGGTCCGCCTGAAGGATAATCTGGACGAACGGCGGGCGATGATCACGTTGCGCACGGATGAAGAGCGGGTGGCCGAGCTCGCCGAGCCGCTCCTCAGCCAGCGGCTCAGCGTTGGGGATCACCTCCTCTATGACGCGCGGTCGGGCTACCTCCTGGAAAAACTCCCGAAGTCCGAGGTCGAGGAACTGGTCCTGGAAGAAGTCCCGGACGTCAGCTACAGCGACATCGGCGGGCTTCGTGATCAGATCGAGCAGATCCACGACGCGGTCGAACTGCCTTTCCTGCACGCCGACTTGTTCCGCGAGCATCACTTGCGGGCGCCGAAGGGGGTCCTGTTGTACGGCCCTCCGGGATGTGGCAAGACCTTGATCGCCAAGGCTGTTGCCAACTCCATCGCCAAGAAGCTGGGACATCTGACGGGCAAGGACATTCGGAGCTTTTTCCTGCACGTCAAGGGACCCGAACTCCTCAACAAGTACGTGGGCGAGTCGGAGCGTCAGGTCCGGGAGGTGTTCCAAAAGGCCAAGGAGAAGGCGGATGACGGCTATCCGGTGATCGTATTCTTTGACGAGATGGACGCTCTCTTCCGAACCCGTGGAAGCGGGATCTCGTCCGACATTGAGTCCACGATCGTTCCCCAGTTCCTCTCGGAGATCGATGGGGTCGAGCGACTGCGCAATGTCATCGTCATCGGCGCCAGCAACCGGCAGGACCTCATCGACCCGGCCGTTCTGCGCCCGGGCCGACTGGATGTGAAAATCAAGATTGACCGCCCGGACAAGGCTGCAGCCAGGGACATTTTCTCCAAGTACCTGACGGCGGACCTGCCTTGGCATCCGGAGGAACTGGCGCGGGATACGGACGATGGCGCGAAGGTCGTCGAGCGGCTCATCACGCTGACCGTGGAGTCCATGTACGCGCTCAGCGAGGAGAACCAGTTCCTGGAGGTGACTTACGGGAACGGCGACAAGGAGACATTCTATTTCAAGGACTTCGCCAGCGGGGCTCTGATTGAGGGGATCGTCTCGCGGGCCAAGAAGTACGCCATCAAGCGGCTGCTCGCGACGAGTGAGCGGGGGATCAGGTCCGATGATCTCATCCGGGCGGTCCGGGACGAGTTCAAGGAACACGAGGATCTCCCCAATACGACCAACCCCGACGACTGGGCGAAGATCGCGGGCAAAAAGGCCGACAGGATCGTCCACGTGCGGACGATCACGGCCGGATCTCAAGAATCGCGACGGATCGAGACTGTGACGACCGGCCACTATCTCTGACAGCGGTTTGCCCATACCCGAGACCAACACATGACAGCCAAGCGGGTTCTAGGAACAGAGACCGAGTTCGGCATCGCCTCCCGCGATGCTGACGCCGTGGATCCTGTCTCCAACTCCCTCTTTTTGATCAATCACTACCCACACTTCCCTTCTCCCAAATCGCTCTGGGATTACGAGAACGAAAACCCTTTGCTCGATATCCGGGGCTTTGAAGTGGAGGGCGAGCGGGAACGGCCGGGGCCGGATTACAACCGGCTTCTGAACAAGCTGCTGGCGAACGGGGCGCGCCTGTATGTGGACGGCGCGCATCCGGAGTACTCGACTCCGGAATGCACGACGGCGCGGGATGTGGTCCTGTACGAGAAAGCGGGAGAGCGCATCGTCGCGGCGGCCCTCCGGGCGGTGGATCAGGTGCGGGGGCCGAGTAAGTTGCTCGCGTACAAGAACAACGCAGACGGCAAGGGAAACAGTTACGGGTACCATGAAAATTATCTAGTACCTCGCGGCGTTCCGTTTGAACGCCTGGTGCGCATCCTCGTGCCCTTTCTCGTCACCCGCCAGATCTTCGCGGGGGCCGGCAAAGTAGGGGCGGAGAATCAGACCGCGCCGACGACCTATCAACTTTCGCAGCGGGCCGACTTCTTCGAGTCGCTGGTGGATCTCAACACGATGGTCAAGCGACCGATCATTAACACGCGGGACGAGCCCCACGCCGATCCGGCCAAGTACCGGCGGCTGCACGTCATCGCCGGGGACGTCAACATGGCGGAGTGCTCGACCTATCTCAAGGTGGGCACCATGACCATCGTGCTGGATATGGCGGAAGAGGACTGGCCGATTCCCTCACTCGAGCTGGAGGATCCCATCCGCGCGATCAAGGCGGTCTCTCGCGATCTGGAGGTGAAGGAGGACCTGCGTCTGGCCGGAGGCAAGACCGGCACGGCCATCGCCATGCAGCGGGCGTATCTGAAATCCGCTCAAGACTTCTACGCGTGCCACGAACTCACGCTGCCGATCAAGGATGTCCTGGTTCGCTGGGAAGAGACGCTGGACAAGCTGGAACGCGACCCCCGCGAGCTGGTGCGCGAGCTGGATTGGGTCGCCAAGCGGGCGTTGATCGAGTCCTACTTGGAGCGGAAGGGGTGTGGCTGGGAGGATCCACGGGTGCCGATGCTGGATCTGCAGTATCACGATGTCCGTCCGGAAAAGGGGCTCTACTATACGCTTGAACGCGGCCACCGCATTGACCGGATCGTGTCGGATGCCGAGGTCCAGCGGGCCGAAACCGAGGCGCCCCTCGATACCCGCGCCTACTTCCGGGCGGCCTGTCTCAAGAAATGGCCCCAGGAGGTCTACGCCGCAAGCTGGACCTCCGTCCTGTTTGACGTCGGCAACGCCGCCATTAAGAAGGTCCCCCTCCTCGAACCGCTTCGCGGAACCGAGTCCCTCACGAAAGGCCTGCTCGACGAGTCCGACACCGTGGATTCCCTGCTGGCGAAATTGAAGGCCTGACTGCAGTGCCGCTCTTCAACGACGATCCGGGTTCCAGCTTCTATGACCTTCTCCTGAGCCGACGTCCTGACTTCTCCGGAGTGCTCCCCCAGGGGCCCCCTCCTGCCCACGCCCCCGGGATGCCGACCGCATCGGGGCTGCCTTCCGTTTCTCACGGCACCACGGTCCTGGCGATTCGGTTTCAGGACGGCGTCCTGATGGCGGGCGACCGCCAGGCGACCGAGGGATTCCAGGTTTCCGGTCGCCGCATCGAGAAGGTTTTCAAGGCCGACGCCCATTCGACGATCGCCATCGCCGGGGCGGCGGGTCCGGCGCTAGAACTCGCCCGTCTGTTCCAGATCGAGCTGGAACATTATGAAAAGCTGGAAGGCGACATCCTCTCGTGCGAAGGGAAGGCCAATAAGCTGGCTCAGATGGTGCGGGGGAACCTGCCGATGGCTTTCCAAGGGTTGGTGGTGATTCCGATCTTTGCGGGGTATGACCTGAAGCGACGAGAGGGCCGGATCTTCAAATACGACGTGACCGGGGGCCGCTATGAGGAGACGGATTACCACGCGACCGGATCTGGTGGGAAGGACGCCCGCGACACGATGAAGCAAATGTACCAGCGCGGGCTGTCGGAGGCCAAGACCCTTCGGATCGCCTTGGAGGCGCTCTACAACGCGGCCGAGGAAGATGTCGGGACGGGCGGTCCGGATCTGATCCGCGGCATCTACCCCACCGTGATGGTGATGACCGAACAGGGCGTCCGCGATCTGGAGACGTCTCAGATTGCCGAGGCCTGCACGGCTCTAATCGAGACTCGGCGGGAAAGGGCCTGACGATGGCGCTCCCCTACTACGTGTCTCCCGAACAGATGATGGCGGACAAGGCCGAGTATGCGAAGAAGGGAATCGCCAAGGGCCGCTCCATCATCGCCATGGAATGTGCCGTGGGGGTACTGCTGGTGGCGGACAATCCCAGCGCGTCGCTGCATAAGATCTCCGAGATGTACGACCGGATCGCCTTTTCGGGCGCCGGCAAGTACAATGAGTTTGAGATGCTTCGCAAAGCCGGCATCCGGCATGCCGATCTCAAGGGCTACACCTATAGCCGGGAGGACGTCACGGCCAAATCTCTGGCCAACGCCTACTCGCAGTCCATCGGCACCATCTTCAGTACCGATCCGAAGCCGCTCGAAGTCGAGATCCTGGTTGTGGAAGTGGGCGAGGGAGACAAGCCCAACGAAATCTACCGCATCTCGTTTGACGGGAGCATCATTGATGAGCGGGGAGTGGCGGCGATCGGGGGCAAGGTCGAAACCCTGATGACATTCCTGAAAAGCCGGTGGACCACGCCGGCTATCACGTTACGGGAAGCGTTGCGACTCGGGATCGACGCCCTGGACACGGTGACGAATCAGAAGCTGGGACCCGAGGGCCTCGAAGTGGCGGTCCTGGAGCGGACACGGGTCGGGCGCGCCTTCCGACGGATCGGTCCCTCGGCGATGAAAGCGCTTCTCGGATCGCCATGAAGCCGCGGATCTTTGGTCTCGAGAACGAATACGGTCTCATTTTCTCCCCGAACGGTCGCATCTATCTTCCCATCGAAAAAGTCCTCGGGTATATCTTCGAAGGCCTGATCCCCAACAGTTGGCCCTCCAACGCGTTTCTCATGAACGGGGCGCGCTTCTACCAGGACACGGGGTGCCACCCCGAGTATTCCACGCCCGAATGCGACACGATCGAGGATCTGGTCGTGCACGACAAAGCGGGAGAGCGGTTGCTCGAAGCCTGCCTCCCCGCGGCTGAAGAGCGGCTTCGCGAAGAGGGGCTTTCGGGGGAGATCTACATCTTTAAAAACAACACCGACTCGTTGGGGAACACTTATGGCTGCCACGAGAACTTCCTGATGCGGCGGGACGTGGATTTCTGGAAGGTGACCGAGCAACTGACCCCGTTTTTCGTGACCCGGCAGGTCTTCGCCGGTGCGGGCAAAGTCCTGAAGGTTTCCGGCAAGGCCCAGCTTTTTCTCTCCCAGCGGGCCCAGCACATCCACGAGAAGACGTCCTCTTCGACCACTTCCTCCCGCAGCATTATCAATACGCGGGACGAGCCCCATGCCGACGCGGAGAGATACCGTCGCCTCCACATCATCGTCGGTGACTCCAACATGTCGGAGGTAGCCACCTACCTCAAGGTCGGAACGGCGGCTCTGGTTCTCTCCATGATCGAGGATGGTTATGCTGTCACCGGCATGGAACTGGATGATCCGGTGAAGGCCATTCGCGAAATCGCACGGGACACGACCCTCAAGAAAAAGGTCAAGCTGGAAGACGGCCGGGAGCTGACGGCCTTGGAAATCCAGCGGGTCTATCTGGAACGGGCGATGGAGTATCTCTGGTCCCTTGATGAGGATCCGGTGGTAACCGACCTGATCCGCCGGTGGCGGGGGGTCCTGGATCGTCTGGAGGACGACCCCATGCAACTCTGCCATGAGGTGGATTGGGTCATTAAGAAGCGTCTCATGCTTGAGTATATGGACAAGAAGGGGTGCGGGTGGGAGGATCCTCGCATCACGCTGATGGACCTGCAATACCACGACGTGAAACAGACCAGAGGGCTCTATTACCTGATGGAGAAACGGGGGCTCGTGGAGAAGCTGGTGTCGGAGGATGCCATCCAGCGGGCGATGTCCGTTCCCCCCCAGACGACACGCGCGAAAGTGCGCGGCGACTTCATCCGGTTCGCCCGCGCGAAGAACCGGTCCTACACGGTGGACTGGACCTATCTCAAACTGAACGGCTACTGGGAGGAAACTATTCTTTGCATGGACCCGTTCAGTTCCACCAACCGTCGCGTCGAGGAGCTCCTTTCCCAGGTCGCGGGCCAGCGCGCCTTCCGCTGAGTCCGGACGTGAACGCTCACCCCCCCCAACGCCTCGCATTTCTCCTGGCCCTGACGAGTCTGTCGGGCCTGGCCCTCTACGGGATCTCGCCGGTACCGGAAGGTCATGCTGAGGGCACGCGGGCCAAGTCCATGGCCGAGGCGGCACCGGAAGGGCTCACAATCGTCAAAGCGAAGCAGGGCGAAGTCCTCTACCTTACCTTGGTTGCGGACGGGACGCCCTCGTCCGTGCGGGGACGATTCCGTGGCCGCCTCGTGCCGTTCTATAAAACCGGGCGTGAGGGAGAATTCGCCGCCCTAGTGGGGATTGATCTGGCCGATGAGCCGGCCACCGCTACCCTGAAGGCGGAGCTTCTATATGCAGACGGGGTGCGGCAACGGGTGTTCCACGTTGGGGTCGCAGCCGAAGACTTTCGCGTACAGGACATGACGCTCCCCAAAGACCAGGTTGACCCCGATGCCGCCTCGCTGAAGCGGATCGGTTTGGAGCGGGAAAAGGTGAAGGAGGTCTTCGCGGCCTATACACCGGAGCGGCTCTGGGCCAAAAGCTTCATCGTGCCGGTGGATGGGATCGTTACGGGCGCCTTCGGCAGCAAGCGTATCCTGAACGGCCAGCCGCGCAACCCGCACAGCGGAGAGGATATCTCTGCGCCGCTTGGGACGCCGGTCAAGGCCACGAACGACGGGAACGTCAAGATGGTGGATGATCATTTTTTCAGCGGCACGAGCGTCATCCTCGACCACGGACTTGGACTGTACACGATGTATTTCCACCTGGAGACGGCGCAGGTTAAGGAAGGGATGCGCGTCGAGCGAGGTCAAATCCTCGGGACGGTGGGCCAGTCGGGCCGCGCCACCGGCCCGCACTTACACTGGGGCGCCTGGCTCAACGGTTCGCGGGTGAATCCCTTCGCGCTGACCAAGCTCCCGATCGAGGCTCCTGCTGCAAAGATGCAACCCTAAACTGTACAACCGGGCACATGGGTAACACGTTAGACCGGTGACATGGGTAACACTTTTCGATACGCCAGTCGGATGTGACTTGCCTCCTAGAGCCTGACGCATTGCTGCGTGTACGTGTGGTAGAGCGCCAACGGCACCGGCCCAAACTCGATGCGCCAGAGATCGTTCTCGATTTCCAGAAGACCGACGGGCTCGCCAATCAACGCTTCACTCAAGAACAGCCGGCGACCCTGCCATTTGATCTCGCCATTGGAACGCACCTGGCGCACCTGATAGCACCCCGGATACTCCATCGCCGGCAGCCGGCGCGGGAAGCTCCGCAGCGACGGCGTGTAGCAGTGCGCCGGGGTCTGCATGGCCAACGCCTCATGAGGCCGCTCGTGGTTATATTCCTGGCGGAACTGCTCGAAGGCCCGTTGCTGCAAGCGCGACGTCCGCCGAGGCGGCCGGGCCGTCGCCTGCTTGAGGGTCCGATGCAGCCGTTCATGCCGGCCATTTTGCTCCGGGTGCCCGGGCTGAATCCGTTCCGGCCGGATGCCCAACCGAATCCACCAGACCGCCAGCCGCGACAGGCCCCCGAGCCCCACCGAGGCAAAGGGCGGCCCATTGTCACTGCGAATGGCGGCGGGCAGTCCAAACTCCCGAAACGCGGCGACAAAGACCGGCTGCACCGCCGCATACGTGGTGTGGGGGAGACTCTGGCACCGCAGCAAATACCGGCTGGCGAGGTCCGAGAGCGTCAAGGGCTCAATCCGCGTGCCATCCTGGGTCCGAAACCACCCTTTGAAGTCGGTAGCCCAGACCGCGTTGGGCTGCAACGCAGGGCGCAAGGGCTCCGCCGTGGGCGGCGTCCGGTGCCGCCGGTGCCGTGTGGTCACCAGCCCGTGGCGTGTCAGAATATCGCCGGCCGTACTGGGTGCCGGCCAAGCCGTCCCCGGCTCCCCCGTGGCGAGCCGGTGGAGCAGTTTGCGCGGCGCCCAGTGCGGATGCTGCATGCGCAGTTGGACCAGACGCGCCTGGATGGCCACGGGCGTCAGGTGCGGGCGCGTGTGCGGCGCCCGGCTGTGCTCACGGATCCCCGGCCATCCCTCCGCTTCATAGCGATCGATCCACTTATAGCCCGTTTTCCGGCTGATGCCGTACTGCCGGCACAGTTGGGCCACCGCCCACTGTTCTTTCAGATAATCGGCCACGAACTGCATGCGTTCATCCATAGGACAGGTCTCCTGCCAGGGCATCGGCATGTTCCTCCTTGCCCCGGCTTGTACCTGTTACCTATGTCCCCGGTCTATTTGTTACCAATGTACCCGAGCTGTACCTCACCCTGACCCTCTCCCTCAGTGGGGAGAGGGGAAAAGTAAATCACACGTTGGTGCTGATGCTGGAGGGGGCTTTGTTGAGGACGGCGGCGGCGGCGCGCGAAAGTTCCGCATCCGTGTCGTGGTTGTGGGCGTAAATGCGGAATTGGATCAGGCGCATCGGTAAGAGATCCAGGAACTCTTCCAGCGGTTCCGTGGATACTGCCTGCGTGGCCGGATCATAGACGTACAGGGGAACGCCCCGGGTGTCTTTGGGGTCTGGTCGTGGATCAAGCGGGGCCATGTCCACTCTGAACGGGACCTTGTGGAGACGCTCCGGTAACTCCTTCCGGATCTGCTTTTCGAACTGCTCGCGGCTCGGAAAATCCATCCCGCGTTCTTGGCCCTTTTCTTTCAGGACCGTATTGTAGGCCATCTTCCACTTCACGTCGCGGCCCATGATGTGCGCCCACTCCTCGCCGAGCCGTCGTTGTTTCGGATTCCTGGATTTGCTCCAGGTTCGAACCTCTTCGAGCAGGGACCAGTCGGTAAGGGTCAAGTATGCGTCCATCTTCTTTCCCGGATCGTGCGGGAATACGAGTTGCATCGTGTCGCCGAAAATTTCCTGCAGGTGGATGTCGATGGCGCGCGTCGTTCGGTGATAGTACACGTTGGAGTAGAGGTACATCCGCGTATTCAGGAACATCTGCAGCGCCGGCAAGCCGGTCTTATGGATCGTGAAGCCTTTCTCGGTGATCATCGTGTAGTGGATGAGGCGGCTCAAATCGACGGGACCCACGGCGACGCCACACATGTAGGAATCTCGGAGGACATAGTCCAGGTTGTCCCCTGTGTAGCTCCCGGAGATCACGGGCTGGAGACAATTCAGCCAACGAGGCATTTTCGAGCTGTCCTTGCCCTTGTCCTTGAGAATCAAGTGGGCGATCTGATCGGGGTCCAGCTCTTCGCCCTTGTCGAAGGGACCGGATGGGCTCCGCCGGATCTTCCGGATGATCGGGTCGAGATGCTCCCGGATGATAAGCTGTCCGAGCTTCTCGTGGGTCAGTTGGAAATCCTGCAGGAAATTGTCGTCGAAGAAGTGGCAGAACGGCCCATGGCCGATGTCGTGCACCAGTGCGGTCACCCGCAGCAGTTCTTCGATGTAGTTGGCCGAGGGCACCTCCCGGATGACCTTTGCTAAGAATGGATACAGGTGTCGAGCGAACCGACCGGCGACGTGCATGGCCCCGAGCGAGTGGACGAACCGGCTATGCTCAGCCGACGGATAGACCCATCGGGCGCTTTGGAGTTGGTAGATGTACCGCAGCCGCTGGACCCAGGGAGTGTCAATGAGGTCTTTCTCGGTGGTCTCGCTCGAGGTGCTGAGGGCCCTCGATCCGGGGGGCGAGGCGAACGGAACGGTGAAGGTGATGTATTCGTGAATGGGATCGGCGATGAGCGCCGAGCCATCGTAGTGTGATTTACCGAGAGAGGGGTAAGGCTTCACCCTCGGAATCCTAACACGATGGGGGGGGAGTCGCAACCGCCTTGGCCCGCGCCTGATGCTCCCGGAACCGGATGATGGCCGTGTGGACGACGACGTACCCCACGCCCGATGCGATGATCCCGAGAAGAGTGTGGCCCAGGACGAAGGGAATCAGATAAGGCCGAAATTGTTCCCACAGCATGTGGAATTGATCCCACAGCATCCGAGAGGCGAAGTCGTTCCAGTCGATCGGCGGCATGGCACCCACCGGTACCAGGAGCAGACCCACGGCCATGCTGGCTCCGATGATCGGCAGAATGGTCCAGGGGTTGTTCACGAAGGCGCCCACGAGCAAGGCCACGAGATTCAGGCGAAAGGCCCAAGCGCAAAACAGCGCACTTGCCGTGTGGAGGCCGTAGGTCGGGGTGAAAGCGATGAAGAGCCCCACAGCGAAGGCCAAGGCGGTGCGATGGGGAGAGTCCCCCAGGTGAAGGACCTTGTAAATCAACTCCTTGAATCGGGCAAGCGGCATCATCTCGGCGCTGGCCGTCCTTTCGGTTCGATCGCACCCAGGCGATGCTCGTACCCTCTTGCCGTCAGAGGGCGGACGGTGTTGTCGTATCCGATCATACGCAAGCCTTGGCGGCGTGCCGTGATGGTGCCGATGTCGGTTGCATGCAACCGCCGCAGCCGTATGTGCGCCTCGACGCGAGCGATCTTCCTGGGCGGCACCGTGAATAGAAGCTCGTAGTCCTCCCCGCCGCTGAGCGCGTACTCGACCGGGCTCCGCCGTCGCGCCCGCGCATGGGCGATCAAGGGAGAAGAAAGTGGTAGGCGGCGGACATCAACGAGGGCGCCGACACCGCTTTCCTCGCAAATGTGACGGAGGTCTCCGGCCAGACCATCCGAGAGATCGATGGCGGCACTTGCCAGCTTGTCTTCAGCGAGTGTTCTTCCTTCGGTGAGGCGGGCCGTGGGGACCAGATGGCGCCGTGTCAGATAGGCCAAGTCCCCCCTTCCCTCGCCCTCCCCCTCAAGGGGGGATGGATGGGTGGGGGTGGTCTTCACTGCTCGGGACTTGTTCTTTCGTCGGAGCAAGATTTCCAAGCCGGCCCGTGCATCGCCCAGGGTTCCCGTCACATACAGGCGGTCCCCCGCACGGGCGCCGGATCGCCTGAGCACTTCCGTGGGCGTGGCCTCTCCCAACACCGTGAGGGAGAGGAACAAGCCGTTCTGCGAGGCGGAAGTGTCTCCTCCGACCACAACCGCCCCGGCCGGCCGGCAGGCAGCACGGATCCCTGCATAGAGGGCTTCGACGTCGCGCGGTGTTTCTCGTGCAGTGAGGGCCATGGCGACGAGGACATGCCGGGGAATGCCCCCCATGGCGGCGATGTCGCTGAGATTGGCCATGGCGGCCTTGTAGCCGAGTTGGCGATAGGTGGTGAACGCCAGGTCGAAATGAACACCTTCGGCGAGCAGGTCGGTGGTGGCGAGAAGAACCCGTCCGGCGCGCGGTTGCAGGACAGCCGCATCATCGCCGATGCCGGCCACCACCGATGAGGCGACGGAGGGGGGAAGCGGCGTGGACCGTCGGAGGCGGCGGATCAGTTCAAACTCACCGATCCCATGCTGGGCCATCGGCGAGGGATCAAGAACAGGCGGCGACGGGCCGCCTGGTCGTGGTGCGTCGAGCGGGCTGTACCGGCTTGGCAGGAACGCCGCGGCGTACCGGCCCTCGACGGAGGGCTGCCGCCAGGACCTCGTCCATGGTATCGGCATACACGAACGTCATCCCCTCTAGGAGGGGCTTCGGGATGTCGGGGAGATCCTTTTGGTTCCGTTTGGGGAGGATCACCGTGAAGATGCCGACGCGTTTCGCCGCCAGGATCTTCTCCTTGAGGCCGCCGATCTGGAGGAC